>MDTE01197466.1_pt1 | contig 16880 bp, 9 predicted proteins | sample 811231 | NCBI WGS metagenome assembly MDTE01 (sample SAMN05326651, study PRJNA326480) | marine metagenome | isolation source: seawater | place: Indian Ocean: Red Sea | collected 2010
AGTTCGATGAACAGACCTTTCCAGTCATCAAGTCGCTCATGTTCATGGATGGAATGGTTCTACGTGCCTGTCCAGAAATAGACCTGATTACACAGATGGGCCCAGCACTCGACGAATTCAAGAAAGTTACAACCTGAAGGATGAGGATGGCGTGAGGGCGAAAATATCGATTGAAATACAGAAGGTGCGTGCGACGACTGATGGGACGTAGCATCGCCATTGTTGGAGCTGGGCCAGGAGGCCTTGCTTCTGCACTTCTTCTGCGACAGGCGGGCTTTGACGTCAGTGTCTACGAGAAAGATGATCGGCCAGGAGGCCGGACAAAGGTGTTTGAGAAGGATGGTTACAGATTCGATCTTGGACCAACCTTTCTGATGTATCTATCAGCAATTGAGGAAGTCTTCAGTGCAGTGGGCAGAGATATTCACCAAGAATTAGATCTCGTCTCCCTCGACCCGTTATACAGACTGACCTTCGGCTCTGGTGGGCACATTGATTGTTCACCCGACCTTGAGACCATGATTGAGCGAGTACGAGACCTTGCAGGTGACAAAGATGCTGACGGGTTCCGAAGATGGTGGCATGACAACAAACTCAAACTCAAACTGGCAGAGCCATGCCTTCAGGGACCATGGACATCATGGCGTCATGGAATCTCAAAGAGAGCCATACGAGTCATGAAGGTATTACGTCCAAGGCGTAGTGTTTCTGATGACCTCTCCCGGTTCTTCGACGATGAAAGGATGGTCATGGCAACATCATTCCAAGCAAAGTATCTCGGCATGTCACCCTATCATTGCCCTTCGTTGTTCACAATCCTTGCTTACATCGAGTATGCCCATGGAGTGTACCACCCTATAGGAGGACTTGGAACACTGACTGCACGTATGGCAGAGATCGCTGAAGAGATGGGCGTTGTATTCCACCTCAACAGCCCTATCGACAAGATTCACATCGAGGGAGGACGTGCATCGGGTCTGCAGATCAACGGATCGGTCATCAAAGCAGACGCAACGGTCGTCAACGCTGATTTTGCCAACGCTATGACGACATTGGTCAACGATGAAGACCGAAAAAGATGGTCGAACAAGAAGTTGGAGAAGTCGCGTTATTCTTGTTCAACCTTCATGCTCTATCTTGGAATCGAGGGAACCTATGATCTACCACACCATCAGATCTACATCTCAGGAAATTACCAAGGCAACCTCAATGATATCGATTCAGGCGAACAGCTCACTTGGGAGGACCCATCCTTCTATGCCCAGAACGTCGTGGCGACCGATCCCACAATGGCACCAGAAGGTCATTCAACGATCTACGTCCTCGTCCCAGTGACCAACACCAATGGAACAATTGACTGGTCACAAGATGGTGAGAGGTTCAGTGAACTCATCCTTGATCAATTAGAGAAGGTTGGTTTCAGTGATCTGCGCGAACGCATTCGCTCGAAGACCATTACAACACCCGATGACTGGCAAGCCGGTGGAGTGTATCGCGGGGCGGTGTTCAACCTAGCCCACAACCTTGGGCAGATGCTGTATAAGCGTCCCAATAACCGCTTTGAAGACGTTGATGGAGTCTATCTGGTCGGAGGGGGAACCCACCCCGGAAGCGGGTTACCGGTCATCATCGAATCTGCCAAGATCTCATCCAAACTGATTTGTGAGGAATTCAAGGTCAAACCGAACTGGGGAGATGTATCCGCATGGTTCCCAGACTACAAACAGCCAGCACATCTTCGCCGGTCAACTCGTTGACCACATGGTAACGATGCTAAGGCAACCCTACAATCCCCATCATAGGTGTAATCAACCACACAGAGGAGAGAGATTCATATGGAGCCGCTGAAGACTCACGCCTGAGGGATATCATGCGATTCGTCCTGAGCTCCAAGATTCATCGAGCAACGGTGACTCATGCAGACGTCGACTACGTCGGTTCGATCTCAATTGATGAGGACCTGCTCAATGCAGCCGGCATCGAGGAATGGGAGAAGATCCATGTGCTGGACGTCACGAATGGGTCGCGGTTGGAGACCTACGTCGTCAAGGCTCCTGCAGGTTCGGGACACATCTGCATCAATGGTGCTGCAGCACACCTTGTACATCCTGGCGACCTGGTCATTCTGGTCACCTACGAGAGCATATCATCCGAGGACATATCCGAACACAAACCGACCATTGTTCACGTCAATACTCACAACGAAGTTGTTGAAATCTCTCAACAGTTTGAGGCATTAGAGTACATCGAGTGCTGAGGCACCTATTCATTGAGATGTAGGCAGATGACGGGACAACCATGAGCGCAAGTCTCCCACTTGTTCAGGACAGACATTGTGACCCATCGGATAGGTGAACCATTCAGATTCTGAGCCCAGATTCACATGATACTCATGACCGAGCAGACCTGCCTGCATAGGAACGGTGGGATCAGAACTACCATGCATATGGAGCATAGGAAGCCCAGATCTCTGAGAAGGTGCGGTGACCTTCGGCGCATATGATGAGAGCATCGCTACAGCTCGCACGTCGACCTGACCCCTCTGAGCGATGACCGAAGCAACAGCGCCACCTTGAGAGAAACCGATCAAGACCACCGGAAGACCTTGGTTGCAAATTTCGGTCAGTCTCGCTTCGATGCGTTCAACCGAATCGAGCAGACCATCAAGTTCTCCTGCTTCACGTTCAAGGCGGCCAAGATCAGTGATGTCATACCAAGCACGCATCGGAAAGCCGAAGTTCAGCGTCACCGGACGGACAGTAGCATGTGGGAATATGAAATTCAGATCATCACGCTCCAGGTCCGGAACAATGGGAACGAAATCCCAGCCATCAGCACCCAGTCCATGGAGCCAAACGACTGAACCAACCGCAGCGGGGCTGCTCAAGATGACTTCGTCATCAGACTCAACCGGACGCATGTGCGTTGAGCCTCCAATCATAGGACATGAATTTGATGGAGGGCGAGCTATCCTGGACCCAGAGGCTGAGCTGTTCGGGCAGATGATCGACAAGGAAGCGAACAACACCTGCATGGCCTCCGAAATCCTTTGCATACCACTTGAAGATCCTCGATACCTCAAGAGTGTCCCCTGATCGACGTGCTCCACGTTCGGTCGCAAGGAAGCCTTTCGTCGCCTTGTCGAGCTCATCGTCCAGATGTTCTGGGGAGTACAGACCATTCCGTAGTATTGGACAAGAAACAGATGCACAGTTCAGAGCGAAATGGATGCGTGGTTCACTGAACCTCTTACGGATGATACGATGTTCAAGATGATGCAGGCTCATCCTTCGACCAGCGACAACAATTCGGCGAGCAAGGAAGAATCGCAGAAACCAGAATCTACTCCGCAAGCCATTTCTCCTGAACGAAGCATTGTTTTGGCGCAGATCGAGAACTGTGCGAATCACATAGAGATTGTACGCGTTGATATGAAAGGCAAGGCGATGCTCCTGAGAGGGTAGTTCATCTAATGAGGTTGCAGCGATTTTGGCTATCTGCTCATCGAGATCAGGACGGGCATGGGCGGTCAAGGCATCATAGTCGACACCGTGCTTTGAAACAGCATGCCGAACGTCAGGGAAGAGCGCCACAAAGGATCGTATGGCTGGAGACTTTTGTATCCATTCTCAGCCTTCGACCATTGGGTGAAGAGCACATGATGAAGTAGCAATTCATCGCGGCGGTGGTGTGAGCAGCACGTCGAGATCGGCAGGACGGACTCTGCTCATTGGTGCAGGTCTGATCCTGCTCATCGGTCTGGGCGTTACGATCATTGTGATGCTCTGGAGTTCTCCACTGAAAGAGAGACTCATGTCGATAGGTGAACTTGGACCAAGTGCTCCCATCGTGTACGCGCTTGTCTTTGCGATTGGGACCGTTCTCTTTCTTCCCGGAAGTATTCTCTCACTGGTGGCAGGGGCTTTGTTCGGACCTTTCATTGGCAGTCTTGTCGTGTTCTTTGGAGCATCAGTGGGGGCCACTGCCGCATTCCTCATCGCTCGAAACCTCATACGTCACAGAATTGAAGACCGTCTGCGGTCCACACCTACACTCGAAGCTCTCGACCATGCCGTTTCTGCAGATGGCCTGATGACTTCGATTCTAGTGAGATTGTCGCCGGTCATCCCCTTCAATCTCCTGAACTACGTGCTCGGAGGTACATCGATGCGGTTCACACATTTCCTATTGGGATTGATCGCCATGCTCCCTGCCACAATCCTATACGTTTCATTCGGAGCTCTCGCTTCAGATCTGGCCGGCATAGAACAGCATAGCGATTTTAGAAGCACGATTCTCACATTCATTGGCATTATGGCCACACTCGTGGTTGTCATCAGACTTCAGAAAGGTGCCAGAGAAAGACTCGACCAAGTCCTTGTTGACGAGGATGCCTGAGATGTCATCATATGCCGACAGTGAGTCGCGTAGCCATGGAAGGTGACCTCGAACGCCTCGCGTCCATCGTTGCTCGACGTCTGAGCAGTTCCCACCAGAGAATCGCCATAGCTGAATCATGTACAGGAGGACTACTGTGTTCGAGTCTGACCGATATCAGTGGAGCAAGTACTTGGTTCGAGCGAGGCTGGGTCGTGTACAGCAACGAGGCGAAGACTGAGTCGCTCGGCGTCTCCCCCCAACTTATTGAAGCGCACGGAGCTGTTTCAGTTGAAGTCGCCGAGGCGATGGTACTCGGAGTGATTGAGACTGTGGATGTTGACTGGGCTGTTGCAATCTCAGGCATTGCAGGCCCGATGAATGATGAGGGGATGAAATCCGTTGGCACGGTATGCATCGCTGTCGCAAATCGAATACGAAGTGTCACACGGCAGAGAGAATTCAGTGGCGACCGGTCCTCGAACAAGCGATTCTTCACCTGTATGGCTCTTGAGATGATTCTTGAGGCGTGGGAAGACACAGAGGAAGAATGATGCGCTCATGACATCTCAAGCAACTATGGATGACAGAGTGCACGTGATTGACCACCCCCTCGTGCAAGACAGAATGGCGAAGATTCGCTCAGCCGACACGAACAGTGCGGATATGCGTCGCTACGTCGATGATGTGACTCGACTTCTCCTGACCGAAGCCTTGCGCACACTTCCAACATCACCCATCGAGGTTCACACACCCTTGGAGCGAATGGAAGGACACGTCATCACGGCGAAAGTTGGGTTGGTTCCCATCCTACGTGCCGGCCTTGGCATGATCACGGCAGCACAACAATTCCTACCCGAAGCTTCGGTCCTTCACCTAGGTCTGAAACGTGATGAAGAAACACTCGAACCCATTGCCTATTACAACAAACTTCCAACGCCGCCCTTAGTGAGTGAAGCCATCATCCTTGACCCTATGCTGGCAACTGGAGGAACCGCGTGTGAAGCATGCGTGCAATTGCGGGATTCAGGAATTCATCGACTTCAGTTCGTCGGCCTGGTGGCTTCTCCAATAGGCCTCCAGACGCTTCTTGACGCTGAGCCGAACATCACCGTCGTCCTTGCTGCTATCGACCGAGAATTGGATGAAAGAGGATTCATACTACCCGGTTTGGGTGACGCAGGCGACCGATTGTTCGGAACATGATGAACAAAGTGTTCATGTGCTCTCGACCAAGATTCCGCCGGACCATGAGTGGATTTGGAGCACTGTCGCGCGAGTTGGCGGGTGACGGGCACCTTCTGCTAGCCCCTGGAAGAGATGCACTTGAGCGAATTGGAACGACTGATTGGCTTCTTCCTGCTCTTGCATCCTCTGAGCCATTGGTTCTCACAGGTGAAGCGATTGAAGCTCTGTGGAAAGCCCATTCCAGTACGGATCCAATTCGTCCTGCTCCAGGGAGGGTCATCGCCCCAATCCTCCCAAGTACGAATGACCATACCACGCCCTCATTAGGTGATTATCGCATCGAGATGTTCCCCGACATCGCCACGGATATTGATATGGATCTGACCGTGCACTACGACATCACTGGCCGCTCTCGCACCGAAGGGAAAATCGATGACATCACGAGCCTGTTCAGGAATCGCATCGAGAAACTTCGCAAGGAGATTCTCAAGACCACTCCTCTTTCTCGCCCGATAACTGTCCTCCAACTGCTCGATCAGCGAGCCAAATATACCGGATACGATACCTCTGCAACAATTGTTGGGTTGGTGTCTAATCCGAGATTCACAAAAGCTGGAAACCTGCTTTTCACCCTTGAGGATGAGACTGCGTCAGTAGAATGCCTCATCACACGTTCTGAAGAGGATGTGAACGACATCGTCCACGTCGGTCTGATGCCCGATGACGTGATCGGCCTAAAGGGGTCCTTCAGTCGCAACAATGATCTGTTCTTCGCTGAGGAACCTTACTTTCCACGTCTTGAAGTTCACGAGCGAGCACATGCTGAACAAGGTGTTTCAGTTGCCTTCCTATCCGATCTACACGTCGGTTCGAAGACATTCCTGGATGATCAGTGGGTGAAGATGCGTCAGTGGTTCCACACCGACCCTCTCGCTCGAACGATCAAGTACCTGATCCTATCAGGTGATGTGGTGGATGGCATAGGCATCTATCCTGGCCAAGAGAATGAATTGTCGATTCCAGACCTGTTCAACCAGTATGGCCATCTGGCAGGTCTTCTGGATGACCTTCCTGATTGGGTCGAGATACTCCTCCTTCCAGGAAATCATGATGCTGTTCGCCCACAAGAGCCACAACCAGCACTAGAACCAGACATCCAGAACGATTTCAACAGCACGACCTTCGTTGGTAATCCATGTGATTTCTCTCTACATGGCGTAAGATTGCTGTCGTACCATGGAAAATCCATCGACGACTTCGTAGGGACTCTACGCAATGTCGATTACGGTTGCCCGGTAGAGGCGATGAGAGAAATGATGCGACGACGACATCTTGCTCCGACCTGGGGCAGTAAGACACCACTCTCACCTGAACCAGAAGATGACCTCATCATTGGCACTCGGCCGGATATCTTTGTCACAGGACATGTGCATGGACACCACTGTGAGGATCACAAGGGAACGACGCTGGTCTGCTCATCAACATGGCAGAACCAGACTGCGTATCAGAGGATGTTGGGATTCCAGCCTAAGCCATGTATCCTGACTGTTATCAATCTCAAGACCCATGCTTCTGCCAGCATCCCATTCGCATGATTAAGACGAGAGCAAGTGATTCTTGAGATCGAGGATTTGCTCCTTCTCAAAGACTCGAACGCCAAGCGACAGAAATGATTCGATATCGATATCACGGGTGGGGTTGAAGCCCACAAAAGAGGCACCACTCGCAGACATCGAGAGATCGACGCTGGAATCACCCACGCAGATGATGTCTTCAGGAGGATAGCCTCTGATTTCACAGAATTGGTCTATAGCGCTGGATTTGTTATTGGCCCGAACGCGGATGACGCCATCATCAAGCATCCATCCATCATCATCAAATCCAAGACCATTGGCAATCCAATCATCCACTTTGAGCATCTGAGCAATCATAGCAACATACACATCGACTCCCGCTGAGACGATGATGACATCGATATCATTCGATTGGAGTTCGGCTACCAGTTCTCTCATACCAGGCATTAATCGTGAGCCTGCAAATGCTCGAACCACCTCATCCCGATGGATTCTGGGCCTAGATGCCTTCCATCGTATGATGTCTTCCCGCACAAACTCCTCGTCGGTCAGCTGACCGTCCAGATACGCCTGATACAAATCACCAGACGTGGTCCCAAAGTGCTGATGGAGGCTCTTCCAAGACGAGACGTTCTGCGTCAGCACGCCATCGCAATCAAACGCTACACACCTTGGCATGACTTCACCAGACGGTGGGAGTGACTACTCCTCCCTCAAACCTCCCACTGAGAGAGGAGAGAGGGAGGGGGGTATTCCCCCCCCGGTAGACCTCCTGTCCGGCTTCAGACCGGAGTGATGGTTCCAGTGTCACCAGTCGGGTCAACAAGCAGGTCGAACTGCTTGATGATGCGAGACGTTGGAGTGTAGATGATCTTGACCGTTGAGGCCCCAATCACTTCACCCAGCGTACCCGTATCCTCGGCAGGTGGCACTCGGAAGCGCACGAAGATCTGATCACCGACACCGAAACTGGTGAAGATGTTACCATTTGGGTCATCGGAAGCTGCTGTTGTCTCATCATTGAACACCACGAGGGTGGGGACTGCCTGTTCTTGCGGACTGACACCATAGACAGACGAATTGAACAGATCGAACTGATAGGTCCCACTGGGAGTTTCAACGTCCACACGTATCGCCCCGGTTCGATAATCATCCGGAGAGTCATCGATGAGGATCTTGAAGTGAATGTCCCCTGCGTCGAGAGCATCACCTGTTCCAACAATACAAGTTGTGGTCTTGCACGTGGTGGTCGACCAAGAGATGGTCGGCTCCACCTTAGCATCGTTTGATGCAAGTGAACCTGCCCAGATGTAGAGTACTCCTGCAAGCACCACTGTGATCGCCACCATCAAGATGGTCGCAATCACAGGGCTGACCGCTTCCTCATCATCCTCAAGGATTCTGCGGACTGGCACTGCTGCTTCGGCACGCTCCTCTGCTTCTTCTTCCTCTGACCGGCGCTCAGCACGACCTATCAGGATGGCAGCCATAGCACCCACAAGAGCCACTGTCGCAAGGGCCGGAGCGAAAGATGGAACCGCAGCAACGTTCTGAGCAGCGGTCACGATCTTTGGCATCCTGTTACCTTGGTAATCTTGCGATGGGTCAAGGTTCGAGACGTTGTTGTTGTCATAGGCAGTACACTGAACATCGACACAGGTCTTGTCGAGCAACTTACGAACTGCAGGACTGTTAGCCTGCGTACCGGTAAGCGCTGGACAGGTTCCATCATCATCGGTTTTGACACCAGCTCTTCCGAATTCGGCTGGGCTTGCGGGATTATATTCCTTCAGAATCCTACAGGCTGATACTTGGATAACCAACTCGAACTTCTGAATCAGATCGCTGTTGATGGTCCAGTGACATCCAAGTTCTACTCCATTGGCGTCACCAGCACGTGGTAGATCAGATGTGATTGTGTCACACACAGTACCATTGATGTCTGTGTCCTTGTCGACCTTGTGCAGCTTCAGTGCAATCTGGTGCGAGTAGAAGTAGTCCGCATTGCTTGTTGAATCAACGTTGATGACACTGATGTAGAATGGTACCTGCGTACCCTCGATAACTGCAGGGTCACCACTGTACCTGAGTGACTGTGGCTTGAAGGTGTAGTCAGGAACAGCTTCCTCGGTGTTGCTGATCTTGATGCGAACCTGGACTGTTGCGCTCTCTTGTTCATAGTCCCCATTGTGGAGATCGTAGAACGATGGGCGGTCCTCAAAGGCTGCGTCAGAGACAGTGAGTGTCACCAGACAGTAATCCACAGCAATCGATTCGTCCTTGGGTTGACTCTGATGGACTCCTTGATCGTAGAGTGGATCGATTTCCTCTCCTTCGGTGTTCGCATCAGGGACTGGGATGATCTTCAGCCTACCACTGGTGATCAGGTCTTCCTGAGTTGGTGACTCTGCATCAACTACGTGGAAGTAGTCCTGATAGCGGCATCCATCGGTCGAACCGACCTCCCAGCTCAGTGTAGAGTTCTTGTCATTGATCCACTGACCAGCGTTGTTCGGATCATCGATGTACGCATCCACGTCTTCGACCACATTCCTTAGGTCGACCACCGTGTTGTCCGCACTCCAATCATCCTCATCGAAGTCCCATTCCCAGATAACCGGACAGTTGACTCGGTTCTCTGTGTTGGGGCACTCACCGATAACGGAATTGAGGACCTCTCCACCCTGCGTCTGCAGCGATGCTTGTCCAGGTCCAGTCGTGTCGGCTGGGTTGTAGATACCCGGCTGATTGTTGACTGGTCGGACGAGGAATGGCACGGTGTACCTGGCTGCATCAGGATTATTCTGTGCATTATCGGTCAAGTCCAGGTAGATGTCACAGTATCCACCGATCTCATACCCCTCTTCCCAGATGATCAGCTCATCGAGTTCCTTTGTGATAGTGATGACCTCGCAGCCATCCTCAAGGGAGACTGCCCAGTCATGCAACTGAGGTGCTGCTTCTGAGTTGGGCTGATGCGTTGCATCCTGCTCGTTCTCCTGATCGAAGACCCAGCTGTTGTAGACCCTGACAGGCTGACCTTGGGCATTGGTGATGTCCGTGTAGGTGTTAGCCGATTTGTTGAGTCTCAACGAGTGGGTTGTGAATCCTTCCTCAATCTCGTTGCCATCACCGTCGTTGGTGTTCAGATTGATGTTCGAATCCTGACACTGCTCAAGGAATGTCGCACCTGTTCCAAGTTCGTTCCTCTGACAGATGATCGGGGCATCGTTGACGTTGGATACCTTGACCATCATTGGACGTGACTTGGTCAGACCATCCGGGTCAGTCACAGTCACAGTCACCTCAAGGGTACCGAACATGTTGGCCAGTGGGGTGATCGTGAGCTCACCATCGACAATTGTCCCTGGATCCTGCAGAAGTTGCAGAGCGCCAGAGGCATACAGACTGGTCTGATCGAAGGAAGCTGTCCACTGCAGATCGTCTGGATCCTGGATATCCTCACCATAGGCGTCCAGATCGAGCACGTAGGATGCTTGATCCTCCGTGAGAATCTGGTCGGGTATCTCCAAGATGATTGGTTGGTTGCGCTTGATGTCAATCTGAATAATCTGACTCGTGCTCATGTCAATCTGGGTCTGCGATGAATCCCAGTTCTGGATACCGTTACGCATGATGTCCTTCACAGTGATGTCCCATGACGTATCTGTTCCAACCGGAGTGTTAGACCCGATGAAACTTCGGAAGATGAGAAGATGATTCCTCATCTGACCCACTGAGAGAGTCGACTCCTTCTGTGCATCGAATCGAAGCATGCTGGGCGTGCTCCAATCAGTGGAAGTTGCACCTGTGCCTGCGGCCGGTACAGCGTTGTTATTGGGGTGTGTTGCAATGACATCACCGTTGCTCGAAGCCTTGACGAAGGCGAACACACGAACCGAGTCTTCAGCTCCATTCAGACCGATACAGCTCCATGGAATGGCTATCTCGGTGAATTTTGAAGTCAGTGGTTCTGAAGTCGCTCGACCGAGGTACTCTTCGAGGCCCGAACAGATCGAGTGAACCCACCCAGTACCACTGTACGAACTCGTGATCGACTTGTACTGGAACTCATTGCTCAACTCAATACGATAATCCGCTGAGATGGGCAGAGTATGTGACAAGCCATCACCATAGGTCTGACTTTCGGGGTTGTCCGAAGCTGACGTTTGGCCGCTTCGAGTTCCACCCGTTTCAGAATCGACGTAGATGACAAGGTCCTCTCCACCGTTCACAAGATCATGGCCACGCAGACCGAAGTAGAGGTTGTTGAAGTCCCAGGTCGCCATGAGCGTGCTGTTCGTGTCAGCAACGTAGAGGTCCTGACGCATACGGGTCGAGATGTCTGGGCCACCAGAGATGACACCGGGTCGTGCCCATTCGGACGGAACCGAACCGAACCAGTCGGTCATGTTACCTTGGTCATTGGCAGTGTTGACACCAATCGACTTGGTCCAGCCGGGACTGATGTAATCCGCCTGATATCTGTCGTGCGATTGTAGGACGACTTCGACATTGAAGGTCGGAGAGCCCATGTAAGTCACATCGAGGCCGAGGTTGTTACCTTCATAGATCACAGCTGTGGGGTCGACAACGAGCTTACTCGTATCGAGAGAGCCGTTGATCACCCAAGTCGTTGTATCCTGACCTGCATCGATCATCGAAGCCATACCTAGGTACGGTGTTGTAACACCTGCTGGATCGATATACGAGACATTCTCCAAGAACCCTGTCGCTCCATTATCGACGACGAAGGTGTTGTTGGCCTTGCTCTGAATCTGGTTGAATCGGTAATCTTGTACACCATCCACCTTGATACCGTACTCACCTTCAAGGGTGATGTATTCGGCATTCACAAAGGCCGACGAACCAGAGATATCCAACGCGACTCCGTCATAATCTCCACCAGATGGGGCGCAACCAGTGCACCCAGACTTCAGAGTAGCTCCACCAAGAGTGTTGACGAGCTTGATCTTGCCCGTGTAGAGAACACTGCTGTCGGCACGGTCAATCACATTGACATTGTAGACCTGATAGACTTCAGAGTTCACAGGAACCGTGGCATCGTTCACTGCCGCAGCCTCGCCACATGAGATACTGAATGTGGCAGGGAGGTCCTCGACGTCGCCTTCAGCGAGCTTGGTGTTGCTGCTCGTGTTGACAATCGCCCAACTTGTCTCTTCTGGCCAGTAATCAGACTCGAAACGGATGTCATAATCCGTTGCGGAACTCAGACTGAGAGTGCCACTCGATGGGAAGGCGACCTGATAGCCCCAGTCGTAACCGGGGATAACGAAGTCATTTCCATCTGATTTCTTGACAGGTGTGTTGGTCCCTGCCAGGAAGATGCCACCACTGTTCGGTCCGACACCATCGTTACCATCACCATAGGTGTCATACATCTGCAGAACGATATCTGAACATGTCTGAACCACTGGTGGCCATTCATAGTCGATATCTGTCGAACTGAACAGATGTCCGGTCGCTTCCTCAACCGTGAGGTTCTTGCTACCTGTGTTGACGAACCTGATGCTATCACCGGTTGTCACCAAGAAGTCATCTGGCCAGCTTCCAGCGTTCTCATCGAACTCTATTTCATGCTCCACTGGGTCATTCTGACCGACAGTAAGATCAGCATCTGTGACTGAAACCGCATTTCTGCTGGCGTTGATGTGTGTGTTCATACTCATCGACAATTCACCACCATTCATGATGATACCATCTACGAAACCTGAGATGGTGACCGTGTTGAGTTCAACCTCCAGATTGTTACCAGAGATCTCGTAACCTGGGCGGTCAGACCAATCTGAGTAGCCCGAATCATAGGTTGATCCGTTGTCCACAACGTTACAGTTGTTGGTCTCAAAGGCCTGATGATAGACGTGAACCTCGTTGTCTGCTAACCAGACGGTTCCTCCACCACAGTTCTGCACCCAGATACCATATCCACCGTCAACTGCGCGACCACTCTGAGTAACGAAGTTGTCCTCCATGGTGAAGTCGAGACCTCCGCGGATAGAAGCGACATAGATACCGCCATCAGCGTCGGTCAACGAGTTACCATTGATGTTACCATGGGTGTTCTTCATGTAGATACCATATTGCGTGGTACTCGAACCGTCACCATAGATTGTGTTACCAACTACATCAACTCCATCTACTCGGCTGATATAGATCGGTTGGTCTGCATTCGAGACGTTGTTCCCGTGAATCATCAGATTCTTGATCTGAGAATCGTCAGCGTGAATACCGTATCCCAGACTTGTCGAACCCTGGATTGTGTTGTCGCGAATGACCGCATTATCGACGTAACTTGGAGACTGCAACCAGATGCCATAGTACTCAGCGTCAATCAGCGTGTTACCGACGATCTGAGCACCATCAGGCCCATAGTCGACTGTGTTCTGATAGTAGTAGTTCTGAGTACGCGAGAGGCGAATCGGGTAATCATATCCAATCATCGTATTGTTGACAACATTGTAGTTGTCTGGTTCTCCAGCATTGACTCCGTACTGATACTCGAAGTTACGGTAGCCATCGTACTGAGGAGCGATGAACGTGTTGCCCCAGAGCTCGAAGTGGTCCGGCTCGTTTCTGTTGTAAGTCAATCCTTGAGAGATGCTGGTCAGACCAAGAATGGTTGAATCCGTGATGATTGGGTTGAGGATGTTCCAAGGCTGTCCGAAACTCACACCCATCTGACTGTCTTCTGACAATTGAGGAGGTGAGAGTACGATCATCGTGGTGTTATCCATGGTCCAATCGTATTGGCTGTAGCCATCCTTGTAGATTCTGAACACATTTTGATAGGCGCCCACACGAGGCTTGAGGAACACGATCGAATCATCCAGTGTGACGTCCGCGCTCCAACCGAAATACGTGTAGTCTGTGGTGAACAGCATCGCTGTATCGTCCCAGTCTCCAGCGTTTCCAGAGGACGAAGCTACTGGAGATGCTGAGTTACCCCAGCCGTCACTGCCGTAACCGTACTGATTACCAACTTGGCCAGACCAGCCGACGTCACAGTTCTGGTCCCAACCACTCGAGCAAACAATGGCATCGATGGTCTTGGACATGACCAGATCGATCTCCTGAGCACCTGTGGAGGTCAGAACTGGGACCTCACGGACATAGCGCCAGAGACGTGTGTCTGATGTATCATCCTCGGCGATCAGAGCGACCACTTCGTAGGAGCCCAGCGGTACGGCAACGATGCCGTTGTCCCGATCGACACGATCGGTGATCTTGGTGAATCCGAAGGCCTTGCCGTCTGCGTCCGAGACCGAACTACCGGCGATACCTCCACCATCACGAAGCATGTACACCTCAGCACCTGAACGTGCAAAGCCACTGTACTTGGTGACGAACGTGACGCTCCAGCCACGCTCAACCATACCGAGACCAGAGGTCACGGTGACCTTACCTAGATCGATTGAACCATCGATCACTGTCACAGTTGCTGAACTCGTGATCTTGATGTCCTCAGTGTTTCCAGTGAAAGTGGGGTTGTTGAGGATGTACTCACCAACACCAGCTACCGAGAAACCAATGGCGTTGTTGTTGAAAGCCAGATCACTCCATTCCCAGCCGCCAGTATCGGAACTTGCGACCTTGATAGCGGCACCTGGATTGGCATTCTCGATAAGACCCTCGAAGGTCATATCCATGTTCTTACCGATGTTGATTCCGGCGTTGGTCTGGTTGTTGAAATTGATATTCGTCAGTTCAACTTTGCCTGCACCTGCAAGCCCGATGCGCAGAGCATCAAGTCCACCATTGACCGTGATATCATCAATCACACCTTGGGAACTTCCAGCGATGAGTACACCAGCATCAGCAGGTGCATCGATGACTAGTCCTGTGAAATCAGCAGTTGCACCGTCACCTCGGTAGTTGATACCAACGTCGGTCGTCGAGATGGACCCATCATTGAATGTGGCCCTACCCATCTGCTCGATCCACTCATTATTCCTGAGTTCGGATTCAGTGTCTCCGACGCGAACCAAGAATTGCATTCCATCTTCCACATTCTGGGTACCACGGTGGAAGAAGTCAAGGTTGAACGAGAACTCACTGACGCCTGCAGTCTTAGCAACTGGTGCCGTCATGATGTACTTGTATCCATTCGGCATCTGTCCATAATTCGCATAGGCTCGGCAGGCACCACCGCTGTAGTAGTACTGGTAATACCAATAGTTGTAATTCACACCATTGTAGTCCCACCCGGTTCCAGTATCGAAATCGTTGCGGTATTGACCATACTGGCCGAAGTTGCTCCAGCGGTAATCGTACCACTGGACCTGATTGTAGTAATACTGAGGTAGAGTCTCACCCTCAATCATCTCGAACTGATATCCGAACTGTCGCTGATCACTGGTTGTTGAGTTCCTGTACTTCGGGAGGTAGTAGTTGTAGGTGTAGGTCTGGGTACCTGGCTCGACATAACTGCTCGAGTACGGATAATATGGGTAAGAGTAGGCATACCCATTCCCGCAGCGATAGAAGGCATTCCGCTTGTGGAAGGTGTCAGTCGTACCAGTCAGTGAACCATGATTCGCTGAACCCGTGGATCCTTGATTGCTGGAGGTCCAAGAGGATGCACTAGTCGATCCACCATTCACATTCTGGCTATTTGGTCGAACGACATAATCCGGTCCACCGCCCCAAGATGCCTTGTAGAACATTCCATCGAAGGCCATGTAATCTCCACCCCACGTATATCCGTGGATACCTGTGGAACCTGCATCAACTTCCATTCTCATTCCGACTTGAACATAATTGCTGCTCTTAGCAAGGCTTGTGACGTCAATCGAATACTGGGCCCACCCTCTGCTATTGACATCATTCTGACAATTGCACAGAGCGAAGGACCTGTAGATTTGAGGTAAGGACATCGAGCCTTCGACGTCGATACCGGTGTTGCTCCCAGTGATCACATAGTTGTCGATCATAGGGGCAGCATCCTTGAGCATGATTGCGGTGTCTGCATCACGTACAGTGATCGAATCGAGAGTGACCGAATCATCAGTCGTCCCGATGAGCATGAGACCGATACCCAATTGAGCATCATTCGCAATGACTGAATTGCCAATCGAAGTCATCGTACCGTAACTGACCAGAACTGTCGCCTCATCAGCAGCCGCCGATGAATCTCCTTCGATCGATGAAGCATCGAGGTTCAGGGCAGAGCCCTCATTCACTCCGATGATACAATCACAGGAACTGTCCATGAACGCATTACGGAATACGGAATCCTTCATCGAGAATGTGCCACTGGTCAGATCGAAATCGAATGGTTTGAGGATGTTCTGAGCTTGAACCCCGACTGAAGTCAGGTTCAACTCACCGCCATTCGTGATGGATACAGAGCGAGGTGCTGCTGTTGATGGAGAATCAACAGTGAAGGTTCCACCTTGGACCTCAAGCTCACAACCATCGACAACAAGATCCGCTTGCAGAGTGATGTTCGCTCCTGCTAGCAGATATGAGTTCGACTTGTCAGGGTGTGCGTTGATGTTGGAAGAGATGTAGGCACAGTCGACATTAGAAGTCCACGTCTGGGCTGCTGCATCCATCATGATCTCAACTGAGCCACCTGGACGAGTAGTGTCCCACAGAACTTCTCCACTACCTGCTGTACCACTGGCATGGAACTCTGAGCGAGCGTACTGGGCATCCGGGCTGGCTTGAACAGTCCCGTCACCTACCAATTTCTCAGTGACCATCCAGACATCGGCCAGA
>MDTE01071980.1_pt1 | contig 16879 bp, 15 predicted proteins | sample 811231 | NCBI WGS metagenome assembly MDTE01 (sample SAMN05326651, study PRJNA326480) | marine metagenome | isolation source: seawater | place: Indian Ocean: Red Sea | collected 2010
CACGTTGATAGGCTGGATGTGGAAGCGCGGTGACGCGTGTAGCTGACCAGTACTAATAGCTCAATTGGCTTGATTTATGCACTGAAAAAGATTTTTAAAAAGAAATTGATAGTTTATTAAGAGTTGCTCAAAAAGCTCTCTTATGTTATAAAAACTTTTTTGAGAACTTTAAATCTCAAAGTCTCAAATGGCTAAGTGACGCCAAAAACAATTCAGATTGTGACACTTTTTTTATATTGTGATAATTTGGAGTGTTAATGATCGAAAGTCATTATTTAGATAAAATAAAATTAAATCGCTGGCTAAATGTCAGAAAAACGACAATTGAACATTTAAATAAGCTTTTAGAAAATAAGCTAAATTTTAAGGTAACCTTAGAGAATTGTGATAGTCTTGATAAATTCTCTATTAACTTAATTGCTGAAACTTTAGATGTTCCGGTTGGTAAATTATTGAAAAAAAATAGCTTACCTTCTTTTATTTTTAAATCAAAAAATGAAATAGAAAAAACAAAAAGACCCATAAATAAAGATGGGATACATTTTTATAATTATTATACCTTGCCAACCCCCAAGGGTTATGTTTCGCCAGTTTTATTGGATATACTTTGTCCAAAAAGCAAACTTCCAAAATTGAATAATGGACATTTAGAACCAGCCATAACTATAAGTATGGGTCCAAACGATATATACGCCAGATTTGCAGAAAAGTTAAACAAATCAACTTGGGTAAAATTTAAAATAAACAAAAATCCAAAAACAAAATGGGTGGTAGGCTCAAGTTATTATGAACCTTCTTTTTGCCGACACTCTTACTCACAAGCAGAAAACGGTCTCGGTAGAATAATTTCTTATACAACAAGATCAAACATTGAAAATTTATCAAATGGTAAACTTAACGATAATTCGTATAAAAATTTGATTAATGTAAATAAAAATAAAAAAATAAATAGAACTTTGCTTAAATTAGAAATTGAAAGCAAGGGATATTCAATTAAAGAAATCTCTAAAAAAATAAATATACCATATAAAAAAATTAATAATTATTTTACTAATTCAAGAAATACCTTAAAAGAGAAATATATAATCAAATTATGTAAAATAATAAATTCTGATCCCAATTTATTTATTGATAAAATTCACAAAGAGGATTCAGTTGGAAAATTATATTTTGACTATAAAGATTCCATTAAGACTATTAGAAAGTTTAAGTCTTATAAAGTTGCGTCCATTGCTAATTCTAAGAGATTTCCTGATTTGTCAGGGTATTTTTTAAAGGTAACAAATTTAAAGAAAAGTTTTTTAAATGATTTATTTGACTCTAAATGTTCACATTATTTTGTAACTGGTGGCAAAATGAAAATTCATATTAAAAACGGGGATGGTAATTTAAGCAAAGAAATACACGAAGGGGACTGTTTATGGATGTCAGCATTCACACATCATGGTTTTACAGGAAACGGTTCTTTATTAAAAATTTCAGACGGACAAAATATAAATTATCTTGAAAAAGAAGATTTAATAAATACCTACAATATTAATAATGTCTTAAAAAGAGCGAAAGACGATATGGAGAACTGGGGTTATGACAAATAGTAATAAAAAAAATAATGAAACATTTAGTTTGTGGCTTATAGGACCATCAGCATCTGGCAAAACAACTATTTCTAAAAAAATATATGAAAAATTATCAAATAATTATGAAAGTCTAGTTTTATTAGACGGTGACTATGCAAGAAAAATATTTGTAAATGAATCTGGATACGATCCAATTTCAAGAAGTAAAAATATACATAAATATGTAGGCGTTGTAAGTTGGCTGAATTCCTTTGGTGTATCAACAATAGTTGCAGCAATTAATGCATTTGAAAAAGATAGAGTTTTTTGTAGGAAAGAAATTAATAATTACAAACAAGTATTTTTAAAATGTAGTTTAGATGAAAGAATCAAAAGAGATAAGAAAAAACTCTATTTACCAGCAATAAAAGGAGAAAAAAAGAATGTAGTCGATGTAGATATACCTTTTGAACAGCCAATTAAAGGTGAATTAACTATTGAGACAGATAAAGATGATCCAGAAAATATTGCCAACGAAATAATAAAAAAATTAAATTTGAAAAAATGAAAAATAAAAAAATAGCCTACGTTCCTCTTGCGGTTGACATTTTACATTCTGGCCATCTTAACATTATAAATACTGCAAAAAAGTATGGGGAAGTAGTAATAGGATTATTGTCCGACAGTGCAATAGCTGAATATAAAAATATACCCTCACTTGGATATGAAGAAAGATTTAGAATTGTTAAAAGTCTAAAAAATGTTAGCAAAATCGTAAAACAAAATACTTGGGATTATTCTAGTATAATAAATACTTTAAAGCCTGACTATTTCGTGCATGGAGATGATTGGAAAAAAGGCATACAAAAAAAAACTAGAAAAAATGTAATCAGGCTCCTAAAAAAAAATAAGGGAAAATTAATTGAAATTCCTTATACAAAAAATATTTCTTCAACGTCTATAAAATCTAATTTAATTAATCATCTTACTCCTACTTCAAGAATTTCTATTCTCAAAAGACTTTTAGATAACAAAAAAATAATAAGAGTTTTAGAATCCCACAGCCCTTTGTCAGGATTGATAGCTGAAAATATTAAATTTGAAAAAGGAAAAAAAATAAACGAATTTGATGCTATGTGGTCATCTAGTTTAACTGACTCAAGCATCAAAGGTAAACCTGATAATCAATCATTAGATTTTTCATCAAGATTTGCAGGTTTAGGGGATATGCTAGATGTAACTACGAAACCTTTAATATTTGATGCAGATAATGGAGGCAGATTAGAACATCTGCCATTTACTATAAGAACTTTGGAAAGATTAGGAGTTTCGGCAATAATGATAGAAGATAAAATTGGTTTAAAAAAAAATTCTTTATTTTTTGATCAATCAGGAACTAAACAAGATACGATCAAAAATTTTTGCAAAAAAATTTCCTTAATTAAGCAGACAAGAAATTCAAAAGATTTTTTAATAGGAGCTAGAATTGAAAGTTTTATTTTAGGCAAAGGTCTACAGGATGGGTTAAAAAGAGCTAAGGCTTACTCAAAAGCAGGCGCTGATATTATTTTAATTCACAGCAAAAAAAAAGATTCAAAAGAAATATTTTCTTTTTCAAAGATTTTTAAAAAAACAAAGTATTATAAACCTTTGGTATCTGTACCATCTACGTACTCTAAAACTTCGGAAGAAATGTTAATAAAGAATGGATTTAAAATAGTAATTTATGCTAATCATATGTTAAGAGCTGCCTATCCAGCTATGCAAAATGCAGCCAAAAGTATTTTAAAAAATCAAAGATCATTTGAACTTGAAAAAAAAATTAGTTCTGTACAAGAAGTAATTAATTTAATTAAATAATGATACCTGTTGAAAATTTACTAAATACTTTAAAAAAAAATAAAATCTCTTTTTTTACTGGAGTACCAGATAGTATATTAAAAAATTTATCTATTCTTTTGGATTCTTATAGTAGTAAGTATCATAAAATGGCAGTAAACGAAGGGAGTGCTGTTGCGATTGGTATTGGACATTATTTAGCAACCAAAAAATTAGCGTGTGTGTATATGCAAAATTCTGGTCTAGGTAATGCAATTAATCCTCTTGTTTCCATAGCTCATAAAAAAGTTTATTCAATACCATTGTTATTATTGGTAGGTTGGCGTGGATCTCCAGGAATTAAAGATGAACCGCAACACATGGTTAAGGGAAAAATTACTCCCAAATTATTTAGATTACTAGATATAGATTTTTGTAAAATTAGAGAAAAAAAAGATTTAAAAAAATTAAATTATTTAATTAAAAAATCAATAAAAGAGAAAAAAGTTGTAGCATGTTTAATCGAAAATAAAGTATTGATAGGTAATAGAAAGAATTCCTTAAAACTTAAAAAAATTTCTAATGTAACTAGAGAGAATTTTATAATTAACCTATTAAATTTAGTTAAAAAAGATTCAAAAATAATATCTACTACAGGTTACACCTCAAGAGAATTAATGAAAGTGCGTAGAGAGAAAAAACTAAAAAAAGGCAAAGATTTTTATATGGTAGGAGGTATGGGACATTCATTGTCAGTAACATTAGGCATGAATTTGCAAAGTAATAAACAAATCATTTGTTTAGATGGCGATGGTTCTGCATTAATGCATTTGGGCTCCATGTTTAGCAGTGGTTTTAGTAAGAAAATAAATTTAAAACACGTGTTACTTAATAACAATTCGCACGAGTCTGTTGGTGGACAGATAACTGAAGCCAAAAGAATAAATTTTAATAAACTCTCAAAAAGCTTAGGTTATAAGAGCTATTTTAAGATTACAGAAAAAAATAAAATAGCCTTTACTTTGAAAAAGTTTTTAAAAAGCAAAAAATCTTCTTTTTTAGAAGTATTTATTTGCTCTGATTCAATAAAAAATCTTCCAAGACCTAATAATTTAATCAATATTAAAAATGATTTTATTAAATAAATGAAAGGTATTATTTTAGCTGCTGGTAAAGGAACAAGAATAGCCCAGATAACAAAAAAAAAACCAAAATGTTTAATAAAACTGAATAAAAAAACAATTTTAGAAAGACAAATTAATTATTTAAGAAGGCTAAATGTCAAAGATATAATTGTTATAAAAGGTTATAAGGAAAAAAAAATTAATTTTAAGAATATTAAATATGTAGTCAATAAAAACTACAAAAATAGCGAACAATTAGAATCTTTATTTTGTGCAAGAAAAGAATTAAGCGGAGAATTAATAATTACATTTGGGGACACTATTTATGATTTTTCAGTTATAAAAAAAATATTTTCATATAAAAAAGGTGAAATAATTCTCGGAATAGATAAAAAATGGAAAAAAAGATATAAATTTAGATACGATCATCCTTACGATCAAGCTGATAAAGTTAAGATTAATAAAAATGGAAGAGTGATTAAAATTGGTAAAAATTTAAATTTAAAGGATACAAGTGCCGAATTTTTGGGAATTTTAAAACTAACAAAAAAAGGTTGCGGAGTATTTTTAAAAAATTATAACTCATTAAAAAAAAAACAAAAAGTTAGAAAAATGCAAATTCATGATTTTATTAAAGAAATTATAAAATCTAAAACCTACATTCAAACCTGTAATATTAGTGGCAAATTTATGGAGATAGATACTTTAAATGACTACAAAATTGCAAAAAAATTATTTACTAATTAAAAATATAAAATGAAAAAAAAATTTAATACCTCAACAAAAAAAGATTTAGAGTTATTTATTTTAAAAAATAAGTTCGAAAAAATATTTATTTTAACTGGTCCTAATTCATTTAAGTTAAGTGGATTAGAACTTTTTTTCAAAAATTCATTTAAAGAGAAAAAAATAAAGTTTTACTTTAAGAAAAAATCTATTCCAGAATATAATGAATTAGTTGAAATTATAAAAGAATTAGAAATTTTTTCCCCAGATTTAATTATTGCTGCAGGCGGTGGTTCGGTAATAGATTATGCAAAAATAGCTAAAGTTTTAAAAAATGAAAAACATTTAGATAAAAAAATAATTAATTCTGAATATAAGTTAAATAAAGGTCACTCTAAATTATTAGCTATTCCTACCACAGCAGGATCTGGAGCCGAAGTTACATCAAATGCTGTAGTTTATATTAATAAAATAAAATATTCTATCGAAGGAGAATTAATTAAACCTGATTTCTTTTTTCTAATTCCAGATTTTATTGATGGAGCATCCAACACAATTAAATCATCAGCAGGTTTTGATGCAATTTCTCAAGCTATAGAATCTTTAATATCCAAAAAATCTAATAGTTTAAGTGTAGATTATGCAAAAAAATCTCTAGAAATTTCTTTAGAATATTTTTTAAAATTTCTTAATAACCCGAGTTATGAAAACAAATGCGCAATGTCAATCGCAGCCAATTTATCTGGCAAGGCGATCAATATATCCAAAACAACAGCACCACATGCAGTCTCCTATCCGTTTACATCCATATTTAACATAAGCCATGGTCATGCCGTTGCTTTAACATTAAACAAATTTTTAAAATTTAACTTTATAAATATAAAAGATGCCAAATGTGATTTTAATCTTGGGGACAGGTATAAAATTCTTTTTGATCTTACCAAAACAAAAAATTTCGAAGATTTAGACTTCTATATTAAAAAAATTAAATATGGCGCCCAATTAGAAACAAATTTTGATAAATTAGGAATAAATATTAAATCTTCAATACCTCAAATTCTTTCAGGCATAAACAACCAAAGATTGTTGAATAATCCTATTAAAATAGACACTGAAATTATAAAAAAGGTCCTATTAGCTTAATAAAATTACCGAAAAAAGCTTTACAGTTCAATAATTGAACGTTATAAATGTTCAAAAAATGAACATAGGAAAAAGTAAGGATGAAAGATAATCAAGATCATTTAAACGTACTAAGAAGCATACAAAAGAAGCCCGAATCTTCACAAAGAGAACTTGCTAAAAATTTAGGTTTTAGCCTTGGAAAATTAAATTATTGCGTCAAAGCTCTTCAAGAAAAAGGTCTTATAAAAATACAAAATTTTCAAAAAAGAAAAGATAAAATTAAATATATACAGTATGTCATTACCCCCGAAGGGATCGCGGAAAGAACTAGACTAACCATAAATTTTATGAAGCGTAAAATGAAAGAATATGACGAGCTAAAAAAAGAGTTATAAAAAAAATGTGGACAATAATTAAATTTGACAAAAAGAAAATTGATTTTTTGAAAAAGGATTTTTCAAAAAAATTAGGAAAAGATTTTATTATATACAACCCTAAATTATTTATACAAAAATATAAAAAAAACAAATTAATTAACAAAGAGTTTAATATTTTAGGTGACTATCTCTTATGCTTTCACAAAGATTTTAAAAATCCAACAACTATAAGTAAATTAAAGTTTTGTAGAGGTCTAAAATATTTTTTGAATGGATTTACTCAATCTCAAAATGAAATAGAAAAATTTGTATGTAAATGTAAAAACTCTGAAAATAAAGAAGGGTATTTATCACAGAGTTTTTACCAAATAAATATTAATTCAAAATATAAATTTGCATCTGGTCCTTTTACAGAGAAAATTTTTGAAATAATTAATTTGCAAAAAAATAAAATTGATATTCTGATGGGTAATATAAAAACAACGATTAACAAAAAGAAGTTTTTAATTAATCCATTATAACAAATAATGAGAAAAATAAAATAATTGTAAAGATGATCTTTTACAAAGTGCGGAGCTTTGCGTCTTTATTATGAAAATTTTAATTACAGGATCTGCAGGTTTTATAGGTTTTCACATTGCAAAAAGACTTTTAAAAAAAAAAATTTTTGTAGTTGGAATTGATACACTAAATAATTACTACGATAAAAATCTAAAAATAGACAGATTAAAAAATTTGAAAAAAAGCAAATATTTTACTTTTATTAAACAAGATATTTCTAATTTTAAAAAATTAAATATAATTTTTAGAAAATATAAATTTGATCAAATTATTAATTTAGCTGCATACGCTGGCGTTGAATACTCCTTACTTTTTCCTAAAAAATATATTTCTACTAACGAAATAGGTTTTTTTAATATTCTTGAATTATCAAAAAAATATAATGTAAAAAAAATAATTTTTGCATCTTCTTCCTCGGTTTATGGTTTAAATAAGCTTCCGTTTGATGAAAATCAGAAAACTGACTCACCAATTTCCTTGTATGGTGCTACTAAAAAAAATAATGAAATACTTGCGTATTATTATTCAAGACAATTTAAGTTAAACATTATTGGCATTAGATTTTTTACTGTTTACGGTCCATTTGGCAGACCAGATCTTAGCATATTTAAATTCTGCAGACAGATAATTAATGGAGAAAAATTAAGATTGTTTAATTATGGAAATAACTACAGAGATTTTACATATATAGAGGATCTTATTGATATATTGGTAAAATTAATTAAGAATAAAAATAATAATTTAAGATTATTCAAAATTTTGAATATTTCATCGGGAAGAAAAATTAAGATTAAATTACTTGTTAAGATCTTAGAAAAATTTCTTGGAAGAAAAGCTAAAATTAAATTAGTAAAAAAAATTTCAACTGACATACCAGCTTCATTATCTTATTCAAAAGAATTAAAAAAAATTGTAAATTACAAAAAACCTACAAATTTTAATGAAGGTATTAAAAAATTTGTTGGATGGTACAAATCATATTACAATGTTAAATAACTATAAGATAAGTGTAATAGGCTTAGGTTACGTAGGTTTACCTCTCACATTAGCTTTATCAAAACATTATGATGTGGTTGGTTATGATATAGACAATGTAAGAATTTCAGATCTTAAACATGGGATAGATATTACCGGGGAAGGCTCTACTAAAAAAATAAATAAAGCAAAAGTTTTATTTACTAACAACAAAGAAGATTTAAAAAAATGTAATATATTTATCGTTACGGTGCCGACGCCAGTAAATAAATTTAATAAACCTGACCTTGATAATATAATTAAAGCTTCAGAAACAATCGCGAATTATATTAAAAAGAATAGTACTGTAATTTATGAGTCGACCGTTTATCCAGGGTGTACCGAGGATATTTTAATACCTATAATTGAAAAAAAAACTAAACTAAAAATCAACAAAGATTTTTTCGCTGGTTATTCACCAGAGAGAATAGATCCTGGTTTATCAAAATATAAGCTAAACAATCAAACAAAGATTATAAGTGGGTCTAGTCCAAGGGCTTTAAAAACTTTAAAAAATATCTATTCAAAAATTACCAATAAAAAAATTTATGTAGCTGAGGACATTAAAACAGCTGAAGCGGCAAAAATTATTGAAAATACTCAACGAGATATTAATATCGCATTTGTTAACGAATTGTCGATGCTTTTTCATAAATTAAAAATAAATACGCAAGAAGTATTAAATGCTGCTAACACCAAATGGAATTTTGCTAATTTTAAACCTGGTTTAGTTGGCGGACATTGTATTGGAGTTGATCCATATTATTTACAATATAAAGCAATCAGAAGTGGGCTGAGACCACACGTAATATCATCCGGTAGAAAGGTTAACGACTCTATTTCAAAGTTTATTTTTAGAGAAACTCTTAAAATTGCAAAAAAAAAAAGAAAAAACAAAATTTTATTTTTAGGTGTAACTTTTAAAGAAGATTGCAACGACACAAGAAATTCAAAAGCATTAGAACTTTTAAAATTTTTTAAAAAAAAAAATAAAGTAGAAATTTTCGATTCAGTCGTGAATAAAACAGTACTTAACAAGTTTCATAGTATTAAAACTATTAATAAATTTAAAAAAAATTATTATGACATAATAGTAATCGCAGTACCGCACAAAAAAATAAAAAATTTTTCTATTAAATTTTTACGGTCCCTAGGAAATAATAATTCAATTATAATTGATATAAAATCAATTTTCCCAAAAAAAATGGTAGAATGGCAACTTTAAAAAATAAAAATTTCTTTTGGAAAGGTAAATGCGGTCCTTTACTTATTGCTGAAATTGGAGGAAATCACGAAGGTGATTTTGAATACGCAAAAAAATTAACAAAACTAGCAATTAACAGTGGAGTAGACGTAGTAAAATTTCAAATTTATAGCGGTGATACTTTAGTTAATAAACGTCAATCCCCAAAAAGACATAAACATTTTAAAAAGTTTCAATTATCAAAAAAACAACACATCTATTTAGCTGAAATGTGTATTAAAAATGGAATTAAATATTTAGCATCGGTATGGGATTTGGACACATTATCTTGGATTGATAAGTATCTAAGTTTTTACAAAATTGGCTCAGGTGATTTGACCTGTTATCCAATAATTAAAAAATTAGCAAAAAGGGGTAAACCAATTATATTGTCTACAGGCTTATCGGATTTAAAAGAGGTAAATTCTTCAATAAAATTTTTAAGAAAAGAAAATAAAATTTATAAATTAAGCCAAAATTTGGCGGTCTTACAATGCACTTCCTCTTACCCAACTATAGACTCAGAGGCTAATTTAAATGTAATTAAAACTTATTTAAAACAAAAAAATATTACGGTCGGATACTCCGATCACACTCTTGGAAATACGGCTCTTTTGACAGCATTTACTCTTGGTGCTCAAGTTATGGAATTTCATTTCACTGATACAAGAAAAAATAAGATATTTAGAGATCATAAAGTTTCCTTAACTAAAGAAGAAACAAAAGAATTAATTAGAAGCATAACTAGAGTAAAAATCCTTTTAGGGAATACAAATAAAATTCCAACTAAATGTGAAATTAAGTCCAAACATGTTAAATCATTTAGACGAGCCACTTTTTTTAGTAGAGATCTAAGCAAAGGTTATGAAATAAAAGAGAAAGATTTAGTATTTCTGAGACCAAATGTTGGTCTAGATGCAAGAGAAACTAAAAAAGTAATTGGTAGAAAACTGAGAAGAAATGTAAAAAAATTTGATAAAATTATGATTAATAAAAATGTCTAAAGATAAAAATAATATAATTGGTATAGGCTGTGACTTTCAAACAGAGCCAGAGGAAGATAATAGAAAACTTGCAATTGAAAGTTTGTCAGGAGGTGAAAAAGATAGGATAGAATGGATGCTTAGAAATATGACAAGAAACAAAGCATATACTTATAAAGTCTTAGATAAATCAGATCAAAAAGACCAAATTTTAAATCATTTTAAAGAAACTTATTTAAATTATAGAGACAATTGGAAAAAACAACCACAAAAGTTTTTTAAAGAAAAATTTAAAAACGATAATTTGACAGATCATAATTTTAAGCCTTTATGTTTTGATATAGAAGTGGCTGCTGTTTGTGATTTAGCATGTAGCTTCTGTTATCGTCAGTTTATCTCTACACCAGATAAAATAATGAGCAAAGAATTAGCGTTACAATTAATTGATCAAGCATCTGAAATGAACATACCATCTATTAAGTTTAATTGGAGAGGAGAACCATTACTTAACCCTAAATTACCTGAGATAATTGATCATGCAAAAAAGAGAGGGATTTTAGAAACGATAATAAATACGAATGCAACAAAATTAGATGAGCGCATGTCAGAGAAAATAATTAAATCAGGATTAGATATAATGATTTATTCGTTTGATGGAGGAACAAAAGAGACTTATGAAAAGATGAGACCGGGGCGGTTTGAAAAAAATAAATTCGAAAATATTTACGCTAATATAAAAAGATTTTCAGAAATAAGAACTAAGCTTAAATCACCTTTTCCAAGAACAAAAATACAAATGATATTAACCGACGAAACTAGAAAGGTTAAAGAAGAGTATTTTAAATTATTTAAAGATATCGTCGATGACGTCTCTGTTAAACAGTACACTGAAAGGGGAGGCAATCTTAGTGATCTTAATGAAGATTTTGATAATCAGTTTAAAAGCAACAAAACGCAGCTTCAAAAAAAGTTTGGTGAAAGCGCAGCTGTGATGAAAGACTCAAAGGATAACTATTATATTTCAGAAAAAAGACTTCCTTGCGAGCAACCTTTTCAAAGAGTGCTTACTACTTATGATGGAAAAGTGGGAATGTGCTGTTACGACTGGGGAGCAACACACACTGTGGGTTATTTAGATAAATCTGGTATCTCTAATGGGGACAAAGAATATCTCAAGGTAAAAAAACAAGCTGAAATTAAAAAAAAAGGTTTTGAAATGATGAATTTAAAAATGCCAAATAAGTATAACACTCCATCAAAAGAAGTGAAAAATTTGAAAGAAATTTGGTATGGAAACGAAATCAACAAGGTTAGAGAAGCTCATATTAATGGAAAAGTTGATAAAATAGACATCTGTAAAAAATGTCCTTTTAAAGAAACTTATAAGTGGGTGAAAATAAGTTAAATATGAACACTAAAGTAATCGCGGAAGTTGCTAATTCGCATCAAGGAAAATTAGCAGCAGCTATTGAACTTGCTAATCAGTCTATAAAATCTGGAGCACACGCTATTAAATTTCAAATTTATAGCGCAAATGAATTGATGCACCCTAAACATAAAAGATATAGTCATTTTGATAAACAATCTTTTAGTTCTCAGGAGTGGAGGCAAATCTTTAAGAAAATTAAAAAAAGAGGAGCAAAAATATATTGTGATGTATTTGGTGAAAATTCATTTGATATTGCTAAGAAAAATAATGTTGATGGCTTTAAAATTCACTCTTCAGACTTAATTAATAGAAATTTATTAGAGAAGATTGCTCAAGTTGGCAATAAAGAAGTTTTTTTATCTACTGGAGGAAGTACTTTAAATGAAATTTCTTATGCAGTAAGAATTCTCAAAAAGAACAAGATTAAACCAGTTTTGATGCATGGTTATCAAAATTATCCGACAGTCATTGAAGATACAAATTTAAATAGAATAGGTTATTTTAAAAAAATTTTTAATAATTCGTGTAAATATGGCTATCAAGATCATATAGCAGGGGATGATGAAATGAATTTTATTACTCCTTTTGTGTCCATGTCTTATGGATTAGATTATATTGAAAAACATGTAACTTTAAATCGATCAAAAAAAGGAATAGATTATTATTCATCAATAGAACCAAAACAACTTAAGGATTTTGTTACGAAGATTAAAAAGGTTAATAAAATTTTTGGAAATAAAATTATAAATTTTAGTAAAAGCGAAAAAAAATACAGAAAAGAAGTTAAAAAGATATGGTTTTGTAAATCTAAACTTAAAAAAGGTAAAATTTTAAGTAAGGATCATTTTGAGATGAAACGGCCTTTTAATAATAAGATTCTGCCTACATTTATTGAAAATTTTACAAATTTTAAAACAATCACTGCACTTGAGCATAACGAGAGTTTTACTAGAGATAAGATTAAATTAGGAGTTACAGCTGTAATATTAGCAAGATTACATTCAAAAAGATTAAACCAAAAAGCAATAAAAGAAATTAATGGCGAAACATCAATTCAACATTTAATTAAAAGACTAAAATATTCAAAAAAAATTAATAATATAGTTTTAGCCACTACTAAAAAATCAGAAGACTTAAAACTCTGTAAAATCGCAAAAGCAAATGGGATTAAGTTTTTTAGAGGAGATGAAAAAAATGTCTTAAAAAGAATGCTTTCGGCAGCTAATTTATTCAAAAATGATTTAGTAATTCGTGTAACTGGAGATGATATATTAATAGATCCACATTATGTTGATAAATTAGTAAATTATCACTCATCAAATAATTTTGAATATTCTAACAACAAATTACTACCTGGTGGGACTGAGGTTGAGATTTTTAACAAGGAGTTGTTAAAATTATTGCTTAAAATAATTCCAAATAATGATCAAACAGAGTATCTAACATATTATATTTCTAAAAATTCTGATCAATTTAATGTTGGTTCATTTCCAATAAAAAAAATTCATAGATCAAAAAAAAGTTTAACATTAGACACAACAAACGATTATCTTTTTTTAAAAAAATTTTTAACCAAAATGTCATTAAAAAATAAGCGTTATTCATACAATATGGATGACGTCATAAATTTTTTAAAAAAAAACAATAAAAAGAAAAATCCAGTTTTTAAAGAAGAAAAAATTGACACTAACCTCCAATGGCAGATTTTAAATTAAAAGACAAAATCTCTAAATTACCTTTAGTGACCGTTTACATAACTAATCATAATTATGGTAAATTTCTTAACAAAGCAATTAAGAGTGTTTTAAACCAATCTTTAAAAGATTTTGAACTTATAATTATTGATGATGGATCAAAAGACAACTCAAAAGAAATAATTAGAAAATATCAAAACAATAAAAAAATTAAATCTATTTTTCAAAAAAATAGAGGGCTTATTGTTTCTAATAATTTAGCACTTCGTCTAGCAAAAGGAAAATATATTATTCGACTAGATGCTGATGATTGGTTAGATACTCACGCATTGGAAATAATGTCAAATGTTCTAGAAAGAAATAAAAAAATTGGATTAGTTTTTCCAGACTATCATATGGTGGATAGAAATGGTGAAATCACTGATACTGTTCGAAGACATAATTTTAAAAGGGTCAAATTATTAGACCAACCCGCTCATGGAGCTTGTACTATGGTAAGAAAAGAAAACCTTAGAGATATAGGCGGATACGACGAAGAATTTAATTGTCAGGATGGCTATTACTTATGGCTAAGATTTATTAAAAAATACCTAGTTAGAAATATAAATTTGCCTCTTTTCTATTACCGCCAACACTCCAACAGCTTAAGTAAAAACAGAGAAAAAATATTACTAAGCAGATCAAAAATTATTAAAAAGATACTAAGAAAAAACAAAAAGAAAACCAAAAAAGTTTTAGCAATTTTACCAGTAAGAGGTCTAGGCATTAATCCATATAGCTTAGTCTTAAAAAAAATTAAAAATAAAAAGTTGATTTTTCATACCATTGATAATTTAGTTAAATGCATTAATATTAAATATACCGTAGTCACAACGCCCGATCTTAATTTAATTAATATTTTAAAAAAGAAATATAAGAATAAAATTATTGTTATAAAGAGGCCTCATAATCTTGCAGGATTAAATACTGAAACAGAAAAAACTTTTAAACATGCACTGAATAGTGGAAAACTTAAAAATGCTAAATACGATTATGTAATGGATATATCTTACAATACACCTTTTTTAAGTACATTAAATATTGAAAACGCTATAAATACTTTACAAGTTTTTGAAGCAGACAAAGTAATACCAGTAACGCAAGAAACACACAGATACTTTAAACATGATGTTAATGGACTAAAAAGTATTATTAAAAATTCTAATTTAAAATTAGAAAGAGATGTAATTTATAAACACATTTATGGCTTTAATCTATACAAAAAATCTAAATTTAATTTACCAGATGATAAATTAAAAATTAGTCACGTAGTACTTAACAAAAGAGAATCATTTGAATGTAGATCTGAAGAGGATTTAGATTTATTAAATATGTTTTAATATTAATGTTTTCTAATATATTTAAAGAACTTTTTTTAGTTATCTTTGTCACAAAATGGATTTTTAAAAAACCAAAAAAAGCTAACATATTAATTTATGATGGTGCGAGTATTGAAAACTTAGAATTTTTTTTAAAAGGAAAAAAATTTGAAATTTTTCACGTAAGATACGAAACATTAAATATTTATGTTTTAATAATCAGTATTTTTAAAAATGGACTTACTAATATAAGAGAAAATTATAAATTGACTTTTTTTAAGATTGTAGACCCTAAATTAGTGATAACTTTAATCGACGAGAATCCAGGTTTTTTTAAATTAAAATCACTATACAGAAAGCCAAAGTATATAAGTATTCAAATAGCCTTTAAAGATAATAACTTTTACGATTATATTGATAATTTTACAAAAAATAATAAAAACTATAAATTTGAGTCAAACTACACTTTTGTTCTAGGAAAAAATGATCAGATAAAATATAAAAGGTATATAAATGGTAAAATAATTTGTTTAGGAAGTATTAAGAACAACAATTTTGTAAAGAAAAACAGACATACAAAAAAAATAAAAAATATTTTATTTATTTCATCATTACCAATTAATCGAAATTTAAATTTTAAGATATCTAGAGGATATAAGATTTTTAATATGCTTAAAGAATATTGTAAAAAAAATAAATTAAAATTACTTGTGCTTTCAAAGCACGGTAAAAGTTTTGAAAAAAGGTATAGGGATGTTTATGGTGGTTTTGATTGGTATTTTATTCCAAAAGAAAATGTTAAAAAAACTTATCAGGTAATAAATAAAGCGAATTTTATTGTTTTTGATAATTCTACACTTGGTTACGAGGTTTTAACAAAAAATATTAAAGGCGTGTGTTTTCCAAAAGTTTTCCCTTACAAAAATTATAGCAAAAGATATTCTTTAAGTGGCCCATTTTGGAATTGTAAATTAACCCAAGCAAATTTTGAAAATAAGATAAGTGAAATCATAAAAACTCCTGACAATGAATGGAGAAAAATAATTAAAAAAACTGTTAGAAATATAATTTTTTATAATCCAAGTAATAAATTATTAAAAAATAAGTTAAGTCAATTAGTATAAATAATATGAAATACTGTGTTAAATGCCTTGAACCCGATACAAGACCAGGAGCTCAATTTGATCTAGAGGGAGTCTGTTCAACTTGTAAATATTTTGATTATTTTAGTGAAACTTATGATGAACAAGAAAGGGAAGAAATATTAAATAAGATAATAGATTATAATAAAAAAAACAAAACTAATAAAAGATATGATTGTATAATTGGAGTTAGTGGAGGAAAAGATAGCACACGTCAGGCATTGTGGGTTAGAGACAAGCTAGGGTTAAATCCATTATTAGTATGTTGTGCATATCCTCCTGAGCAATGCACTAAATTAGGAGCAAAAAACTTATCAAATCTTATGAGTTTAGGCTTTGATATTGTAACAACTTCACCAGGGCCAAAAACTTGGAAAAAATTTCTTAAAAAAGGATTTTATGATGGAAATTATTTAAGAGGTCCAGAATTAGCACTTCACTCATCACTACCACAAACTGCAATTAAGTATAAAATAAATTTAATTTTCTGGGGAGAAGGTGGAAACAGTAAAATATTTGATCAAAAAACATTAAAAAAAAATAAGGAGTATGACGGGAATGATTTAAGAAATTCTAATACTTTAAAGAATTGTGATTTAAGTTGGATGAGCGAGTTTGTTGATGATAAATCTAGATTAATTCCCTATAGCTATCCTACAAAGAAAGAATTTAAAAAAAATAAAATTCAAATAATTTATCTTGGATGGTTTTTAAAAAATTGGTCTATTA
>MDTE01196368.1_pt1 | contig 16879 bp, 18 predicted proteins | sample 811231 | NCBI WGS metagenome assembly MDTE01 (sample SAMN05326651, study PRJNA326480) | marine metagenome | isolation source: seawater | place: Indian Ocean: Red Sea | collected 2010
AAATGATTTGTGGTTATGGAGAAATACTAAAACATTCTTTAATTTTAGATAAAAATTTTTTTATGTGGCTAGACAAAAATGCTAAAAAAATAATTGTAAATAAAAATAAAAATATTTTAATAAGTGCAATTGCGAAAAGTTGTAAAATTAAATCTTCCATAATTAATAAAGATGAAGATGAGAAAAATCTAAGAATGATTTTAAATTTTGGACATACATTTGGACATGCTTTAGAAACCTTTTATGAATATAAAAAACTTAACCATGGTGAAGCTATAGCAATTGGTATGGTCGTAGCTGCAAAATTATCTAAAAAAATAGGTTATTTAAGTGTAAATGATGTAAATAAAATTATTGACCATTTTCAAAAAGTAGGATTGCCAGTATCTGATAAAAACCTTAAAAATAAAAAAATCAAATCAATAATCGCTAATGATAAAAAAAATATAAGTGAAAAAATTAATCTTATTCTTATAGAAAAAATTGGTCAGGCTTGTTTTTTAAGAAATCAAAATATTAAAAATATTTTTAAATTAATAGATTAATAACTATGTCTTTTTTAACAGTTTTTCTTTTGATAGCTTTAATTATATTAGTTTTATTATCTGGTTTTTTATCTGGTTCAGAAACAGCTATAACAGCTACATCAAAGGCTAGAATTATATCAAAAATAAAAAAAGGAAGTAAAAGAGCTGGTTATGTCTTAAAAATTTTAAATAATAAAGACTCAGTAATTTCATCATTATTATTATCAAATAATTTAGTTAATATTTTAGCATCATCTTTGGCTACAGCTTTCTTTTATGACATTTTTGGGATTAAAGGAATATTTTATGCTACTCTCTTGATGACTATAATTCTAGTAATTTTTGCTGAAGTATTACCAAAAACTTACTCAATTAATAAGCCAACAAGAACAGCTTTATTCATTTCACCCATTATATATTATTTAAATAGAGTATTATTTCCATTTGTTTATTTAATAAATTTTATCGTAAATTTCTTTTTCAAAAAAAATGAAACAGATATTAGAGTCAAAGATCAACAATCAGAAGAAGAGTTACATGGAGTTATTGATTTATATAAAACATCTAATCCAGATTATGAACATGAAAAAGAAATGTTGCAAAGTATTTTGCAACTCAATGATACTACAGTAGAAGAAGTATTTACGCATAGAAAAAATTTTTACTCCATAAATAGCTCTTTAGAAACATCTAAATTAATTAATAAAATTAATAATTCGCACTTTACCAGAATTCCAATTTGGAAAGATAATCCTGAAAATATTATAGGTCTTTTAAATATTCGATCTTTAAATATAGATTTAACTACTTCAGATAGTTCAAAAGAATTAATATTTGATAAAATTACTAAACCTTGGTTTGTTCCTGAAACAACTAATTTGTTAACTCAACTTGTAGAATTTAAAAAAAGAAAAGAACATTTATCTTTTGTCGTTGATGAATATGGTGAGTTATTAGGTTTGATAACTTTAGAAGATATAATCGAAGAAATTGTTGGAGAAATTGTTGATGAAATAGATATTCCTATCAATGATTTTTACTTAAATAATAAAGGAGTTATAATAACAAATGGAGAAAAAAACTTAAAAGATTTATACAAACATTTTGATCTTCATCCACCAGAAGTTGAATCTATAACCATAGCAGGTCATATTATGGAGATTACAAAAAAAATACCGATGTACGGTGAGATTATAAATGATAATTCTTTTTCTTATAAAATACTCTCTCATTCGAGAAAACAAATTTCAATAGTGGAAATATCTAAAATTATTTAATAATTTTTATTTCTAAAGAGTGTAATCCTTTCTTAAATTCATCTTCTAAAGCTTTATTTATCAATCTATGAGTAGATAAAAGATTATATTTTATTTTTTTTATTTGTTTAATTTTAATTAAAAAATGTGTTTCATTTGTTCCATCAAAATTATTGTGACCCTTGTGTAGATGTGAATTATCTTCAATAATAAATTCAAAATTTTTAAGATTTTTTTTCAATATTTTATTAATTCTTTTTTTACGATTCATTAATTATAATCTATATAACATCATATGGTAAAATTTAAATTTGATATTAAAAAAAATAATTTATCTTGGGAAAAATCAATTCAAAGAAATTGTGACAAAAACGGATGTTCTTATAAAGGTGAGTATAAAGCTCCTAAATCAAGAATTAAATTAAATGAATATTATTATTTTTGTTTAAATCACATAAAGGAATACAATAAATCTTGGGACTTTTATAAAGGTCTTACGGTTGACCAAATTGAAAAATCAATTAATAAAGATTCAGTCTGGGATAGGCCTTCATGGCCTCTTAAAGGCAATCCAAATAAAGTATTGGAACAAATCAATGAATTTATTAACAATGACTATTATTTATTTGAAAATGACAGGAATCAAGAAGAATATTATAGAAATAGATTACTAGATGAAAATCTTACTAGTGAACAAAATCACGCACTCAAGTCACTTGAACTAAAATTGCCTGTAAACTTAGATCAAATAAAGAAAAAATATAAAAAATTAGTGAAAATTTTTCATCCTGATGTAAATGATAATAATAAAGAAGCTGAAAATAAATTTAAAGAAATTAATGAGTCATATAAAATACTTTTAAAAAAATTTGTGAGATAGAATTATGGATAATATATTTGAAACTGAACCAAATGCTAAGATTGATACAGAAGATGTTTTTGGTGTAAAATGTAATTTTGAAGTATTTGGATTTCAAAAAAAAAACGATCATGTGCCTGAAATTGATGCAACATATAAATTTGATTATAACACAACTTTGTCTATACTAGCAGGATTTGCTAATAACAGAAGAGTTCTAATTTCTGGATATCATGGCACAGGAAAATCAACACATATTGAGCAAGTAGCTGCAAGATTAAATTGGCCTTGTATTAGAGTTAATCTTGATAGTCACATAAGTAGAATAGATCTTTTAGGAAAGGACGCAATAGTACTTAAAGAAGGCAAACAAGTTACAGAATTTCAAGACGGTATTTTGCCTTGGTCTTTCAAAAATCCAATAGCTTTAGTTTTTGATGAGTATGATGCAGGTAGGCCTGATGTGATGTTTGTGATTCAAAGAATTCTTGAAACTGATGGTAAATTAACTCTACTAGATCAATCGAGAGTAATAAAACCAAATAAATTTTTTCGTTTATTTGCAACTGCTAACACTATTGGTCTCGGAGATACTTCAGGAATGTATCATGGAACACAGCAAATTAATCAGGGTCAGATGGATAGATGGAATATAGTCGCAACATTAAATTATTTAAATAATACAGACGAAGAAAGCATAGTGATAAATAAATTTAAAGATTTAAATAATAAAAATGGAAAAGAAATTATTAAAAACATGGTTAGTACAGCTTCTTTAACCAGATCAGGTTTTATGAATGGTGATATCTCTACTGTTATGAGTCCAAGAACTGTTATCACATGGGCGCAAAATTATTTAATTTTTAAGGATTTAGAATATGCTTTCAAATTATCTTTTTTGAATAGATGTGATGAACTTGAAAGACCTGTAATAGATGAATATTATCAAAGGTCATTTGGTATAGATTTAAGTGATGCCAAGGTAGCTAATGTTAAAGAGTGAAGAAATTCTTGAAGAATTCAAAAAATCACTTGGCATAGCTGTTAAATCGATTGGTCAAAGCAATAATTTAGAGATTAGTTTTGTAAAAGAAAATCCATCAATAGATGGTAACTTAATAAATTTAACTGAACCAAATATTGAAAATTTTAAAAAAAATTTAACTACTCATAGAGCAGAAGCTGATTCAATAGCTTTAGAATTTAGACTTCATTCAAAAAAAATTCATGAGAATTTTATTACTAAAAATAATTTATCTAATGAAATTTTTTATGCAGTTGAGCAATCAAGAATAGAAGCGCAAGGGTCGCATTTATTTAAAGGAATTAAATCAAATATTTTTAAAAAACATAATTATGATTTAAAGAATAATATAAATTTGAATAAAGAAATAAATATATCCGATGCTTTTCGTTATGTTAGTTATTGTGAGTTCCTAGGTATTGAACTAGAAGGAAGGTACCTAAATTTTAAAAAGTTGATTAAAAAAAAGCTTGGAAAAAATTACTATAATTTTTTTCAGAAGCTCAGAAAAAACATCAACAATCAAGAAAATTTTGCTTTTCATATGAAAGAGATTTTAGTTGAGTTAGGTTTATTTGATTTAAGCGAAAATACTAAATCCAACGATGAGATTGATCAAGAAGATAATATTGAAAACGAAAAACAAGATCAACAAAATGAAAGTCATGATGATAAATCCGATAATAGTGTTACACCTGAAACTTCAAGTCAAGATATTAACAAAGCTTTGTCTGTTGACGAAAAAATTGAACTAGGCAATGAATCTAATGAAAATGATTTAGAGTATTTTCCTAAAATAGAAAGTCTCGATAAAATAGGTGATTATGAAGTTTATTCTAATGAATATGATGAAATAATAAAAGCTAATGAATTGTGTGAGTCAAAAGAGTTAGAAAAATTAAGATTTAATCTAGATCAACAAGTTTTTTCATTTCAACCTTTAATTGTTAAAATTGCAAATAGACTTCAACGAAAATTATTAGCTCAGCAAAAAAGACATTGGGAATTTAATATGGAAGAAGGTTTTTTAGACACTTCAAGGTTAGCAAAAATAATTGCTAATCCAAAAAATAAATTATCTTATAAAAAAGAAAAAGAAATAGAATTCAAAGATACTATAGTTACATTATTAATAGATAATTCAGGATCAATGAGAGGCAGACCTATCACAGTTGCAGCATTGTGTTCAGATATTTTAACAAGAACTTTAGAGAGATGTTTAATTAAAACTGAAATTCTTGGATTTACAACTAAAGCTTGGAAAGGAGGCGAATCAAGAGAAAAGTGGATAAAAGATGGCAAAAAACCAAACCCGGGAAGATTAAATGATTTAAGACATATTATTTATAAATCTGGTGATGAACCTTGGAGAAGGGCTAAAAAAAATTTAGGTCTATTACTAAGAGAAGGTATTTTAAAAGAAAATGTTGATGGGGAAGCTCTTAAATGGGCATATAGTAGGCTAGAAAATAGACAAGAAAAAAGGAAAATTTTAATAATTATAAGCGATGGAGCTCCTGTAGATGACTCAACATTGTCAGTAAATCCAGGAAATTATTTAGAAAAACACTTAAGAGATGTAATTTTAAAAATAGAAAAAAATGAAAAGGTTGAATTAATAGCTATAGGGATAGGTCATGATGTTTCTAGATATTACTCAAAAGCAGTAACTATAATGGATGTTGATCAACTAGGGGAGGTATTGTTAAAAGAATTATCAGAAGTTTTTTCAATACAATAATAAATTAATAATTGTACCACAACTGTTCCGCTTTTTCTAATTGATCTTCTTCGATAGCTTTTCTAATTATTTGCATTAAATTATTCATAAAGAAAATATTATGCACTGTAACTAAATTTAATCCAAGTAATTCATTAGTTTTAAATAAATGATGTATATATGATAAAGAATAATTACTACAAGTTGTACATTTACACTCATTTTCAATAGGTTTTTTATCCTCTGCATATTTAGAATTATTGATATTAATTTTTCCTTCTCTTGATCTTATCAACGCAGTTCCATGTCTAGCCAATCTTGTTGGGCTTACACAATCAAATGTATCTATTCCTGACTTTATCAAACTCCAAATATCTTTGGGATCTCCAATTCCTAACAAATGTATAGGATGTTTATGATCAAGTTTGTTACCTATAAAATTAACTATCTTATACATTTCTTCTTTTGTTGAGCCTAAACTTCCACCAATAGCGATACCAAACACATCTATTGCTTTTAAATTAAATTCTATACTTTCTTCTCGAAGATCTTCGTAAATTCCTCCCTGAATTATACCATATAATTTTTGTTTTCCTGAAGATCCAAAATTAGGCATAAATTCACTTTTACTGTTAAATGAATTTAATGATCTTTTGGCCCATCTATGACTTCTTTGCATAGAATTTGCAGTATATGTTTTATCAACGTTAAATGGTGTACACTCATCAAAAACTAAAATTAAATCAGCTCCAAGTTCTCTTTGAATCTCAATTGATTTTTCAGGAGTCAATAGATAATTTGATCCATCTATATAAGATTTAAACAAAGCACCTTCTTCATTGATTTTTAACAAAGATTTTTTCTTATTTGAATTATTTTTATTACCTTTAATTTCTTCGGCTACAGAACCATATCCTAATGAAAAAATCTGGAAACCCCCACTATCAGTTAACAGAGGTCCGTTCCAATTCATAAATTTATGAAGACCGCCATGTTTTGAAATTAGTTTACTACCTGGTTGAAGCATCAAATGATAAGTATTTGATAAAATTATTTGAGTACAAGCCTCTTTTGCTTGAAATGTGCTAACTGATTTGAGTGCAGCTTTCGTTGCGCAAAATATAAAAGCCGGTGTATTTATTTTACCATGAGGAGTCTTGATAATTCCTGTTCTTGCTCTAGATTTTTTGGATGTTGCTCTAATTTTCCAAATGAAATTACTCATTAAGTTTTTGACTAATAAAATATTTAGATAAATATATTATAGGAGTATCCAATAAAGCAATAAAGATTCTTATTAGATATGTTCCAAATATATATATCATTATTACATTATATAGTGTTTGAGGATCTGGATTTAATATTATCCATGCCAATATACTAAATATTGTATTATCAATTAGAGAAGATAAAATAGTGGATAAATTATTTCTTAGCCATAAATTTTTATTAATACTAATCTTTTTCAATACACCATAAAACCATATATCAAAATATTGGCTTATAAAATAAGCTATCATACTAGCTATGAAAAATCTTGTCATTGGCGAAAATACAGTAGTTAAGCTGTCTTGGCTCCAATCACTTTCACTTGGTCTTAATCCTATAGTGAATAACATAATTATTGTCATAAAAATAAAAGAAGAAAATCCTACTAAAACATTTGTTTTAGCTTTTTTTTTATCAAAATGTTCGGATAAGATATCTGTACACAAAAAAGTAGAAGCAAATAAAACAGTTCCAAGCGCGACGGGTTCAGGTGAGTAAAAAAAATTGACTGTTTTTAATACTTGTATATTGGCAGCTATAACGGCAACTGAGGTATAAATATAAATGCCAACGTATCCAAAGATTTTCAGAAATAATAATATTGAGATAAAGCAAAAAAATAGAAAAGTTATCCAAACCAATTCTGTATTAATTGAATTTAAATAATTTGTTAATTCCGCAAAAATTCCCATTTATGGAATTAGTTATTTTTACTAATTATTGTTTTTTTAATTCTCTTTGCTTTATTTGGTAATTTTGAATTTGGAGTACTAATTAAGAAATTATCTAATCCTCCTTTTTTTTCAACTGAACGAATTGTACTTGTGGCAACTTTCAATTGAATTTTTTTTCCTAAAATTTCACTCATAAAGGATATACTTTGTAAATTAGGTAAAAAGCGTCTTTTAGTTCTATTTTTGGCATGACTTACATTATTTCCAGTTTGGAAAGTCTTACCTGTTAATTCACATTTCATAGACATAGTGAGAAGGCTAGTAAATATAAATAATTTTTTGTCAAGTTTCTAATTGGTTAGAAACTAATAAGCAAATTGATTAGCTATATAGGTTGGAACAATTCTTTCTTTTAATAGCTTATTTTTATTATCTTGCCAGACAGGTGTATTTTGAGAAAAATATTTTGAATGTATACCTGTTGTAATTAAAACGCTATCAATCCCAAAATTATTAGCACCTTTAACATCATGAAAAATTGAGTCTCCTACAGCTATTATCTTATTCTTAGGAATTTTAACAAATTCTTTAGTTGCCTCTAAATATATTTCCTTACTTGGCTTTCCTAAAATAATTACCCTGCCACCTAAATCTTCATATAACTGGGCTATAGTTCCCATACAAAATTTATTTTTGGCATCTTTTTCTACTGTTTCAAAATCAGGATTTGCACAGAACATTAATATATTTTTTTTATATGCTTTTTCTAAGAGAGGGACATAATCTAATGGTTGAAACTTTGAATAGGGTGTACAAGCCAATATAAAGTCAGCTTCTGATATATTTTGAACAGCCTCTATATTATTTAGACCTTGTAAATAAACTGATGCATTTTCATCGCTTTCATCACACATATAAAAAAATTTTTTTAAATTATTTCCATAATTATTTAAAGTATTAGCTAAAGCTTGCCATATCATTTCACCACTCGTCATTACTTCATCAAAATAACTAGAATCAAAACCAAGCAAGGGTAAAGTATTTTTTGAGTCTTTTTTTCTTTTAGATGAATTTGAAATAATAACTAATATTTTATTTTTTTTTTTGATACTTTCAACACATTCAATTGCATGATAATAACCATCTTTTCCATCATGCATAACACCCCATTGATCTAAAATAAATATTTCATAATTATCAACAATTTGTTCAATTCCCAAAATATATTTTGCACTATTCATAATTATACTTCTCTACCAACTATTTCGTTAATATTTTTAAATCCATCAATTTTCATTAAATCAATAAGCTCGTTTTTAATTTTATTAACTATTTGTGGGCCATGAAAAACTAAAGAAGTATAAATTTGAATAAGACTTGCCCCAGCTTTAATTTTTTCATAGCATTCTTTGCCATTACTTACACCACCCACACCAATTAACGTCAGTTGACCATTTGTCAATGAAAACATTTTTTTTAGTGCTATAGTAGATTCAAGAAACAAAGGCTTACCACTAAGTCCTCCAATTTCATTTTTATTTGGAGAAATTAATGTTTTAGATCTTTGAACAGTAGAATTACTAATAATTAATCCTGAGATATTATTAGATAAGCTAATCAAAGCTATATCTCTTAATTGCTCATCAGTTAAATCTGGAGAAATTTTAAAAAAAATAGGCTTGTTAAATAAATTGTGAAATTCATTTTGTTTTTTTTGCAAAGATTGTACCAATTTTTCAATTTGACCCCTCTTTTGCAGATCTCGTAAACCAGGAGTATTAGGGGATGAAATATTTATAGTTATATAATGTCCGAATGGCCCAAGTTTTTCAAGACAATAACAATAATCTGAAATAGCATCTTTTGAATTTTTATTTTTTCCAATATTGATTCCAACTATTCCTGGACTTAAATTAGATAAATTTAATTTTTGAAGGTTAGATAGGGCTTTCTCACTACCCTTGTTATTGAATCCTAAATGATTAATTATAGCTTCATCTTGATTAAGTCTAAAAATTCTAGGTTTTACATTTCCAAATTGAGATTTCGGAGTAATTGTTCCTACCTCTAAAAATCCAAAACCTAATTTAAACATTGGATTAATCACTTCAGCATTCTTATCAAAACCTGCAGCCAGACCTATTGGGTTAGAAAAATCCAAACCTAACAAATGCTGACTCAAAATTGGATTATCAGTAAGTATTTTTTTTTTAAAAGATAATTTTAGCAATTTGATAGTAATATTGTGAGCTAATTCAGGAGGAAGTGATTTAGCTAATTGTGCAAATATATTTATCAATTTATTTATTTAATCTTTCTTTAATAGAATTAATTGTTTCTTTAATACCATATAATTTAATAAAAGAACCAAGTCTCGGCCCTTTTTCCTGCCCTAAAAGAACTTGATAAACTAACTTAAAAAAATCCTTTAGATTATTAAAATTATGTTTTTTACCTATATCGTATAATTTAGTCTGTATCTCTTCGGATGTATTTTTAGATGTAATTTCATTTTCTAATAAATCTATAATATCCATAAAAATTATTTTTTCACTTTCTGTCATTTCTAAAAATTTTTTATTTGGGGCAATAAAATCATTATAATAATTCAAAGAATATTCGATGAGTTTATCAATTATCAAACTAGATTTTTCTGATATTGTAACATCATATTTTTTAATAAAACCCCATATAATTTTCTTATCATTTGTATTACATATGCTTGCCAAATTAAGAATAGAATTAAAAGAAATGTCAGATTTAAAAAATGGTGGTTTTGATTTATGGATATGCCAAATTGGGCTATCAAATTGCATTTTGATATCTAAATTATTATATGATCTCAAATGACTTAAATATTCTTCTACACTTTTAGGAATTATATCAAAAAATAATTTTTTGGCTGAACTTGGCTTATTGAACATGTATAAAGATAAACTTTCAGGGGAACCGTAGCGTAACCATTGTTCAACTGTAATACCATTTCCAACAGATTTTGAAATTTTTTCTCCTTTTTCATCAAGAAACATTTCATAAATAAAATTAACTGGAGGCTTCTTATTTAAAATTTTGCAAATTTTATTTGCCAATTTAACACTCTCAGATAAATCCTTACCACACATTTCATAATCAACATCAAGAGCCATCCACCTCATGGCCCAATCTACTTTCCATTGAAGCTTGCAATTTCCTCCGGTTACAAGTGTTTCAATTTTTTTATTATTGTCTGGGTCCTCATAAATGATAGTTCCGTCTTTAGGCCGATACTCGTCAATTTTAACTTGTAGAACTTTACCACTAAATTCGCTTATTGGCAAAAATGGGCTATATGTACTTTTTCTTTCTGATCTGAGAGTTGGTAAAATTATTTCTAAAATTTTTTGGTAATTTTGTAAGATTAAATTTATAGTATCATCAAAATCACCACTTTTATATTTTTTAGTTGAACTAATAAATGAATAAGTAAAATCAAAATCATTTAAAAAAGACATTAATTTTTGATTATTATGATCTCCAAAACTTTCATATTTTTCAAAAGGATCAGGTATGGATGTTAATGGTTTGCCTAAATTTTCTAATAACATTTTTTTATTTGGAACATTTTCAGGAACTTTTCTTAATCCATCCATATCATCAGAAAACGTAATCAATTTAGTTGGACAATCTATTAGAGTTTCAAATGCGTTTTTGACCATTGAAGTTCTTACCACTTCTCCAAATGTTCCAATATGAGGCAAACCAGAGGGTCCATAACCAGTTTCAAAAATAATACACTTTTTTTCAAGTAATTTAAAATTCGAAAACCCTCCATTTCTGTTTATTATCTCATTTGCTTGCACAAAGGGCCAAGATTTAAAAGACTGTAGATCTTTATTGTTAATTTTATTCATTATTTGCTTTTATTCTTATTTTTCTACCTAATAACAATTTTAAGGAGTTTTTAAAATTAAAAGTTTCGTTACCTAATTTTTTAAAAAAATTAATTTCTTCTTTGCTTATCATGTCCATTGTTGATTTAATAAGAGATCTGCCTTTATCAGTTAAAGAAATGCCATTTGTTCTATTATCAAGTTTATATTTTATTAAGAAATTTTTTTTTTCTAAAACTGACAAATTTAAACTTACAACAGAAATATCTAAACAAGCGTTTTTTGAAATCTTTACTTGTGAAATAAATCTATCTAATTTTGATAATTTAAATATAGTTTCTATAATTAAATATTCATTTAGAGAAATATGGTGTTTTCTTATAATTTTTCTAAGATTTGATTGCCAAATATTTGCTGTTTGCCATACCAATAAACCTATTCTATCCTCATTAAGAGAAGTGTCTGCCATAGTTTGTATACATACTATTTGTATACAAATAATTTAATTTGTCAAGATTATTTATTCTTGAGCTAATTCAACCTCAATCTTATCTAAATCTTCATTAAATTCTATCTGACAAGCAAGTCTAGAGTTTTTTTTAACATGAAATGTTTGATCAAGCATAGCTTCTTCATCTTCATTCGCTTGTGGTAATTTAGAAATCCATTTATCACTTACATAAATATGACAGGTAGCGCATGCACAACACCCGCCACAAGCCGCTTCAATATTCATCCCGGCATCTCGAATTATTTCCATTAAATTCATACCTGAGTCTGCATTTAATTCAGAAATTTTTGCTTCCCTATCTTTAACAAAAATAATTGCCATTATACTCCTAATTTTTTATGTAAATCTTTAGATGAAGTTGTGTATCTGAAGATATTTTTTTTTTGAGGAAAGCAATATTTAAAACATTGTTGTGCCATTAAAGCAGCTTCATGAAAGCCAGACAAAATCAATTTCAATTTTCCTGGATATGTATTAATATCTCCAATCGCAAATATACTTGGAATTGATGTTTCAAATTTTTCTGTATCTACTTTAATCAAATTTTCATTTAGATTTAAACCCCAGTTTGCTATTGGGCCTAATTCCATTTTTAATCCATAGAATGGAAGTAAGTAATCTGATTGAAAAGATAATAATTCTTTTTTATCATTTTCATATAAGATGGAAATATTTCTATTTTTTCCTTCAAAAATTTTTTTTATTTGCCCAATTATAAATTCAATTTTATTTTTATTTTGTAAATCAATCATTTTACTAACTGAATCAGGTGAGGCTCTAAATTCTTTTCTTCTATGGATAAGTGTAACGTTAGCAATTTTAGCTAATTCATTTGTCCAATCGAGAGCTGAATCTCCACCTCCTGCAATTAATATTTTTTTATTTTTAAACATTGTTAACTCTTTAATTGAATAAAAAATATTTTTATTCTCAAACTTATCTATATTGTCTATTGGTGGTTTTCTGGGGACAAAACTACCTGCGCCTGCAGCTATAACAATACATTTTGCCTCTAAGATAGTTCCAGAGGTAGTCTCTATTTTCCAATTTCCTGATTCTAATTTTTTGATAATTTCCACTTGCTGATTAAGATGAAATATTGGATTAAAGGGCTTTGATTGCTTAATTAACTCTTCGGTTAACTCTTGTCCAGTTATAGTATGTCGCGCTGGAATATCATAAATTGGCTTATCTGGATAAAGTTCTGAACATTGACCTCCTGCCTTACTAAGATTATCTATAACATGACACCTAATATTCAATAATCCTAATTCAAAAATGGCGAAAAGCCCTACTGGTCCTGCGCCAATGATAACTACATCTGTTTTTTCACTCATTGATTAATATACTAAATAACAACTTTTTTTTTTTATTTCTAGCTTTATATATCCTTTATGATTTTATCAAATAGTTTGATCAAATTCAAAACTAGCGTCTTCCTCTGGCTAATAGTTCTAACAATAATGGTTTTTTCAATCATTATAATTGGAGGTTTAACAAGATTAACAGACTCTGGTCTCTCAATGGTCGATTGGAGACCCATTTTAGGAATTTTACCACCAATGTCATCTGAAGAATGGGCAAAGGTGTTCGATCTTTATAAACAAACACCTGAGTATATTTATATAAATAATTCTTTTACCCTTAAAGAATTTAAATATATTTTTTGGTGGGAATGGGGTCATAGAGTAATTGCTAGGCTTTTGGGAGTTATATTTATAATTCCGCTTATTATTTTTATATTCAAAAATTACATAAATATATTTTTATTCAAAAGACTAACTTTAGTTTTTTTTCTTGGAGTTTTTCAAGCTTTTGTTGGTTGGTGGATGGTTAAAAGCGGACTAAGTGAAAACCCATATGTAAGCCCTTATAGGTTAACATTCCATTTATTAAATGCATTAGTAATTTTTTCTCTTCTTTTTTGGATTTGCCAGGAATATTTCTACATAAACACAAAAAAAAATGTAAGTGAATTATCTGTTTATGAAGTCTTAATTATTATTTCTATAATCTTTACTTTTATAACAATAATCTCAGGAGGTTTCATGGCTGGCACTCACGCTGGACAATCTTTTAATACTTTTCCTTTAATGAATGGTAAATTTATTCCTGAAGACTATTATTTAGCAGATTTAGGATTTTTAAATTTTTTCGAAAATACTGTAACTATAAACTTTAACCACAGATGGCTAGCTTCTCTAACCTTTATATACATATTCGCATTCTTCTCATATTCTGTGCTTTCAATAAAGAAATATGTTAATGTAATTTTTAATTATTTGGTTATTTTCTTTTTAATTATTCAATTTGCTCTAGGTATATTGACTTTGTTAAGTAATGTTCACATAAGTTATGCAAGTCTTCACCAAACAAATTCTGTACTACTTCTCGCTTCATTGCTCCTTTATTATCATCAATACAAAATAAATTTACATAGAAATTAGCCAATTATTTATATAGTTGTTGTCTAGAAATTGTCATAAAATTTGATTAAAATTAGATATTTTTTTATTGAGTTAAAGGATAAGAGTGCTAATGATTAATACTATAGTGAATGCGTTATTATATTTATCTGATCTAATAATATGAAAAAACTAATTTTAATATTTATATTTTTTATTACAGTGAATTTAAATGCCTTTCCTATACCTAAAAATAAAAAAGTAAGTTTTGATATTATACGAAAAAATAAAACCATTGGAAGTGTTACAACTGATTTTAATATAGAAGGCAATAAATTAATTATGGATACTGTTGTTGATATTAAAGTAAAAATACTTTTATTCCCTGCCTATAAATTTCATCAGAATACAAAAGAAATTTGGATAAATGAAGAATTTGTAGAAATAGATGGATATACTGATTTTGAAGATGAAAGAGAATATTTTATAAAAGGCAAAGATATAGAAAAAAATTTTGTTGCATCTGGTATGGATGGAGAATTAAAGCTCGATAAAGAAATTATTCCTCTAAATTATTGGAATAAGAAAATATTAGATGAATCTGAGCTTTTTGATACTCAAAAAGGTATAGTGAGGCAGGTTACTGTTAAAAAAATAGGAAATGAAACTCTAAAAATTAACAAAAAAAAGATACTAACTGAAAAATATACATTAGATGCTTCAAAAAATCCAAAAGACAAAGGTCCATTTCCAACTTATACTATATGGTACAAGGGAGATGAATTAATAAAGTTTGAATTTATAAATTGGAAAGATAAAAAAAAGATTACAACTGTGAGAAATGACTTAAATTACTAATTAATGATATCAATTTATTTCACCAATATATATTCCTAAACCTCTAGCTACGTTAATTAAATGGTCTTGTTTACTAATTGTCTTAGATTTACCAGCAATCTCATCTAAACTAATGTCATGAACTCCTCTATTTTTCCAAACAACAACTCTGTTATATTTTTCTTGAGCAATTAAATCTACTGCGTAAACTCCAAATGCACTTGCAATCAATCTATCACGATGAGTTGGCTGAGCTCCTCTTTGAACATGTCCTAAAACCGTTACTCTTGTCTCGGCATTAGTTATTTTATATATTTCATCTCCTAAGTAAGAACCTATTCCACCGAGTCTTACCTGACCATCAACAAATTTGACTGTTGCTTTGTTACCATCTTCTTTTCTAACAGACTCTGCAACAACAATCAAAGCATGGTTTCTACCTTTAGATCTAATACTATCAATATGTTTAGAAATAGATTTTAAAGAATAAGGTATTTCTGGAATTAATATTACATCTGCACCACCTGCAATTCCAGCATTTAGAGCTATATGACCGGCATCCCTTCCCATAACTTCTAAAATCATTGCCCTTCTATGACTTGCGGCTGTTGGCTGCAGCATATCTAAGGCTTGTGTGGCTACATCAACCGCTGTATCATAGCCTATTGACAATTCATTATTTTCAACATCATTATCAATTGTTTTTGGTATACCTACAAAATTTATATTCCCCTTTTTACTTAGTGATTGAAGTATTTTTAAACTTCCATCTCCGCCTATCCCAATTAAAGCATCAAGTCTTAAACTTTTAAAGCCTTCAATAATAACGTCTAGCACTGGTTTACTTTTGCCATTTTGATTAATTTTTCCATACGGGTTACCCTTGTTATTTGAGCCCAGAAAGGTACCTCCCATTCTTAATAAGTTTCCATCAAAATCAGAGCTAGTAAGTTTAATAACATCTGCAGGTTTTCTCATTAAACCTAAGGTACCATCCTTTATGCCATAAATTTCCCAATTATATTGGTTAATAGCCCTTAATGTAGCAGCTCTAATTACTGCATTAAGACCAGCACAATCGCCTCCACTAGTTAAAATACCTATTTTTTTAAACACATTGTGCTTGTATACTATAAAGAAATTATAAAAAAGATTATTTCAAATTTTATTTTTAAATGACAGAAACAGATCAATTAATCAAAAAACTTAAAGGATTTGAAGAAGAGCATAGAGATTTAGATCAAGTTTTAATTCAGTTGCAAGAAAAACAAACTGTAGATTTTTTACAAATTCAAAGATTAAAAAAAAGAAAACTGATTTTAAAAGATAAAATTATAGAATTAAGAAATAAACTAGAACCAGATATAATTGCTTAGTAACTATGTTTGCTAAAAAATTTAGAAAAACTAGATAAAGGCTGCATTAATGAAATAAAATTTTTCTTTAATTTTGGTATTTGAGAAACATTAATTAACATTTTATCTAAATATTTTTCTGTTCCTTCTAAATTGTTGTTGTTAAAAAAATAAAAAAGAGTTGAACTATAAATACAACTTAATATCATTCTTTTAGAATAATAATTAAAATCAGTTGATTTGTCCTTAGCAATATACCACATTAAATCTGCAGATCGATAGATTTGAGATGTAAGCATTCTATAATTATTTGGTAATAATAAATGGTAAAATATTTTTTTATAAAATTCCTTTTCTAAATTAATAAAATTTATCTTATCTATAATTATTTTTTTTATTTTTTTATGCAGTGGCAAGTTTTTGATTTTAGAATAACTAAATTTTTTTTCAAAATTATAATTTAAATTATGAAGAGTAAATAATAACATATCTTTATATCCATTTGGGAACAAAACATGTATTTCAGTTAAATTAAGTTTTTTTTCTTGAGAAATTTTTTTAAATAAGTTTTTA
>MDTE01057306.1_pt1 | contig 16877 bp, 12 predicted proteins | sample 811231 | NCBI WGS metagenome assembly MDTE01 (sample SAMN05326651, study PRJNA326480) | marine metagenome | isolation source: seawater | place: Indian Ocean: Red Sea | collected 2010
AAATCCTAGTGATCTTTTTGATGTGCTGGGATAGAGTAGGGTGGAGTTTCTGATCTCAGAACCATCGCAGTCATCCAGCTTGAATGTACTTGAGAAGTAGTCGAATCCCTCAACAATCACGCCATCATTATCGGTGCAGAGTATCGAATATGCCCGCGTCTTCATCCTAATGTTCAGATCGTTGGGATCGCTCCCATCTCTGGGCATGTAGTAGACGGTGTTCCCAGATGAATCATGATCGAAGAACCACTCTCCCGGTACATCCAGCAGATCAAGCTTCTGCGTAAGGAAGTACATGTGATGCTTGTACTTCCACTGGCTACTAGGGACCTCTGGGAAAGTGAATGATCCGTTGCTAGTGTTGTGTGAGGTAACGTTTCTGCTCCATGTTCTGAATGAACCAATGTTCAGAACTGCAATCGCCCCTGTGGCATTTAGTCCGCTTTCAATTAGGCCATCATGACCAGGATATGACGAGTTATCATCCTCAAGCTCACCATTGATGTAGTTCAGGCAGTAGTACTTGTTTCCATTTTGGTGCTTCACCATCCCTTCATTGCATTCAGTCGAGGAGTCGGTCTCGTAGTCTCCCACATCGACGCTACCATGGGCCCAGTACTCATCGTCATTAAGTGCCGTTCCGTCCGAAAAATTAGCATTGGGCCACCGGGCAGGCATTTCCTCCTCATAGTCTACGAAAAACTGCCATGCCGGTTCAGATAGGTTAGCTTTCCACACGATCCCTTCAGTTGAGCTGGAATCGTGGATTTCCCAGACACCGCCTAAATCATCAGTTACGCTACGACTCCCGTCCAGTATCGCTCTCTCTCCCTCAGCGACCTTCAGTCTGATGCCTTGCTTCCCGAGGGTCACTGTTTCGTAATACACTCCTTCTCTGACAATAACTGTGCCATTTTCCGCTACGATGTCTACGGCAGATTGGATAGTTCCTTTTGGGCATTCATAGGTGCCTGGCCAAGAGTCGTTACCAGTGGTGTTATCCACGAAGAAGGATCCACCTCCATGTGTCTGGTTGGAGCAGTTCACCGAGGTGGAAGATGGCAAAATATCTTTGTCAGTGGACAGGTTAACCACACTGTTCATAGAAGCTGGAACAGCAGAAAGCATCAGTATTACAAGTAATACTGCAATACGCCTCATCGTCCCTCGCCCTAGAGTCGCGGATAAAAGTCTACCCGGGATTTATGCTCGTTCCGATTCTATATTTGGTCACAAGATGAATGCATTCGCACCCCAAGTCAAACCGCCTCCGAATGCCACTGTCACCACCAAGTCACCCTCTCCGATCAATCCTTTATCTACCGCTTCAAAGAGTGCGATGGGAACGCTTGCTCCTGCGGTGTTTCCATACCTCTGGACATTAGTGTATGCTTTCTCGATCGGTAGTCCGAGTTCTTCCATGCTGGCCTCAATTATCCTCAGATTCGCTTGGTGAGGAATTATTAGATCGACTTCGGACAACTCCCTACCTATTTTGCTCAGGACCTCCCTAACTGCCTGCGGAAACGCCTCAACTGCGAAGCTCCAAACCGCTCTTCCATCCATCTGGAAGTACTGATCACCATCTTCAAATCCAGGTGAATGAATAGGTGTCCTGACTCCTCCCGCTGGGACCTCTATCACTCCTGATCCAGCTCCATCAGACATCATCCAACTTCCAAGTAATCCTCTTCCACTCCCTACTTCCGATAGAACAACGGCACCGGCACCATCCCCAAACAGAACGCAAGTAGACCTATCTTCCCAGTTCAGAATCCTACTGTAAACCTCTGCTCCTACGACTAGGACATTTCGATAACCCTCTGTTCCAGCGAATCTGGCCCCTACATCAATGGCTTGAACCCATCCGGCACAAACTGCGTTTATGTCGAAAGCAGCAGCTCCGGCACATCCAAGCTTGTGCTGAATTATGCCTGCAGTTGATGATAGGGGTACATCTGGGCTGCTAGTAGCAAGAATCACCATGCCTATGTCGGTGGGAGATAGGCCCGCTGCAGCTATCGCCTGCCTACAGGCAATCACTGCGAGATCGCTGGTAGAAACATCCGGATCAGCTATCCTCCTTTCCTCGATTCCGGTTTTAGTTTTGATCCAATCGTCACTGGTATCTACCAACTCTTCCCAGTCTTGATTCTTCATTACTTTCGGAGGCAGGTAGGCCCCTAGGCCAACTATTCCTGCAGGTGCCATGTTAGTAGGTCCGATGATAACGGGATTTCACTCTTACGCCCTAGCCTTGTTTAACACATATGTTCATTGCCTCGGAGAAGAAACCAAGGCTCCATCTCCCTCCTTCCCTGCCAACTCCGCTGTCTTTTACTCCGCCGAAGGGCACACGCAAATCCCTGTGTAGCCAAGTGTTGATCCAAATCATCCCAGAATCTATTCTTTCTGATACCCTCTTGCCCTTCTCTAGGTCCTCGGTCCAAACACTACCAGCAAGACCGTACCTAGTGCAGTTTGCAATCTCTATTGCCTCTTCTTCCGAATCAAACCTATGTAGGCTGACCACTGGGCCAAATATCTCCTCAGTGGCGCATCTAGAATCATATTCGAGACCCCCAATTACTGTGGGGGATATCCAATTTCCCCCATCGAATCGAGATGGGAGACACGGAGTCCCCCCAGTAAGAATCGTACCACCCTCTTCCTTTGCTAGTTCGATGTAGCTCCTGACCTTCTTAAGATGCTCTGGAGAAATTAGGGCACCTAGGTCCGAAGATTCATCCAATGGGTCCCCAATCGTCATTTTCTCCACTGATTCTACGAATCTCCTCTCGAATTCATCATATATTCCGTCTTCGACTAGTATCCTAGAGCCGCACAGACAAACTTGCCCCTGGTTCAGGAAACCCGACCTAACTACTCCCTCTACCGTGGAATCCATATTACAATCCGCGAATACTATGCTTGCATTCTTGCCGCCCAATTCAAGACTAATTTTCTTGAACATTGGTGCTGCGGAAGCAGCAACCTTCTCCCCCGTCGAAGTCCCTCCTGTGAATGAAACCAGATCAACATCAGGATGAGAAACGAGAGGTTCTCCGGCTCCCGCCCCTTCACCATGAACCAGATTTATTACTCCCGGCGGGAGGTCAACTCCGTCAATCACCCTCATCAGCAGATCAGCAGTCATCGGCGTCAACTCACTGGGCTTGCAGACAACTGTGTTCCCCATCCCGATGGCTGGGGCCACTTTCCAGGAAAGTAGGTAGAGGGGAAGATTCCAAGGGGTAATTAATGCTCCAACTCCCACAGGCTTGTTGACAACGTAGTTAGTTGCGTCTTCCATTTGAAAGAGCTCGGTTTCCTGCTCAAGGAGCAAACCGGCAAAGAATCTGAAGTTCGCCACGGAACGACTGGCATCTACTGATCTGGCAAGAGAAATTGGCTTACCCGTGTCCCTGCTCTCAAGCTCTGCGATTTCTTCAAACACCCCCTCTAGTCCATCTGCAATTATGTCTAGCCATCTAGCTCTTTCTTCCATTTCTAGAGAAGACCACCCCGGCAGTGCGCGCTTAGCAGCTATGACTGCCGAATCGACGTCTTCTTTTCCCGATAGAACTGCCTTTGCGAATAGCTTACCCGTAGATGGCTCCAACACATCGAACCAACTCTCACTCTTTCCGTCTACGAAACTTCCACCAATGTAGTTCCTCACTACACTTATCTCAGAACTACCCATTAAGCGCACCTTCATTCGAAAAAGGATCGCTTCTTGTCATCGCTTCAGTATGCTCTTTCCAGTCTATGGAGAAGCTGTCTCTATTTGGGTCCCACTCGTCCCAGGTTACCACTTGCTCCAGTTTGTCTAGATACCTTTCTGGGACAACCCTGGGAACAATGAATGCCTTCTGTCTATGCAATGGGTATGGGTTTCTGAGCTCGATTCCTAGAACACCAAGTACCGCTCTTGCCACGTACCAAGTAGCCTGGGCGTTCCACCCATGGGCTATCTTGATCACAATCCCAAGCCCGTCGGGCCAGTCCTCATGCTCTATTGCGAATCCAAGCAGGCCATCCGCCCCTTCCTTGGCTATCAGACTCCCACCTCCTGCTTTGAGGCATGTCGAATCGAGTCTGTTGAATCCCCCGATGAGATCGGGATTCCTGTTCATTGCCTCCCAGATCCAATCCTGATCCTTCTCTCTTACCAAACCCGCAAACATCTGAGCTAGCTCATCCACGGTATTGGATACAGTCGGGAGGCCGCATCCATCTTTGGCTACTCTAATTGGCTCCCAATCTGGTTTATCCATCAGCCGTCTAATTGTATCTAGGAACATGGGAAACCAAGGAGAGCTTGGGAGGGTGTACCCAGCTCTATTTATCCCCATCCTTCGAAGAGCCTTCAGGATTGCTGCATGCTCTCCAGAACAGGTATGAAACCATCTTCTAGGACGTCTTACCTGCCTTCCAAACTGAATCAGTGGAACATCCAGAGGACATTGCATCAATCCCCATTCGGATTCAGTTAGGAGTGACTGGGCGGCCGCAACATGCTCAGTATCCCCATTGTGCGAGGAACATGATATCGCCTTCTGCTCCCAACTTATCCCTTCTGACTCCAGCTCTTTGACAAATGTCTTCATCATCAGTGGCTTCATCATCGAGCGTCCGTAAACTAGGACATTTCCTCCGAAAGAATGTATTATTTCAGTACCATGAGACCATGAAACTGCTCCGTGAATAGTATTCTCGGAGACATCCAATCTCCGGAAGTCGACTAGTGGCTCCCATTCTACATCTCTTCCCGTAGCAATACCTTCGAATTTTTCCCCCAAAGGATTTGTGGGGTATATCGATGATCCTGGCCTCCCGGGGGAAACGCTTGATGGCCTGGAATCTTCTCCTTCTCCCATTCAGTTGCCCCCATTAACTCTAGGGGCAACCTTGGTCATGAATGCCTCCATGTTCCTTATCACCCGGTTGCTATCATGGTTGAAGAAGTCAAACCAACACATTAGTCGGTCGTTCGAATCAAACCTCTCTACAATCTGCTTAGCCACGCTCTCCACATTTCCTATCACCGCGTTATCCGTAGCTTTGTTGATTTTTTCTGGGTCAATTGTTCCCTCTAGTGCGTTCCAATATGTCGATAGGGCCGAACGAGCTTCCTCCTTTGCAGCCTCATCTTGCTCTTCACCAGTCAGACCCTCCTCGTCATTCAGAAAAACCATAACAGTTCTGGGCATCATGCTTCTCTCCCAGATTCCCCCATCAGGATGATAGTTTTCCCCCATCCTCTGGTGCGTCTCCTCAATGATGGCAGGAGGGGTGATGCTTAGATTGAAAACCTGTACAGGCTTGAATTTATTCACTGAGATTTGCAACTCCTTGTCATGACTTCCCAAGACCAGGTTAAGCAGCTCCCTGTTCCAGTCCTGGGGGATTGTCTTTATCTCCTCGAAGACATATCTATTGCCGAACTCAACAGAGTCCGGAGGCTTATCGAGACCTTGTTCCAGAACCGCCCTTTCTTGGATTAATCTCCAATCCTCTTCCGATCTGAAGTTGTCCCTTTCTAGGATTGTAGGGGTTATCATATCGCTAGAAATCACTTCCCCGTTAAGTAATCGGAGGAAAATCTCTGAAGCTTCTGAGAAGATCTTACCCCTGAGTACCGGCCATGCCGCCTCTTCTAGAGAATTCCTGGGTACAATTCCGTATGGCCTGGCCATAAACTCAAAACGCCCGGCAGAGAAACCAATATGTATTTTCCTAGTTTCTTCAGGATTCATCCCATGCAGTGCCATCAATGCACACACTCTCTCGGCCTGTGCAATTGGGCCCCCAGAAGCTAGAATCGACATGACAGCGCTTCCCACCTCCATCTTCTTCGTTCTAGATAGCATCTCCCTGGAAAATTGGAAGAAATCGGTACAAAGGCCCACTTCACCGGGATAATGGGGAACAACAGGCCTCTCATTCATCTTCTGAGTCTCTGTCGAGAGGTGAGCCTGGGCTACCCATCCTACTCCAAAACCCAGATCATCAGCCGATTCTACTTGTTCGAAGAAGTTTTGTAGCATCTCTCTCTCAGTCGGTAGATAGCCGGTTGAATCCGGAGTCTGCGAAATGGAGAAGAAAATATCGAACTCCATTTGAACCCTCAAATTGAGCGCATCCTTCCGCCATCTACAGCTAAACTAACTCCTCTAATTCCAGAACTACTTGGCAAGCAGAGCCAGGTAACAGCGACTGCGGTTTCCATTGGATCTATTAGGCGACCAATCGGAACCCCATTCATCCAACCTTCAGTTACATCTTCCAATGTTTTTCCTGTTCTCTCAGAAATTGAAGACGCCAATGAACCAAGGCGATCGGTATCGGTGAAACCGGGGAGGATATTATTGATTGTTATGCAAGCTGGTAATTCCCTAGAAAGCGATTTAGACCATGATGCCATTGCTCCTCTAAGTGTATTGGATAGTCCTATGTTGTCAATCGGCTCCCTAACCGAGGTAGAGATAATATTCACAATTCTGCCCATTCCTTCTGATTCCATTATGGGCACTAATTCCTGGGTAATGACATGCGATGCATGCAGGTGCCTAGTAAAGGGCCCCTCGAAGTCATCGATTCCATTCTCAAGAAGGGGCCCCCCGGGAGGTCCTCCAGCATTATTTACTAGGATGTGAACGACACCTATCGTCGAAATGGCGTCTCTAACCGCATCGATGTCTTCAAGATCCAACTCGATTTTCGTATGCCCGTCTCCGTGCATTTCTTCGATTAAGGAGTCTAGATACGAGGTAGTCCTAGCACATGCTATCACTCTAGCACCCGATCTGGCAAGCATCAATGCACAGGATCTTCCTATTCCTTTCGATGCCCCACAAACCAGAGCCGTCTTTCCCTCTAGAATTCCATCTGCGAATGGAAAATCCGTATCAAGAAGCCTTTCCGCCATATCTTATCACCTAATCTGCATAGTGGGCATACGTTTGTTCTCTAAGTTTTTCCCGCACTACTTCTAAAATTTCCTCAGGGGCATTCTTGAAGGTTGGAAAATCGCTTTCGCCCTGGCTCTTTCTAATTTCTCCCCATCTTCCTTGCTCATATGCAATCAGGGCCTCTTTCATCAAGACTCCCGCAAGTACGAGAGTATGGTAGCATAGATCCTCGTATGTCATACCTCTGGTGACGGGGAACTCCCTCCTCATTAGGAGATCGCCAGTATCTATTCCATTATCGCAGAAATGCGTAGATGAGCCAATTGGTATGTCATGATAAACTGACCAAGCTGGCGATGCTGAACCTCTACAATCCGGAAGTAGCCCCGGATGTGAATTGATAACCCCATCTCTGGGGTAATCTAGAATATCGCCACGAATTATGCGTGTTCCGCCGAAAACGATGAGATCCAATTCATAACGTTTCAACAAGGGCATCACATCTTCGGACTTGTGAATGGCCACTGTTGCAACATCAACACCGATCTCCCTTGCCTGAGTTTCTATCTTTGGGGCTATTTCTTTCCCTTCTATTCTGGTCAGGAACTTCTCCCGCTCTTCATCAGCAACCCCTGAGTCTTCCTCGATAATGATTTCAGGAATAAATCCCTCCGAAACGATCTGCCTCAGCATCTCCCTGCCATATGGGTGTTCTTTCAGGAGAAGAAAAGCGAACTTAGGCTTGCCCATACTAACGCCACTGCGAGGGGCCATAGGTACCCGTTATTTTCGGTGTTTTAGTCACTTTTTCGTAAAAAACTACACTATTTTCATACCCAACGTTCAAAATGGGGGTTTTGTTCGCTAGGTTCGCTATGTCAATGGTATACAACAGTAAGATGAAGGAAGCAATAAAGGCTGGCGGTTGCAACACCGCTGGAGACGCCGCAGGCGCTCTAAACGCAGCTGTGGAGGCTGCAGTTGCATCGGCAGTAGCCAGATGCGGCTCCAACGGACGAAAGACGATCCGCTCGCACGATATCGGCGGCGGAAGCTCAGACTCCGGAATGGTCGTAGCCAGCAGGGTCAAGGAGGCCTTCAAGGCTCACGGATGCAACACCGGCGGGGATGCAATGGGCGCAATGAACGCTCTAGCTGACGCAGCAGTATCGGATGCAGTCTCAAGAGCCCAGGCAAACGGTCGAAAGACTGTACGCGCAAACGACTTCTGAAGTCTTATTTCGGATTATTCCGAACTTGAACTAGCGGAAGCTTTGTCTCGCACAACGAACTAATCATACCAACGAAGTCCTATGATGGGTTTTCGACCAGCCAGTCAATGAATTCCATCACTTGACCGATTTTTTCGTCTGGCAGATCGCTGTATGTTTTGCCAAACTTCTTCCTAACACAAATCGCTACGTGGGCGTATGGGTTTCTGCCCCTAGGGTGGAGTCTTGATTTTGGCAGCCTTCCTACTAGCCTTTCTCCAGCGTCCTGCATATACTTCCAAACTATCTTCGAGTTCTCAGGAGTCATAGGCCGATTTACCAGAATTATGGGGTAACGCGACTCCTGTCTCTTGGGAACAGTACTACTTCGCGAACATTGCCTGCTCCGGTTAGGACCATGAGCAATCTTGCTACTCCAAGCCCCCATCCAGCATGGGGCGGGGCTCCATATCGAAATCCATCTGTGTAGAAGGAGAAGTCTTCAGGCTCTAGGCCCATATCCCTAAGATTTTGCTCTAAGACTTCTACTCGATGCTCTCGCGCCCCTCCACTGGTCATCTCATCTCTTCCATAGTTTAGATCGAAACCTCTGCTAAGCTGGCCCCCCGATGATCCCTTCTCCTCTGCTTTGTGGTGAATGTAGAATGGCTTCATAGACATTGGCCATCTTGGAATAAAGTGGAATCCTGGATATTTGGCAGCAATTAGGTCGCAGTGATGACTCTCTATATCGTCTCCCCATTCTATATCCCCTCCTTCGGATTTCACGATTTCTATTGCCTCGCAATACGGAATCCTGGGGAATGGCAATTCGGGAACTTCAACGGATATCGGGCCCAACTCCTGGGTTTTTCTGTAATCATTGATAGCTCCAATCAGGTCCAGATCATTCTCTGCAACTTTAGTCCAGATGTGGTGAATCATTCTTTCTTGTACACCCATGACATCCTCATCATCCATCCATGCGCCCTCTATGTCGAATGATACGAATTCATTCAGGTGTCTGTAAGTGTCATGCTTCTCAGCTCTGAATGCTGGCCCAATCTCGAACACTCTCTCCAGGCCACCTAGGACGGCAAGCTGTTTGTATAGCTGCGGGCTCTGTGAGAGGAAGGCATCAGTCTCGAAGTATTTCATTGGAAAAAGGTTGGTTCCACCTTCTGCGGCGGCAGCTATTATCTTGGGAGAATTAATCTCTTGGAAACCCTCGTAAATTAGATGCTCTCTACCGTATTGCAGTACCTTACTTCTTAGTTGGAACATTGCATTAACATGCGATCTCCTAACATCTAGGTGGCGATTGTCCAGCCTTACATCTAATCCAACATTCACCTCATCTGTTATTCCAACTGGTAGAGGTGCAGAGGCTTCTGCAAGAATTAATCCAGACTCTACGCTCACTTCAAATTCCGGCAGTGGAGCAGGCTCTCCTTCAGGGACCTTCGGAGGTCGCTTCATAGCGACCTTTCCCGTGACTTGAATTGTCGATTCCCGGGTGCAAGACTGTATCGATGAAAAAACCGACTCATCCATGTTATCCCTTTTCAGAAATGCCTGAATTTGACCTGTCCCGTCTCTCAACATGAGGAAACAGATCGCGCCTCTTCCTCTCACGGTCTCCGCATAACCCGCAATTGTCACCTGTTTCCCTACCAAATCCTCACCAAGTTCCACTATCTGGCCAATGGTGTGCGTGCGATAGGCAGTCGGCTCCCAGTTGCTGCTGTCTCTCATATGCAATCGTGTCGGTCTGTACCTTTCAATGGTTTGAGAGCTCACTCATCTTCTCCGTCTGCTATCTTCGCACAGATAAGCAGGAAAGCCGTATGCCCCATGGGCTGGTTTCCCGGCCTAACCCCGCCCTTACTCGCTTTGGACCATCTCCTTTCGATAATCTCCCCGCTCCATTCAACTATCAGGCCTAGCTCTTCACAAGACTCCCACGATTTTTCCAATTGTGAACTGGTAGGACAATAGCATGCTATCCTCCCACCCACCCTCAATAGGGGCTCGATACCTCCCAGTACGGACCATGGCTCGGCCAAGTCAACTATTGCTGCATCAAGATCCCCCGGAATATCAAATCCGCCATCATTTATCCGCTTCATGTCTCCATTTACCAGGATCCACTCAGGAAATTCAGGAAGAACCTCTCTAAGCCTTTCCATATTTGATTTACCGACTTGAGCGTGCTCATCCCTGGACTCAATAGAAATTAGAGTCCCTGAATCCCCTAGTACTGATGCTAGATTCATCGCCAAACCCCCTGAACCATGACCTCCCTCAAGAACCTTCGAACCTACTCCAATTCCCATCCAAGATATCAGAAATCCCGAATCCTTGACTCCAATTGTCTGAGCTCTTCTGGCCATGTTCCTACGTGCTTCATGTAGTCCCGGATTGACGATTGTAAGGGTTTTTTGTCCGACTTTAATCCTGTCACCTTCAGAAAAGCCGTCCAGAAGCTTCTCTGCATCGAATCTCCCCAGTCCCTTGATTTTCACTTCACCCGGGGACCTCTGAAGGAGGTATGCCCGACCGTCGTCTTCCCTAAGTGCTAACCACTCGCCTATGTCATCGCCCCATTCTTTCGGGGATATTCGGACGTTTCAAGTCATTCTAACTGCACATGTTCGTTCCAACGTTTATTTTTGCAGAATGATTATACTGGCCGCACGATGTGAAAAATCGATGAAGTTGGTCGCTAGACTTCTACTTCAGCCCAGCATATGGGTTTGTATTCTAATTACAACAACTGCCTTCACTTCGATTTTAGACAATGAAGAACGGGTTGTTGATTTTAGGTCAGAACTCGAAAATGAGACAGTACCATTGTTCGCAACTAGTCCCGGGCATACCGTTTTCGGCGAGTATGTCGGGGCTCATTGGTGCCCTCCGTGTATGAGCAGCTCATCACCATCCCTATCCAATCTCAAGGCGTCAAACCCAGAAGAATTCACTTATGTTTCATTTTTCGAATCTAGCGGTGGCGGTTGGCCCAACGACGCTCCTATCGGAAGGCAGACTCACATCATGCAGTCTTCGTCTGGATACCCGACTTTCTCATTTGCCGATCGGCAGTCAGGGAGCTGCTACAAGATTGGCGCTACTGGGACAAACTACTATGATTCCGACTTCACAAATGGGGGGTGTATGAACGCATCAGCTAATGACTTCCAATTGGAACTCTCCATGAGCCTGAATAGCAGCACAGAGGATGTTTCCATAGTTTTGAAAGCGATGTACGTCGGCTCTGAACCATCATTTGACGTACATGTTTACGGTGCGGTAACAGAGAAAATCGGTGCTGACTCATACGATAACGGGGTGAAGCCTCACCACAACTGGAGGGGTTGGCTGCTAAACGAAGCAGGCACAGGATTCCAGCAACTAAGTCTTGTGCAGGGAGTTTGGTCTGAGCATACATGGGTTTCTCCATTGAGCCTAGTCAGAGCCGGAGGAGGAAATACGCAATGGGAAAACTTCTGGCCAGTGCTATCTCTTATGGGTGGCCCACATACTTCTTACAACGAATTCTACGTTTCCATCGATCCAGACATGGGCCCTATGATCGATGTAGGGATCTCCAGTTTCGATGTGGAAAATCAGCTTCAGACAACCGGATTCATCCCAGGCGATATTCTCGATCTGAGTGTATTGGTCACCAATAACGGTGTCGAAACTTATTCGGAGGGGGGGAATCTTGGAGTCTATCTCATCAGCGGATCAGATGAAATATATCTGGGAGGGAGGGAAATCGGCACACTCGGAGTAGCAGGATCAATGCTATTCGATATTGAGTTCGATACATCCAACATCGAACTCATAGTCTCTGGAGCAACAACCTTCAGAGCAAAATTAGTCGAAATGGGGAGCGATAGGAACTCTTCCAACAACATGGCTGATGGTATCGCATTACATGACCTGCCTCCGACAGCATCACAACCAGCGGCAACAAGCGCTACCTCATTCGAAAGAGGGGACGAGGTTCAATTCGAAACAACAGTATTACCAAACGATCTTGTCGACGATATCAATACTATGATCCCAGTAATGGAATATTCCAAGTCAGGTTTGGAGCAATGGGAGTCATCTTGGGTCTCCGAGCCGGAGCTAGTAGGTTCAGGTGCTAACTCGGTATACATCCACACAATCCAGTCCCCTCCCAACGCAGAATCTGGATCTTACGATACAAGAATAATGTGGGAAGACTCTGCCGGCCAACAGAGTGATTGGCTAATTACTTCTGACGCATTCGAGCTTAGGAACGCCTTGCCCAGAGTTCTGGGCAATGCGGACCCAGGTTTTGCAGGCCTCCCCACAGTCAAGGTCGACACTCTAGAAACAGTTTCCCTATTCGGACTTGTCAGGGACGCAGAGACTCCGCTATCGATGCTTTCAGTGTCCAGTGAAGCTAATGAGTTCAAGGGATGGAATCCAGCAACCTCCGAAATTACCGTGCTTTTCGAGTCTATCCAGGACGACCAATCAGGGAACCCCATACCACAGGGTGTATACATTTCGATAGATGACGGAGAGGATGTGAACAACGGCATGCTTCAATTCAACGTAATAGAGAATGGGGCACCCAGATGGTCACCAATTCCGACACAGACTGTTTTCGAGGGAGGGTCTGCCAGTACGACTCTGACCGGGTACCTAACGGACTTCGATAACGAAGGAAACCCCCTCCCAGCAACGGGTCTGGAACTTTCAATCGTCTCAAACTCCAATGAGGGGCTGGTAAACGTAACAATGATCGGACACACAATTTCTGCGACAACAGTTGATGAGGATAACCATGGCATAGCAGAAATCGCAATAATGGCCAATGACGGAGAAAAATCATCCCAGACATCCTTAGTCTTCTTCGTCATCAACGTCAACGATGCACCTACACTGGAAACCTCGAATCTGGAAGGGCTCACACTAAAGTCGGGAGAGGTCTCCTCGATCGAGCTCGCTCCCCTGATTTCTGATATAGATGACCCCAGTGATGAGGTCTGGGTAGATGCAGACTCTCCTGTCCCTGGGGCCGTTCAATTCGACTACATTAACAGTATTTTGAACATGAGCTGGGACGAGCCAGGGGAGCATTCGGTAAAACTAACTCTCATAGACAGCCATGGGGATTGGAATATGTTCGAGTTCATCGTAACAGTACTAGATTCAAAACCCATAACATGGGATGGAAGCTACGAAGGAGATCTTCAAATTTCACTAGAAGGACTAGAGATAGGAAATGACCCCACCATTACTATATCTAACGTCGGAAATGTCAATTTTGAGAATGTGGATGTCCGATGGTCGATATGCAATGGGATTGTCGGGATATGCCATTCTGCAGGTTCCAATGATGGCCTTGGGCCATTTCAGGCAATCTCAACATCCGGCTCTGGCTTGTCCATGGGGGATTACATCACACTTTCCGTCAAGGGAGTAGACACTGATGGATGGGAGAGGGGGACAGTTGAGCCAGTTGAAATCAAGGTTCCAACCAAATCCGAACCAGAAATAACGCCATCCCCAGATGAAGATGACTCAGAAAATGAGAAAACACAGGATTCTGGTAGTGACCAGTCAGGCTTTTCTGGCATAGAAATGTTAGTGGGCGTGATGATCCTGATCTTATTCATAGGCGGAGGGACCATGGCTGGCCTGTATTTCTCCGGCTCCCTATCAGGGAGCAGGGCCACCCAGAGAAAGTCTAGACCCCGTTTCCCTGAAGATGTAGGCACCACAGAGCAAAAAGACGGCCATCAAGACGAGTATGTTGACTTCGAGGAACAAAATGCTGTTCCCGAAAAACAGCAAGAACAGCACCCTCCAGTTCCAGAGGATGGCTTACCAGAGGGTTGGACCATAGAGCAATGGAAGTACTATGGAGAGGAATGGCTAAAGAGGCAAAATTGACCATTTCTCTCTCTAACTTCTTAAACGCACCTTCAAGAAGGTGCCACTGACAGCAAAGGCCCCAAGGAGCAATTGCCATGTCGGAAATCGAGGTCCCGGAACAAGACTCAGATGAAGAGTCAGAGGACCCAATTGAGTCATGGGAGGAAGGCTCCGCATTTGGAGTATCCGATGATAGCGATCCATTGTGCGAGACCCCAGTTGAGGATTGGATAATGGGGATAGACATAGAATCAACCGAGCAAGTGCCTATCCCAGAAAAACTGGTCGACCAGGTAATAGGGCAAGAGGCCGCTTCAATCGTAGTCAGAAAGGCCTCGGAACAACGCCGTCACATGATCATGGTCGGCGAGCCTGGGACCGGGAAGTCAATGCTGGCTAGGTCAATGACAGAATTCCTCCCTCCAGAGCAGCTCGAAGACGTTCTGGTATACAGAAATCAAGAGGATGAGAACGAGCCCAAAGTGAGGACAGTACCCGCCGGAAGAGGATCCAGGCTCATAGCCGAGAGAAGATCACATGTCCGCCAACAGAGGGAGAGGACCAACAGGACACTCCTGTTCATCGCGTTAGTTGTAGGCGCTGCCCTTCTCCTAGCTACCATATCCTCAGGAGAAATCCTAACATTCATTTTCGGATCTTTCATTCTCGTCTTCGGATACTTTTTCCTTCGCTCGAGATTAACCGCAGGCGACGAGTCCAATATCCCTAAACTGCTGATCAAGCATGAGCGCAGCGACGAGCCACCTTTCGTAGACGCAACGGGAAGCCTGGCCGGGGCATTGCTCGGAGACGTCAGACACGATCCATTCCAATCTGGAGCTGACTTGGCAACACCTGCTCACGAGAGGGTCGAGCCAGGAGCAGTCCACAGAGCAAACAAAGGAGTCCTGTACATAGACGAGATAAGGATGCTGAGGATGGAAGAGCAACAAGCTCTCCTTGTTGCGATGCAGGAGCGCGAACTTTCGATTAGTGGGCGTTCAGAGAGGTCTTCCGGAGCCCTGACCAAGTCAGAACCAGTCCCAACGGACTTCATACTAGTCGCCGCTGGAAACCTCGACAGCATCCAAAACATGCATCCAGCGCTGAGGAGCAGGATCAGGGGTTACGGATACGAGGTCTACGTCAATACGGATATGAAGGATACCGAGAGGAATAGGCGCAGGCTGATTCGCTTCATCGCCCAAGAGGTAAGAAACGAGATGAAAAAGGACACGGGCAAGGCCATACCGCACTTCGACAAGTCTGCGATTGGGCTGGTGCTGAAGGAAGCACAGAGGAGGAGCGGTAGGAGGGGCAAGCTATCCCTGAGGCTTCGCGAGCTGGGCGGGCTGGTCAGAATAGCCGGCGACCTAGCAGCCGAGGACTCATCCAAACTCACTCAGTCAAAACACGTGGTCAGAGCGCGAGCAATCGCAAAGCCATTGGAGCAGCAAGTGGCCGATAGGTACCTGGAAAGGCAATCAGAGTACTCTATGCTGGTCAACGATGGTACCAGGGTGGGCAGAGTCAACGGACTAGCGGTCCTCGGAGCGGACACCGGGCTATCCGATTACTCCGGAGTGGTACTGCCAGTAGAGGCAATGGTCACTCCCACTCAGGGCAGGTCGGGACAGGTAATCGCAACAGGAGGGCTATCGGACCTAGCCAAGGAAAGCGTGACGAATATCAGTGCCGTCGTAAAGAAGCTAACTGGCAAGGACATCAGGGACTTCGACCTGCACGTCCAGTTCCCCGGAACTCACAATGTGGATGGGGACAGCGCCTCAATAACCATGGCAACCGCCATCATTAGCGCGTTCGAGGGAGTCCCGATCGACCAAAACCTAGCAATGACAGGTTCGCTGACAGTCCGCGGTGAAGTTCTTCCCATCGGAGGGGTCTCAGCCAAGATAGAGGCGGCTGCCAAATCAGGAATCAAGCGAGTAGTCATCCCTAGGTCCAACATGAATGACGTCCTAATCGATGAAAAGTACGAGTCCCAGGTTGAGATACTAGCGGTCGACTCCCTCGATGAGGTGCTAGAGTACGCATTGGTCGGCAAGGAAGAGAAGGTAACCCTGGTCGAGAGGCTCGCTCAAGTTATCGACACGATATCCACCGGCACAGACACTCAACCATCGGCATGAGCCACTACCAATCTTTCAAGTGCTATTCACCACAGCACGCTAGGTAGAATGGCCATCGACAAACGCTCTCCCATGGGGATCCTCTTCCTCGTCGTCCTGGTTGATATGCTGGGGCTGACCCTAGTCATACCCTTCCTGACATACTTCGTTCAGGACCTCGCATCTGCAGGCGGGATAGTGGATAGGGGGGAGCGCGACTTCTGGGTCGGCATCGTGATTGCGACCTACTCACTAGCCCAATTCATCTCGACACCGATTCTCGGTGCGATATCCGACCGCTTCGGGAGAAGGCCGGTATTGATGTTCGGCTTGGCTGCAAACTCGATCTTCTTCATTGTCTTCGGTCTTTCTGGTAGCCTAGCAATGGCGTTAATCGCACGATTCTTGGCAGGTGCTGGCAATGGTAACATCGCAGTCGCAAAGGCATACATCGGCGACATAAGCAAGGATGATCAGGTTGCGAGCAGGATGGGGATGCTTGGGGCGGCATTCGGTCTCGGATTCATGGTGGGGCCATTTATCGGTGGCATACTCTCAGATCCTGCCACAGGATTCGGAGGGCCCTTCGATAGCCAGTTCTGGTCCGACTACCCATATCTCCTACCTTGCATATTCTCGAGCGCTATGTCGACTATAGCGCTAATTCTCGCCATCTTCAAGCTACCTGAAAGCCTTCCAAAGGA
>MDTE01063084.1_pt1 | contig 16876 bp, 10 predicted proteins | sample 811231 | NCBI WGS metagenome assembly MDTE01 (sample SAMN05326651, study PRJNA326480) | marine metagenome | isolation source: seawater | place: Indian Ocean: Red Sea | collected 2010
CTTTTGACGTCGCCGCCGCGCGCCATTCTCCCGACAGCGCGCGCGTTCGAAACGCCCGAATCACGTCCGGCACCGTCTTCGGCGTCTGCGTCAATAACCATCTCGGCACGCCTCGTCCTGGATCAGTGATTAGCGTGTAGCGAACAGCCGTGCCCTTCCCCCCGGGCCCGTCTCTGAGCTCCCACGACCCGCAGTTGGCGCGCATGCGCCGGTGTCCCGGTTTCAGCGCGCCCTCGTGTTCCCTCGTCGTGCGCCACGTCGCCGCGTTCACGCCGGCGTTGCCGACGGACGTCTCCTCTATGACGATGGCGTACGATCGATCGCCCGCCACGGGCGCGCGCACGTCCGCGCGCGACCACGTCTTGCGTCCGCGTCTCGCCGCCACCTCGCTGGCGACGACGTACGGGACGAATTCGTCGTACCTCTCCAGATCGCACACCGCCCCCCACATCGATTCCCTGTCCACGTCCTCGAGCACGCACGTCGCGAGAATCTCTCGCACCCCGGGTCTCGCCCCCGCGCTCGCCGGCGCCGGTCTCGAGCGCAGCTCTATGCCGTCGCGAGTTCGTTTCACAAACGTCCATTCGGAATCCTCCCGTCCTCTCGCGCGCGTCGCCGCTCCCGCGCGAACGACGTCGACGCGCGCGCGTTCGGAACCGCGTCTCCCGGCGACAGGCGCTCTTTTTTCCCTCCCGTACCCCGTCGACGTCGCCATGCGCGTCGTTCGGCGCTATTAATATAACGCTTTTCCCGCGCGAAAACGGTTGCGCGCGCGTCTCGCGTCGTCTCGCGTCCTCCCCGCGCGCGTCTCGAGCGACCCGACGAGGGATCGCGCGAGGGAAAATACGTTCGCTCGAACGCTCGCGTCCGCGCGTCCGCTCGCGCGTCGCGCGCGTCGCGCTCGCGCGCGGCGTTCTGATTCCCCCTCGGGTCGCGAGTCGCGATGTCGCGCGCGGAGGGTTCACCGCCCGCGCGCGGGTTCGCCCCCGCACACGCGCGCGCGCGACGCTCGAGACGTCGACGCGCGCGAAAAGTGACTCGAGACGATGTCGCGCGCCGTTCTGCGGCGATGCGCGCGCGGGGCGTGGAGCGCGGCGCTCGAGAAGAGCGCGGAACGCACGGTGCGCGATCGAGGCGAGACGACCGCGGGATCGGGCGCGCGATGGGGGAACGGGACGCGCGCGCGCGGGCGACGCGTTTTTGGACGCGAGAGGGGGATGGAAACGTGACGTGGAATGCGTGGAATCGAGTCGCGGCGCGCGATGCGATGGGCGCGCGTGGGGTAGGGCGTCAGCGCGATGGGCGCGCGTGTGATCGGCGCCTGGGGTTACCAGGGAGAGTCGAGTCGCGGAGTCGCGGGGGACGACGACGCGAACGCGCGGAGAGTGAGACGCGCGTGCGATCAAAGCGTGAGAGAGCGATGGACTGACGACGACGCGATGGTTTTGACGCGAATCAGGCGATCGGGGCGCGCGCGATGAGCGCCGAGGCGGCGCCGGCGCCGGACACGGTGCCCGTCACGGTGAACGGTCAGGAGGTGCACGTGCCGAAGGGTGTCACGGTGTTGTACGCGTGTGAACAGGCGGGTGTGGACGTGCCGCGGTTTTGCTACCATCACAAGCTGTCCATCGCGGGTAACTGCCGGATGTGCCTGGTGGAGGTGGAGAAGAGCCCGAAGCCGGTGGCGTCGTGCGCGATGCCGGTGATGCCGGGAATGAACATTAAGACGACGACGGATCTCGTGAAGAAGGCGCGCGAGGGTGTTATGGAATTTTTACTCATCAATCACCCGTTGGATTGCCCGATTTGCGATCAGGGCGGGGAGTGCGAGTTGCAAGATCAGAGCTACATCTTCGGAAGCGACCGCTCGAGGTTCACCGAGTACAAGCGCGCGGTCGAGGATAAGGAGCTCGGTCCGCTCGTGAAGACGGTAATGTCTCGTTGCATTCACTGCACGCGCTGCGTGCGATTTTCCACGGAAATTGCGGGCGTGCAAGACATGGGCATCACCGGTCGCGGCAATCAAGCCGAAGTTGGGACGTACGTCTCCAAGCTCTTGGCGAGCGAGTTGAGCGGTAACGTCATCGATCTCTGCCCGGTCGGTGCGTTGACATCCAAGCCGTTCGCGTTCTCGGCGCGTTCGTGGGAGCTCGAATCGACTCCGAGCATTGACGTCACCGATGGTTTGGGGAGCAACATTCGCGTGGACACGCGCGGCGCAGAAGTGATGCGCATCGTTCCGCGGGCGAACGAAGAGGTGAACGAGGAATGGATTAGCGACAAGGCGAGATTCTCGTACGACGCTCTCAAGCGTCAGAGATTGGACCGACCGATGGTTCGCGATGGCTCTGGAAAGCTCCAAGAAACGTCTTGGGAGTTTGCCTTGGAGTACGTCGCCGAAAAGTTGCAATCCGTCGAGCCGAACGCCATGCGTGCGGTCGCCGGTAAGCTCTGCGACGCCGAGTCGATGATTTCCTTGAAGGATATGATGAACAAGCTCGGCGCTTCCCATCTCACGCCGGAAGGCATGGCGAACACGTCCGCGGATGTGCGTTCGTCGTACCTCTTCAACTCCAACTTGGTTGGCGTCGAAGACGCCGACTACGTGCTCCTCATCGGTACCAACCCGCGCACGGAAGCGCCGGTTCTCAACGTCAGACTTCGTCGCGCTGTCATCGCCGGCGGCGCCACCGTCGCAAGCGTCGGCCCGAACGCCGACTTGTCCTACCCGAGCGAACACTTGGGCGACACGACGGCGACGGTCGATGAAATCGCCTCGGGCAAGCACGCCGCCTGCGAAGCTATCAAGGCTGCGCAAAACCCCATGGTGATCGTCGGTAGCGAACTCTTGCGACGACCGGACGCCAAGGTGTTGCTGAAGAAGATTCACGCCATGTGCGATGACTTGGGCGTGGTGAAGGGTGATTGGAACGGATTCAACGTCTTGCACGACGCGGGCGGCACGGTCGGCGCGTTGGACATCGGCTTCGTTCCGGGAACGTCCGCTTCGGACGACGTTCCGGCGCAATTGGTGTACTCCCTCGGCGCCGAAGAGTTTGACGCTCCCGAGGGTGCCTTTGTGGTGTACCAAGGACACCACGGCGACAAAGGCGCGGCGCGCGCCGACGTCATTTTGCCCGGCGCCGCGTACACGGAAAAGACCGGTACGTACGTCAACACGGAGGGCCGAGCGCAAATGGCGATCGCCTCCATGGGACCCGTGGGCCAAGCGAAGGAGGATTGGCGAATCTTGCGCGCGCTCAGTGAATTCGCGGGCGTGCCTCTGTCGTACAACACTCACCAGCAGGTGCACGAGCGTTTGGCCCAAGTCGCGCCGCACTTCGGCAAGCTCTCCGAAGTCGAGGCGACGCTGTGGATGAACGGCGCCACGTACGCGAATGAAAAGGGAAAGAAGACGAACGCGTCCACCCCGTTGAAGAGTTCGGTTGAAAACTTCTTCATGACGGATATCATCTCTCGCACCTCGGCCACCATGGCCAAGTGCACGGAGGCTCGCGCCTAAAGTCGTCCTAAACCCGTGTAGCAATCAAAATTTGTAAGATTACCTTGAAAAACCAAGAGCAGCGCGTTCGTATCGCGTCGTTTCGGTGAATCGTATCGCCTTTTCTCGTTCGTGTTACAATCTTCGCGCTACGTCGCGCTCAATAGATGCGTATGCGGTCGCCCGGCGCGAGCTCGTCCGGGTTTTTAATCACGTCTCCGTTCTTGTCTATGATCTCCACGACGTCGAGATTGAAGCACCCCGCGATGGAACACAGAGTGTCACCCTCGATGACCTCGTATACACCGCGAGGAGTTGGTCCGCGCCCGATGTACGCCGCGTCGTCCTCGACGTCGTCGGCGTTGTACACGACGTCGGCGTATCCTTCGTCGCGCGCGGCGCTCTCGTTGTGCGAATGCTTCGACGCCTCGGTCGCGGTCGATCTCGACTGTCGCAACTTCTTCTTCATCGATTGCGCCTTGCGCGCGGCCGCCTCGCGATTTTCGGGAAGACCGGCGAGGAACACGGCGATGGCGACGACGAGCACGGAATTCGGCGACAACCTCGACGCGACGTCTCGCACCCATCGCTTCTTCGCGAGCGCCTTACCCATTCGATCATTCGTCTCTCGAATCTTATCCCCGACGTGATGCACCTGATCGCTCACGCCGTGCACGAATTTATCCCCCTTTTCCTTGATGGCGTCGCCGACGCGATGCGCGACGCCGCCGACGTGGTGCGCGCCCTCCGCCAACGTGTGCTTAATCTCCTGGACGTTCGGCACGTGAAACTTCCCGCGCGAACCGGCGGCCTCGTTCTCGGACATCTCGTGACGACGCTTTTCTCCCTCCTTTTCCGACTCCCACTGTTCTTTCGCCTCGCGTCGTAAACTCTCCATTTTCGCCGCGCGCTCCGCCTCCGCCGCGCGCGCCTCCTCGCGTTCGACGCGCTCGCGCTCTTTCCGCGCGCGTTTCTCCTCCACCGCCGCCGCGCGCGCCTCCTCGCGCTCGATACGTTCGCGCTCTTTCTGGGCGCGTTTCTCCTCCGCCGCCGCCGCGCGCGCCTCCTCGCGTTCGACGCGCTCGCGCTCTTTCTGGGCGCGTCTCTCCTCCTCCGCCGCGCGCGCCTCCTCGCGCTCGACGCGCTCGCGCTCTTTCCGCGCGCGTTTCTCCTCCTCCGCCGCCTCGCGCTCGCGACGTTTCCTCTCCTCGATCTCCTCGCGCGCCTCCTCGTCCAATCCTCTTCGCGCGATGACACCGCTCAACCATTTCCCCGCGACGTTCACCGAGCCCGCCGCGCCTCGCCACGCCGCCGCCGCCGCCGTCGTCTCCCCGTCCTCCCCCTCCCCCTCCGTCGACGGACGACGCCTCTCTCGATACTCACGCTCTAAATCCTCCTCCTCCTCCTCCCCTTCCCTCCCCGTCGCCGTCACCTTGACCCGCACGCACACCGTCCCTCTTCGCTCGCCCCGCGCGTCGACGACGTCGCACCACCGTCCCGGAACGCCCCCCCCCCGCGCGTACCTCCCATTCCCGTCTCTCAACGCCTTCACATCGATCGACCCACGTCCCAATTCTCCACCCTCCGCGTCTCTCGCCACGATCACCATCTCGAACGACTCTCGCGCGTCTAATTCCACCTCGTCGAGTTCCTCCGCCCACGCGGCGACGCGCGTCGTCGTTCCCCTCCGCGTTCGCTCCACACTCTCGCTCGGTCCCGTTCGAGCGCCACAGATATCGATCGTCGCCCCGGGATTCACGAACGCGGGGCCTCGTCCCTCGATCACCGTCGCTCGCGCCCGCGCGGTCGACGTCATTATGGATTCGAATGATTCAATGAATGAATGCGCTGGATGGAATGAATGAATGAATCGATCGATCGATCACCTCGATATCGGATATCGATATCGATACCGACGCGTTCGAACGATCGACCGATGGACCGACCGATGGACTCTTCACGAACGCGCGATCGTTCGTTCGGTCGCGCGTCGCGCTCTCCCATTCATGCATCGAATCCATCGCACGAATGAATCCATCGCATCCATCCACGCGGGCGTCCACCTCGATAGATAGTCTTCATATACACACATTACGTCAATCTCTACCATACTATACATACAAATATACTATAATCGATCAACACATACAAGACCTCGACGCGTCGACGGATTGGCGTCGAAGTGGATTGGATTGCGTCGGGACGGCGGAGGGGGACTCTTTGATGAGTCCTGACCCATATACCTGTGTCTCTCTCCACGCCCGCGACCCGCGAATGCACGCACGCACGCGCGGGACGGCTGGACGACGGGCGTCACACACACGCAGTCATGGTCGCCTTGGCGTTGAACACCGGATTGATCCCGCTCGCGGCGAGACCCGCGCGCGCGCAGAAGCGCGTCGCCGCTCGCGCCGCCGTCGTCCCCAAGGTACGTTGTACGCGCGCACACGATTCAAACGCGCGCGCGCGCGCCCCGAGAGACTCGAGATCGAACTCGCGATCGATCGCGCGATCGCGCCCGAATCGAGATCGCGCCCTCGTCACCGACGACGACCGCGCGCGGTGACGATGGGTGACCGATCGCGCGTTCGATGGTCTCGCGCTCGGTTTCCTCGTCGAGTCGCGTCGCGTCGCGTCCGTCGAGATCGAGCCCGTCGACGCGGGTCGGTCGTGTCGTTCCATCGGGACATCCCTCGAGATACGGGCGTATCGACGCGAAGGGTCCGCGAGGTGTCGTGCGGAGGGTGCACGATGCGTTCGACGCGGGTTCGATATCGAGACGAGAGGGACGAGAGAGATGAGATGAGAGGGACGAGGACGATGGCGTCGATCGACGTCGATCGAGAGCGCGCGTCGCGCGTCGAGACGGTGGACGACACGCGTCGGTCGATGGGTCGATCGCGCGCGATCGGGGTGTGGGTGCTGTTTTTGACGGGTCAGGACTCACCGTGTGTCCCCGTACGCGAGGGGAAGGGTGCGGGGCGGGCGGCGCCGGGTGGCGCGGGACGACGCGAATGAATGGATTGACTGACGGTTTTTGTGTCGTGATGGTTGGTATTATAGGCGGCGTTCAACGCGCCGAAGGTTGCGCAAACGGTCCGTAAGGCTGCGGCGGCGGTCCCGGTCGTCGCCGCGGCGCCGGCGTTCGCGGCGCAAAACGCCGTCGAGCAAGTCGCGCTCGCCGACGTGAACATTTTGGGCGTCATCGCGACGGCGCTCTTCATCATCATCCCGACGTCTTTTTTGATTGTCTTGTTCGTCAAGTCGCAGTCTGAAGAAAACGTGTCGGGTGGTTTCTCGCAAAAGTACTACGATGAGTCCAAAAAGGCGGGTAACAAGAAGACGAACGAAGCCGCCCGGCTCAAGGGCGCGGGTATGGGCATGCGCCCGTCGAAGTAAACGCGACGCACTCGTTTTAGTCGCCTTTTAGCGCGCGTGCTCGGAGGTTTTGTTCTTTAAATCATCAAAGAGAGCGCATTCATCAACGACACAAACGCGCGCACCCGTTCGAGCGTCTCGGGTTTTCGCAAAGGCGCGACGCGACGCGCGCTCGAGACGCGCCGTACGCATCGAACGACGGCGACGAAAACGACATCGAATCACAACGGCAGAGCTAATTAATACGTCACGTTCGCGAACACGTCTTTGAGTTTACCTCTCGCGTCGTCGGTGAGCGACGACGGAAAACGAATGTTAAATTTGAGCTTCATGTCGCCGCGCGTCCCCGGCGTCTTGCTCACGGGCATCCCCTCCCCCGGGAGCACCTTGACGTAATCCGGAGAGATGATGTCGTCGATCTTCACGTCCATCGCCTTACCGTCGAGGGTGTACACGCTGAACGACGTCCCGAGCAGCGCTTCGTTGAGATCAATCTTCACCGTCTTGACGAGATCGTTGCCCTCTCGCTCGAATTGCGGGTGCGGCTTTTGTTCCAGCGTGAAGACGATGTCCGCCGCGATGGTGGACGGGGTCTCGTCGCCCTTCTCCTGGAACGTGATCTTCGTCCCGCTCTTCCACCCGGGTTTCACGTCGATGGGTAACGTCTCTTGCACCTGCTCTTTACGACCCTGACGAATGACGCTTCGCGTGATTTTAAACTGCTTCTTCGTCCCGTAAAAGAGTTCCTCGAGCGTCAGACGCAACACTTGCTCAATCTTTGGCGCTTTTTTGCGCTGTTTCTGCGGCGGTTCGCCGAACCCTTGTCCACCACCGAAACCACCACCGGGCATACCACCGAAACTACCACCGTGCGGGTCATGAAACCCACCACCACCGAATCCACCTCCGGAAAACCCGCCTCCGGGGAACCCGCCGCCGGCGCCGCCGAACCCTCCTCCCGGGAATCCGCCGCCGGCGCCGCCGCCGCCGCCGAAAAATTGCGCGAATATGTCCTCCGCGTGCTGCTGCGAGAACCCACCACCACCACCGAATCCACCACCGCCGTCTTTCAATCCTTCCTCCCCGTACGTATCGTACAACTGTCGTTTCTTCGCGTCGCTCAGCACCTCGTACGCCTCGGAGACTTCTTTAAACTTCTTCTCCGCCGCGCCCTTGTCGTTGGGGTTTTTATCCTGCGTTCGCCCGTTCGAGCGCGTCAACTCGCGCGGTCAGCGTCGAGAAACCATCATCACCCTCCTCCCCGTCCCATCGCGCGTCGTCGCGCGCCATCACCGCGCACGACGCGCTTCCATTCGCGTCGAGCTCGGGCCCGATCTCATCGCGCCATCGATTCGTTCGCGCGCTCGAGCGTCGCGCGTCGCGCGCACCGGGTGCCACTTCATCGCTAATTTCCTGTACGCCTTGCGTATCTCGTTCTCGTCCGCGTCTCGGGAGATGCCGAGCGCGGCGTAAAAGTCTTTCCCACCGCGCCGGCTCATGATGATTTCGTCGCGCGCGTCAGACTGAGGACGCGAAAACGCCGCCGCGGTGGACGCGAGAGTCGCGCGCGAGGCGATGACGCGCGAGAATCGATGCTTTCGAGGGTGTTGCGTCGGTACGTCCGACGTTCGGCTCGATCACGTCGTGCGTCAGGCGTCGGCGAGCGTCGACGCGCGCGCGCGGTGGCGCCCGGCGGATGAATCCGCCGTCATCCTTCGCGGGGACGTCCTGCGCGCGGGACCGCTGAGCACGGTGTATTACGGACGATTCGGGAAGAGGGCGATCGCGATTAAACGGCCGAAACTGCGAACGACGCGAGAGATCGATCGGTATCACGCCGAGTTGGGGTTGATGTTGGAGCTCGCGCACGAACACGTCGTCGCCGTCGTCGGCGCGCGGGCGGCGCCGCCGAATTATGAATTATTCTTTCCATTCATGGAGAATGGAGCGGTGGATGAGTTGATGTATGGGCACGGATGGACGCCGACGTGGCAGGCGGTGTTGAAACTGGCGAGAGAGGTGAGCGCGGGGATGGCTTATCTGCACTCTCGAGGCGTCGTGCATCGAGACGTGAAACCGGGCAACGTCTTGTTGGACGCGTCCTGGACGGCAAAGATCGGTGATTTCGGTCTCGCCGAGCGCGAGAGCGATCTTCGAGCGTCGTTACAGGCGGCCATCTATTCCACCGAGGACGCGGAGGGGAAATCGCGCGCGGAGGGGAAATGGATCGCGGGCGAAAACGGAGCGCCGAGCGGCGGATTCCAAAAGCAACACATGGTGGGGTCCATCTTGTACATGTCTCCGGAGGTGTTGATGCGTCGCGTGAGCGGGTACGGGGCGGACGTGTACGCGTACGGGGTGACCCTGTGCGAGATCGCCACGGGCACGGTGCCGTTCAGCGATCGAGCGAGAAACGTCGCCCTCGCGCACACCGTCCTCGACGCGAGTTACAACGAACAAGACTTGGCCAAAGCCATCGCGAGCGAGCGTTTGCGTCCAGTGTTACCCGGAGAGACGTCGGGATCTCGCGCGGAGAACGTTCCCGAGGGATTAAACGAACTCATCTCTCGCGCGTGGGCGCATGAGGAGCCGTCGAGACCGATGTTTACGGAGATTTCTCGTCGGCTCGAAGACGTCGTCGAGACGTACGCCGCCGCGCGCGGTTTGCGAGACGTCGCCGCGGTGTGGTTACCTCCCGCCACCGATCGCGCCGAGGCCGCCACCGCGGCTGAGTGCGCGTTGAAAGAACCCATAGATTGGCGGACGCAGGAGCCCGCGTTCGCGACGCCGAGCGAGGAGGCACGCGAATCGGCGGCGGCGTTCTCCGCCGGCGTCTTTAGCACGCCCGGCGCGCGAGGCGCTGATAAGATGGAGGATCGTCATATCGTCGTTCCCGCGCTCGGTGGACACGCGCACGCCCACCTCTTCGCCGTGTTCGACGGTCATCGCGGGCACGAGGCGGCGGAATTCGCCATGTCGCACGTCGAACGGGCGGTGCGAAGCGAGTGGGGCGAGCACGGCGACGACGTGGGAAAAGCGCTCGCGGCGGCGACGACGAAATTAGACGTCGCGTTTCGCGCGCGTTTCGACGCCATCAAAGCGAAAGAGATGAGCGCGTCGAGAAACGCGCAACAAGGGAATAGGAATCCTGGGTGTACGGCCGTCATCGCCTTGCTCTGGGGCGATCGTCTGTGCGTCGCCAACGCGGGAGACTGTCGCGCCGTGCTCTCGCGCGCCGACGCGCCGGTGGCGCTCAGCGTCGACCACGACGCGCAGAGCAACGTGCGCGAGCGCGAGCGCATAGATTGTGCTTTCCCGGGCGCGTTACGTCTCCACGACGGCGTCTGGCGCGTCGGTGACGCGGGCGTCGCCGTCACGCGCGCCCTCGGCGACGCCGACGCCAAAGCCTTCGGCGTCGTCGCCGAGCCCGAGACGACGACGACGAGGATAGACGTCTCGACCGACGATTGCGTCGTCCTCGCCTGCGACGGTCTCTGGGATGTCGTCACCAACGACGAGGCGTTGGCCATGATCAAAGACACCGTCAAAGAGCCCTCCATGTGCGCCAAACGTCTCGGCTCCGAAGCCTTGACGCGACTCTCGGGCGACAACATCACGGTACTCGTCGGTTTCTTACGAGGCGCGCGCACGTGCGAAAACGTCTCTTGGGCACGCGCGTTCTAATGTTTTCATAGTCACGCCCACACTAGTTAGAATTTGAAACCGCATAGTTAGTATTTCATTCGTCGCGACTTAGTTTGAGGCATCGTCTTCTTTGCGAACGCGCTACGCTGAGTTTTAAACCGCATCGATAATAGTTCATCGTTAAAACTGATCACCTCTACGGGCTATGTGTACACCGCGGCGCCGCGTGCGTACGTCGTCTTGACAAGTTAATATTCAATTCAATTCACTGTTTACTTGCCCGTGACGAAGTCGGCGCACGGCGCGCCGCTAATGAGCTTGCATCCAGCCGGACCGACTTGACGGTTCGGCAGGACGCGCGCCTCTTCTCTGGTCACGTCACCCGGACCGTCCGTTTGCACGGTCACCACCGGACGCGGATCGTAGAGCGGTTGCTCGTACTTGCCCGGCGCCATACCGGTGCCGTTTTCGACGACCAAGCCGAGCTTTTCCGCGTGCGCGGGCCCGGCGAGGAGCACGGCGGCGGCGGTGGCGGCGACGGCAGCCTTCGGGGCGACGAAGGCGCTGTTCGTTTCAAAGAAAAAATTTCATTCGTCAGTCTCGCGCGTTCGATTCCGCGTTCGATTCCACGACGCGCGCGCGTGGTGGATGCGCGCGCGCGACGATGGATGGATCGATCGCGATCGATCGCGGCCCCGATCGATGTCGACCGCGATCGCGCGAGCGACCGCGAGCGTCGCGTCTCGACGCCCACGCGCGACGCGACCGCGCGTAAAAAAATACATCCGACCCATCCCTCGTCTTTCGACCTCGCGCGCGCGTCCCGAGGCGTCCCGATCGACCCCGCGAGACTCGAGACGCGATCGACCCTCGCGACGACGACGATGATGATATCGCGCGCGCGCACCTCTTGGCGTCCGCCTTCTTCGCGGCGCGCGCGTCGACGGCGACGGTGGTCTTTTGCGCGGAGGCTCGGATGGTGAACATCGTGTGTTGTCGCTCGTGTGCGTGCGAGTGTCCCGTCGCCGTCGCCGCGGACGCGCGCGAGTCTCGTCGCGCGCGTGGAGAGGGACTCGTCGACGAGTCACAATCGGTCAAAATAAATCGCAGAATCGGATCAGATTCAGATCTTTATCGTGGGGGTGTGAAAGGTCACATACAGTGGGTACGTAGAGTGTAGTTAGGGTTACTACGGTCTATATACGTGAAACTCTGCGTGTCCGGTGAATTCGCATAATTCGCCCATCACCTCCAGGCCGGAGCGCCGCGCGAGGGATCGACGGGGAGCGAGACGCGACGGCGGAGACGTTCGGTACCGCGTGTTGTTACAAAAGAGCGGAGTGCGGCGTTCGATGCGGTGTCGTGTACTATCCGAATGATAAAAATAAATGTGTGCGTGCGTGATGGCGTCCGATCGCGTCGTCTCTTCATCGACGCGCGTATCGCGCGCACCGTCTCGACGCGGACGCTCGACGATGATTCGTCGCAGCGATGACGGCGACGCGCGCGAACGAACTCGAACTCGATGTCGATGTCGATGCGTTCGTCTCGCGAGCGTCTCGCGGGGAGGTTTCGACGACGACCGTTCGAAGACGAAATCGAAACGCGCGCGGCGACGCGTCGGCGCCGATCCGCGCGTCGTCGCACGCGTCGAACACCACCCACGATCGATCGCCCATCCCCGTGATCGCGTCCACGAGCGTCCAAGATTCATCCTCGTCCTCTTTGTCTTCGTTCTCGTCGTTCGCGAACGTTCGCATCTTCATCGACGTCATGAACACGGACGTCGTCGTCGTCGCGCCGTCTCGAACGAAATCGTCGACGCCGCCGCCGCCTCGTCTCTCTTCTCGTCTCTTCTCCAACACCACGCGCGTGTCGTTCGTCGCCAAGACGTAGAATAAAAAACTCGTCCCGCTCTCGCGCGGCGCCTGGACGTCGATCGCGTCCGGAACGCGCGCGCGAGTGACAAAGGTGACGTCCCGCGCCAGTCGCCGAGGAAGCGAGACGTCGACGCACGTCGACGCCGACGCGTATAAATCGCACGTCGACGCGCGTCGAGAGACGTGCGCGCGCGCGGCGGCGTTCACGCCCATCGTCGCGCGCGCGAGGCCGATCGCGAGGACCGCGAGGGAGATGGAGAGGCGTCGGCGCATGGACGCGGAGGCGCGCGTCGGCGAGTGCCGATTCGATCAATCGCCGATTTCGTCAGGGCTTGGCCAGCCAATGGTCAATCGCCGTCGGCGTGATCACGACCGCGCTCTCGTCGTCCTCGGCGATGGATAAGATGAGACTCACGTCTCGAGCGAGCTTTTGGATCTGGTTTCGGATTTTCCCGCGTCCGGTGAACACGCGGACGTCGCCCGGCGGCGCGAGTCCGGCGGCGCGTCGATCGCGAAGGGTCTGTAATAATTGAAGCACGGCGACGCGCGCCTCGGCCGCGGTGTACTCTCGAAGATCGAGGGCGGCGATGTCGTCCCATTCCTTGACGACGCCGACGGTGAGTCGGTTCGCTCGCGTCGAGGGGTGTCCGAGTAAGATGTCCTCGACGGCGGTTTCCTTTAAGATTTCCAAAACGGCGTCGTTGGGACGCACGCCGAGCGCGCGCATGTCGGCGTACACCTCGGACGCGTCGGCGGTGAGTTCGTCGAACGCGCGGTCGCCGATGGCGCTCTGTACCGCCTCGAGCATGGTGTGCAGAGTGTTGGAATCCGGAAGCACCTTGAAATCGCGGCGCGCGATCCAGTAGAAATCCATCGCCGCGCGTACATCGCGAGCGGCGCCGTACGCGCCGATGAGCGCCGTGCACGAGTAGACGTTTGGTTCGCACCCGCTCGCGCGCATGTCTTCGAAGACGTCGCGCGCGGCGTCGACGTCACCCGCGCGGCCGCACGCGCGAATGGCCGTGTACCACATTTTACTCGTGGGTCGCACGCCGTCGGCGCGCGCGGCGGCGAGTAAATCGCGCGTGGCGTCGACGACGGATCGTTCGGTATCCTCCTTGCCGCTCGAGTGGCCTAAGTCGATGGTGGACGCGCACGCGCGAAGCGCACCGAGATAGGTGACGTGCGTCGGACTGACGCCGGCGTCGCGCATGCGTTCGAGCGTCTCGACGGCGAGCGTCGGTCGGCGCGCGCGCGCGCACGCCTGAATGACGATGTTGAACGTTCTCGCGGGAACAGCCTTGCGGAGGACGGTGGCGCTCTCGCGAACGGCGTCTTCGAGTAACATCACCGCCACATCCACGTTGGCCGCCGGCGGATCACAGTACGATCGGATGAGATAAAACCAAAAGTCGTCGCCGACCGCCGTCTTGCGCTCGCCGGCGTTGAGCCATTCTTCGTACAGTCGCATGGCGCTCTGACGATCCTGCGTCTTGTACGCGACGATCATCAGGCACTGCCACACGCGAGATCTGATCGACGCGCTGTTCATGTGTCCGTGCCACTGCAGACGATCGTGAATGTTCTCGCAGACGTCGGCGACGCCGGCGTGCGACGCCACCTCCAACGCCACCATGAGAGCGTCCAAGCCGCCGACGTGCGTTCGCAACGTCTGCACGACGCGATTGAGGTTATTTCTGCGCTGAATGGTCGTCGTGGCACCATCGGCCGGGGATTCGATCAACGCCTCGTACAGATTGATGTACGTCGCCGATGAAATCGGACTAACGCCCGACGACTGCATGCGCGTGAAGACGCGAAGCGCCAATTTAAACTTGCCCTGTTTATTCAGCGTTTGCATCACCTTGGCGTACGCGCGCTCCACGCGCGCGCGCTCCTTGGCGTTGTGCGCCTCGAGCGCCTTCAATTCGTTCGCGCGTCTCTGTACCTTTTCCGAATCCGCCGACCCGCCTTTATCGGACGAAAACGCGGCGGCGAACGCCACGGCGCCGAGCGTACCGGATTGCATAAAGGACAGCGTCTCTAATCGATCGAGCATCTTCATCGCCTCGTCCACCATGTCGAGACTTGCGTACATGGTCACAGCGTACGACCACGTCTTCGCGCCCAGTTGCACGTTCGTCTCGAGCGCGGTTTCAAATAATTCGGCGGCGACGTGCGCCGTGTTCGCCGTCGCCGCGCCGAGCAATGCGCACACGCAATAATCCGTCGCCAGCGTGAAATCGAGCTCGCGAGACATCGTCATGTGATCGTTCAATAAATCATACGTCACGCGACGCGCGAACTTGTCATTGTGCGCGTTGTTCACCAATCTGCACGCCGCCGTGTATGCGCGCTGCACGAGCACCGCGGACACTTTAGGTTTCCACACCCCCGTCGCGGCGTCGCGAAACTCTTCTCTAAATTCTCCGTACGCCCGCGCGAACGCCTTCACGCGCGTGGGCTGTAAACACAAGCCCTCCAACATGGCGCAGTACGCCTCGGCGCGCGCCTTGACGTTCCCCGCGCGAGCGGTGAGGATGCGCGCCCACGCGACTTCGGCGTCCGCCGCGCGTCCCGGCGCCCACTCCAACACCTTGGCCATCTCCACCGCCACCTCTCCCGCGCCGTCGTCGTACCCTCGCTTCAAGCACTCTTCATAAATAATTTCGCACGCCCGCACGCGTCGCTTCTCCGCGTATCGCCGCATGAGCAACTCGGCGCCTCGTCCCTCCAACCGCGCGAGCGCCTCCGCCGCCTGTTCGGGCGTCCATTCGTTCGCCACCGCCGCCCACAGCGCGGGCGCCCACACCACGTCCCGCACCTCCATGTCTCTCTCCGTCGCTAATCGTCGCGCGTACGCCATCGTGCGCTCGTACGTCCGCGACTTTTCGCCCCCGCGCTCCTCCGCGCGCGGCGCCGCGACGAATCTTCTAAACGCCCTCCTCGCGCTCTTCCTCCCCGTGGACGCCCCCCGACCCCTCCGTTCGCCCGTCGACGCCTCCTCATCGTTCGACAACGACTTCCGTCCCTCGTTCGCCTCCTCGTCTCCCCCCCCACCGCTCTCGCGCGTCGCGAGTCGTCGCGCGGCGGCGCGCCCACCGCTCGCGCCGGCATCGCGCCCCCGACGCCCTCGCGCGTCGCCGACGCGCCCGCCGCGCCCGAACCGCGCGACGACGCGCGCGGCATCGCGTCCACCGCTCGTGGACGCCGCGCACGACCCGCGCATGTCCCTCGCGCGCCCGCGTGTGACGGATGACGGCGTCCCCGCGCTCGACCGCCGCCGTTCGCGTCTCTCGAGGCGCGTCCGCACACCGCGCCGCGTCCGCGTCGCCCGCGCGCGAGACGCGCGAGACGCCGAAGACATGCCCGCAGTCGCGCTCGCGAGAGACGCGCTCGCGAGAGACGTCGCGTCGTCCGCGTTCGCGGCGTCGAGCGCGCTCGAGGGATGGCGCTCGCCTCGAATGGGCGTCGCGCTCGCGGTCGCGGACGACGCGACGCGCGCGTGGGAGGCGCTCTCGCGTCGAGGGGTGATGGAAGTGATGCTCACGGACGCGCACTGCGCGTTTCTGGCCGATGCGTACCCGGACGACGCGCTGAAGGACTACGTCGTGGAGCGTAAGACGATCGGGTCCCAGCTGACGCTCGGCGCGTGCGGGTGGCGACTGTTTCGATGCGCCGTCGTGTCGTATCAGCGGCCGGTGCAGGAGTGGTTGGACGCGGTCGAGCGGTCGATTCGTGCGGAGGAGGAGGGGGAGGAACCGGTGGAACTGCCGACGTTTGATTACGTCGAGCCGACGCGCGCGACGGTGCGCGCGTTCGCGCGGGACAGTTTGGTGGCGGTGACGCGGAGAGTGGTCGAGGGCGCGGTGTGCGCGCGATCGACCGAACGTCTGAGCGCGAAATTGTGTAAAGATATCAAGTACAGCGCGAGGCGAAAGGCGCAGAGGGTGAGCTGGGAGCGAGGGATGGGGAAATTCGCGCAGTCGGCGAATATGTTTCGAACGTCGGCGCTCGCGAGCGTCGTCAACGTCTCGGGTGAATTCATCGTCGACGTCGGTTTGGCGACGTATTTCAGCATCCAGGCGACGAGAGTGGTGAAGAAAGGTTCCGTCGTTCGCGCGTGGCGTCGCGCCGTGATTCGCGCGTCGTGCAAAGCCGTCGCCGCGCTCGTCGCCGGCGCGTCCGCCGTCGCCGCCTTCGCCCTCTGTCGTCCTCGCGGCGCCTCCCCTCGCGTCGTCACCTGGGGCACGTACGCCGCGCTCACCGCGGGCGAACTCACGGGCGCCGTCTTCATCGCCCCCGAGCTCGCGCGACTCATCGACGACGCCACCGGCGACTCCGCCGCCGCCGCCGCCGCCGCCGCCGCCGCCTCCGACGCGCGCTGAAACCCAACACCCGGAACGCACGCGCGACGACGACAAAGAAGACGAGAAAACGAGAAAACAAAAACGCCGACGCGCGCGAACGC
>MDTE01187211.1_pt1 | contig 16872 bp, 15 predicted proteins | sample 811231 | NCBI WGS metagenome assembly MDTE01 (sample SAMN05326651, study PRJNA326480) | marine metagenome | isolation source: seawater | place: Indian Ocean: Red Sea | collected 2010
ACTCCGGCTCTATTCATCGACGGAGACCTTGGAGATGGAAGATACCGGGGTTGATGGGTTGGCTGTATTCGACTCGATCGGCTGTGGTGCCCCCCGCGGGCTTGAGTTGACGCAGACTCCGGGTTGGCTTTTCGAAGAGGGTCGGGGTCTGAGTTTCTACGATGGGATCTCTGTGACACAGGGCAGTGACCAGACGTTCCCGTTCAGTGTCGAACACTGCTCAGGAGAGATCGGTGTTCGGGTAGAGGACGAGGGAGGAACGCCCGTGAGTGGAGCTGGGCTTGAACTCTACGCTGGAGGTCGGACGTGGGATGAGGGTGTAACCGGTAGCGACGGACTTCTTAGCTTCACGGAAGCGTGTGGCATGGAGATTGGTGTAAGGGTAATCCCACCCATCGGGTATACTGTGCCTCCAGGCCGGGGATTTTCATTCTATGACGGACTTCGACCAGATCTCGATGGACGAGTTGATTTGGTTTTCCGCCTACAAGCTTCCTAGGAGTACTAGACTACAGGGGCCCTACCAGACTTCATGGACTAGTGCTGTCGACACACCAAGCGCTAGAGCCAAGATAGCTCCGAGCATCAGGTTAACCAGAGGATTAGGAAACTCGGGCTCGTCCTCAGGTGCTACGATACCTATATCAACCACCCGTACTCCTTCATCTCGAACTGCATCTTGGACCTCAGTAATACGCAATTGGGTCTTGAGCATGACTAGTGCCTCGTCCAAGACTTCACGGTTACGTAGTAAGCGGATGTAATTCATCTCGCGTTCTGGGAGTTCCTGAAGCTCATACGAAATACTATCTGCAGCACCCGTAAGCGAGACTAGGTAGCCGTCTAGGCTCTCGAGATAGTTCGAACCCAGCCTGAATAATTGGCCCTCTAGTTCCTCTATACGCACAGTGAGTTGCCGTACATCACGGTTTTCTTCCTGTCTCAAGACTCTAAGGGTTGAGCGTTGATTCTCTAGGTCCTGCAGACCCATGAGAAGATTTTGGATTGCTTCATTGGATATGAGCGTTGGGAAGGTTGCAAGCTGCCTATACGCTGTGGGGTCAACTTCTGTAGGTTCTCCGGTTCCCTCATTTGCTCGGGCCTCCACAAGTGCCAGGAGCTGAGAGAGGGAGGACCTCTCTACTTCGAACTTATCCCGTTCTATTAGGAGTTCAGCATAGCGGCGGTAGATCTCTCCTGCTTCTGCTTCAAGTGCTACAACACGGTTGTCCTCCTGATATTTTCGGAGATCTTCTTCAGCGAGCATTAGCCGCTCAGTATAGGTTGCGACCTCATCGCGGAGTTCCCTCACCGTGTATCCGGCCTCAGCTTGCTCGGTTTGCGTCTTGTACACGGTGTACTCGGTCACCAAAGTGTTTACAATTTCTGCAGCCATCTTACGGTCGGGGATCGTGTGGGAGATGTCTACTAGCCGAGAGCCAATCTCCTGACGCCGAATATCCAGATCGTCACGCAGGTCATCCACCGCCTGATAATGTAGAAATATGTTGATGCGGATTTTCTCCGGTGGATCCTCAAGCAGTCCGGGGGAGAGACGCAACTGATAGCCCTCGATCTCGATCACTTCTCCTATTCGGACAGGATCCAGAGTCCGCCTGGGGCTCCTGGGTTCCTTTACCCGAACTGAGTAGCCTCCCTCATCCTTGTGTTGAAGCGTGAGTTTTCCCTCCCACTCTGGGTTGCCAACTGCCATGACCTCCAAAACCTCATCCCGGATTCCAGATGGCCTCTTGACGGCCACTGTGAGAGCCAGTGAATCCACAACGGCTTCTGATAGACGCCAGCTACGTAGCACTCCAACCTCTGACTCCAGTTCGTCTCGGTCGAACCCAAGGAGTTCCGCTCCGGGCATGTCTCCGAGTTGTTGCGCTAGGCCAGTTCCGGAGCGGTCATCCATGATGCGCAGAACGGCGGTGCTCTGATATAGTGGGGTCGCAAGAAAGGTCCAGGCGACTACTAGTGTGAACACAAAGCCCCCTACCGACCCCATAAGGAGCCAGCGCTGAGAAACGCTGAGGATCAACTCCTTGAGAGTCATGCTGTCACTATTGTGACCCTCAGGGACTTTTTCACTTTCGCCGGCTTGATTCACCGCCATAAGCTTTTGGCCAGGGTAACGGAAATAGAGGTGTTTGCTACATCCACTCCTTCTGATCTCCCCGATACTGGATCAGGAATGAAGGTTTGGAAGAGATAATTGATACGCACCCCGTGAGAAATATCCATAAAGAGGCCCCATCCCGAAACCTCTACCCCCCCCCTGGCACCCCAAAATAGCGACACGTCTTCACGACCCCACCGCTTTACAGCGGACGTGAGCCAGGCAGTGCTATCCCATCTGATCCGGCCCGCGAATACACCAGCATTCCAAGTAGATGCCAGACGGTCCATGGCCAGCCACTGACTGGATGCCCCAGGTCCGATACCCGAGCCTAAGACTTGCCCTTTATGCGTATAACCGTGTGGTACAACGCTGCTTGCGTAGCTACTGAACGGTTTCCGGTGAAGAAAAGTGCTGCTGGGTTCCAGGTTTGTGATTTCCGCCTGAATTCTCAGTCGTGCATCCCGGTTAGATGCTTGGACCCATTGGAAGCCGGTAGTATATCCGGACGAGTGTTGAGGGAATTCTAGAAAATCTCTGAATGAAGTTGGCTCCTCAAACCGAGCCCATTCACCATAGATCTCTACACCATGAGGAGCAAAGACCCACCGGCCAAATAGGACAGAAATTTGGTCACGCCCAAGTTGGTTCTCTGTACTCAGATCTAGCCGATTGGGCGTACCTACACTCTTTAGCACATTGAGTGCATTCTTCCACGAGGAACTACCCTCTATGGAAGAAGCGAAAACTGTGCGGGCTATCCCGATGGTCAACCCCGGATCGAAAGAAGGCTGGAACGTCAGTACGATTCCATTCAGCGTTCTGTAGTCGTTTGAGTCATCAAGGTCGAAAAAGTTGGATTCCTGCAGGCGTCCCAGCATCCACAGGCCCTCAAATGCTCCAAGCTTAGTACGGATTGGTTCATTGGTGCGAACGAAAACCCGGGGAATTCCAGCTGCTTGATTGCTCATCAGGATACCATTCCGCAACCCCGGTCCCCACCAAGTATTCTCGGTCGAGAGGCCTAAGGCGAGTGGCCCAGCATCAATGCTAATACTGCTTTGTCCCCAGTCGATCTCGTCTAGGGACTCCTCGCCGAAACGTATTGGATAATCCATGGACTGAGGGGCAGGGTGAAAAGGGTTCGCATGCAGGCTCCGCTCCGGGGTTGCATCAAGAGGATATGGGATAAAGTGGAATGCCTTATTCTCTTGATAAATAAATTGAGGGGCGAGTACCAGCGTTATTGGCCCAAGCTGAGTTCTTGCTCCAATGGTAATTAGCCGGTTCCAGCCCCGTCCCGCCCAGAGCGGTCCATCATTAAATGAGAATGGTAGGTCAGAGTTCTGAATGCCGCGTATCTCAGGTGCGAGTAGAGTTATTGACCAATTGGCGTCGTCCTCAAGAATCCTTCTCAGGAGTCTTGAGGGGGTGCGGAACAGGTACCCCTCAGTAGTTAGTCGTCCCAGAAGTTGTGCTATCCTCAGTCGGTCTTCAGCTTGTCCGGACAGAGTTGGAATGGCTTGAATAGAGACCTGCTGACCTAATGAGGGAGTCGGGAACGTAACACCATAGCTGAGCAGGAATACTAGGTACAATGCAGTTCCGGGCCGTGTCAGATTAGACGTCATGATGCTGCCAGTGAGTTGCCCGGGACTGAACTTCCCAAGAATCGACACTACCCATACCATTGAACCATGTTTGATTACGTTAAAGCTAACCTACTCAAGAATTTGAGGCCGATCCAAGAGTTTTCAACTAGGATTGTCAGTTTGCCATTAAAGGTTGGTTTTGTTCCAACGAGATCGACGCTGCTAGTTCCCCTCTTCGTCATCTGTATAACCTGTGGATCAGTGGTCAAGGGGTATGCTCAAGAGCCAACCTGGAGGGCGAGGGAAGGAATCCCAGTTGGCGTTGAATCTGAAAGATATCTAAGGATTCTCCAATTAGCCGGCAGGGTGCCTCTCCATCCCTGGACAGTGCGAGCATTTACCCCTCAGGCACTCGAAGGTATTCGTCCTGTAAGTGGAGGCCACCCATGGCAGGATCGAATAGATTTCGACCTGAGGCCATCTAGAAGTCTGGATTTGGGATGGATTCGGCCAAGACTGGAACTCGTATCAAATTCTGCGTACCCCTTCGGAGAAAATGATGGATTGATATGGGCGGGGAGAGGATTGACTGGTGCAGCATCGGCCGGGGGATTTCTTCGCTTTGGTCGTCTGCATGTTCGTTTGGCTCCAGAAGGGTTCTGGAGCGAAAATTTGCCTTTCCAAATGGCGAAGAATGGTCGATCTGGTCCCGAGAGTTACAGAGATGAGCAGGCACCAGACCTTATCGATCGTCCGCAGCGGTTTGGGGATCAAGCGTATCGGCGGTTAGGCTTGGGATCGTCGGCAGTGCACTTGGCACTTCCTGGAATAACATTGGGTATTTCAGGAGCAGGCCAACATTGGGGGCCAGCTCTGCACTACCCGTTACTACTGGGAAATAATTCGGGTGGCTTCCCCAATATCTTTGGCCAAACGACTACCCCAATAGACTTGTGGGCAATACGTCTTCATGGTCGATATATGTTTGGGTGGCCCGGCCAATCTAAATTCTCCCCACTGTCCTCCGGAGAGAACCAGAATTTTGCTGCAGGGGCTGTTCTAGCATTGCTCCCAAGGGGTTTAGACGGACTTGAACTAGGTCTAGCCCGATTTGTCCATACTGCTTTGCCTGTTGGTGGGAAGGTCACGAGTGAAGATCTTCTTCGTGTATTCAGTGGCGTGACCCAAGAGACTGAGAATCTTGCATCAAGGAACCAATTGGCCTCTGCTTTTTTTCGTTGGGTTGTACCTGGGGCTGGGTTAGAATTTTACGGAGAACTTGTTAAAGAGGATTTTGTCCGGGATATCCGGCACGCTATTGAGGAGCCGGATGATCTGATGGGAAAAGTTCTAGGGTTTCAGAAAGTCTGGGCGCTGGCGGATGGACATCTCGCTGTATTGCGTGGTGAGGGGGTTGATGCTCGGCTCCATCACTCAGAGCGCTTCGGTCGTCTTCGAATGTGGGATTCTGGTGGGAACTCGGGTGGCGGGAAACCACTGCCTCTGTACATGCATTCTGGAGGAGTAAGCCATACCCACTTTGGCCAGATACTAGGTTCTCCCACCGCTTATGGAGGATCGGGTTGGACTTTGGGGCTGGACTGGTACAACGAAAACGGCCGTTGGACGGTGGACCTGTCCCGAGCACTCCGGACGGAGTTCTCGGCAATCTATTCTGGAACTAGTGGGCCTGAAGTTTCAGACGTGATTTACGCGTTGAAGCTAGAGGCGGTTCGATTCGGGGACGCTGTCGAGTGGACCACTGCGCTTGTTCCATCCTTGAATCTCAACCGAAACCTCGTGAAGGAAAATGACGCTTTTAATTTGAGTTTGCGGTTCTCGATGAATGGGCTCCCTTGGTGAAATTCCTATCCGCCCCCTGCGGTGAGGATCGCAACCAGGATGCCGCCCAAGGAGAGTATGGCAGAGGCCATAAACGTGCTGTTTCGATCAATCCACCCACGTCTCCCAATAAATAGCTGGTCACCCGATTTTATTCCGAGTTCGGCCAGCCGTTGTTCCCCCGCAATACGATTGAGGATGATCTCTCCATCCCGAACAATTCGCATATTAGTCACGTCACCGTCAGGTGTTACCCCACCGGCGAGCGAGACGGCTCCTGCCAGGTTGTCATTAGTTGGGTGGACGTTGTAACGGCCGGGAAGGTTCACTTCGCCTAGCACGTAGACACTGCGAAAAGGAACGAGTTCTATTGAAGGGTTACGGAGTTCTCTAAGGTAGTCTTGCATAAGATCGTTCTTGACGTTGTCCCACGCTCTATCGACTACTTGCATTTTACCCAGAAGGGGTAAAACCAGCGTTCCGTCCCGATCCACCTGGAAATCTCCACTGAGGCCCTGCTCCCTCCATATTACCACTCGGAGGATATCCCCAGGCAAGAGAACTAACTGCTCTAAATTCTGCACAGGCTGTGTTTCTGCTTGGGTAGGGGCAGTGGCTAAGATCAGCAAGATGAAAAAATATCTGATCGGGATCATATTCTCACAGTTAAAGTGATGAACTCACTGAAAACTAACGTCGGATTACCCATGAAGGTCAATGAGTTGTGTTAGACCTATGCTTACAGCATAAGTCAAACACAATTGACGTTTTCCTATCCTCTAGACGTTATTCTGTGTATGGCTTCAGACTTTGATTTCTTAATTGTAGGTGCAGGTTTCTCCGGGTTAGTACTGGCAGAGCGGCTCTCTACACAGCTTGGCCGCTCATCACTCGTTGTGGAGAAACGGGACCATATCGGAGGGAACGCATACGATTACCATGATCCTGCAGGTGTTCGTGTTCACAAATATGGACCACACTATTTCCGTACTAACTCAGATAGGGTAGTCCAGTATCTTAGCCAGTTTACGGAGTGGCATCCCGTTGAATACCAAGTCAGAAGCTTTACCGGGGGAAAGTTCTGGCAATTTCCGATCAACCTCAACACGTTTGAGCAGCTTCTTGGTCGAAAAAGCACTAGTGCTGAATTTGAGCGATGGCTCGGGGAGCAGCAGATAGAGATTAGCGCTCCGAAGAACTCGGAAGAATTGATTGTCTCACAGGTTGGTTGGGAGTTGTATAGGAAGTTTTACGAGGGCTACACCCTAAAGCATTGGAAACGCCATCCTCAAGAGTTGTCACCGTCTGTCTGCGGGCGGATCCCCATCCGTACTAACCGTGATGACAGATATCTCAGTGAGTCATTTCAAGCTTTACCAAAAGATGGTTACACCAACATGTTTTACCGGATGCTTGAAAAAGCTGGTAAAAATGTCACAGTGCAGCTCAACACGGACTTCAAGGATGTTCGAGAGACCATCTCATTTCGCCATCTCATTTATACTGGACCCATTGATGCTTACTTTGAACACCTGATAGGCGAATTGCCATATCGTTCTCTCCGTTTTGAGTTTGAGTCATTTTCCCCGACTCAACTTGATGTACGAGCACGTGAGCATGGAAAACCTGGATTCTGGCAACCATATCTGCAGGTAAATTATCCGAATGACCAAGACTTTACGCGTATAGTTGAGATCAAGCACGCCACCGGACAGCCATGTGAATACACAACTATCGTCCGTGAGTACCCGGAAGATTTTGGTCCTGGAAAAGAGCCATACTATCCCATTCCAACCCCAGACTCAGAGGTGCTCTATAGGCGATATAAGGAGATGGCTAGGGATGAGGAAAACGTCAGCTTCATAGGCAGAATGGCCCGCTACAGGTACTTCAACATGGATCAAGTGGTAGCAATGGCCCTTAAGGAGTGTGATCGACTCTCAGAACGATATGGGTCGATCTGAATTAGCTTCCACTTATTCCTTGAAGGATTGCCCGAGCCCTTTGCCATTGCCCGGTAAGCATGTAGCGACCGAAAAGGATGGCTCGAGTTAAGTAGAAACGGGCTAGGAATAGGATTCGTTCTTTGAGTGTTGCGTGAGTTCTCATGATTCGCCGACGGTTTCGGTCCCGTTGTCGGATCTGGAAAGGTGAAGGCGGAACTCCCGGAAGCGGACACTTATGAAGGACCCGTGCTCCAGGCTGATAATGCATCCCGTATCCTGCTTGAAGCATACGTAATGAAAGTTCGGCATCCTCTACATACGCAAAATAATCCTCGTCGAATCCATTCAGCTCATGCAGCGCTTTTGACGAGAGCAGTAAACACGCTCCAGTCATGAAGGTTACTTCAAGAATTTCCTCCCGAACCTCTGGTCGATCTATGTCTCCTTCACGCCAATGGATCCCCAGGCCGTGAGAAGATGAAAACTCTCCTCCCCCATACCATATACGGTCAGGTTCATCGTAATACAAAATCTTTGGTACTACTCCTCCAACTTTCCCGTCTGCTGTCTCTGCTGTTTCAACCAACTTACTCACCGCATCTGGTTCCACTACGGTGTCATTGTTAAGGATTAGCACATAGTCAGCGTCATCTCCTAAAGCTTGTTCGATACCACGATTGTTGCCGCCCGCATATCCAAGGTTCCTGCTATTTTGGAGAAAATCGATTGTTGGAAACGATGCCCTGAGTCTTTTGACAGAGTCTTCGGGGGACCCATTGTCGACCAGAAGTGGGTTTAATGCTTTATAATCCGAGGCTAGTAGTGAGTGGAGACAATCGGTAGTGACGACTTCTCCGCACCAATTCAACACAACTGCTGTAACTCTGGGTAGGCTCACAAGGTCACCCCTATAGTTTTGGATCCTGCCCGATCGCACTCGTTACCTCTTTGGATGAATAGAGACCTGAAATGATTTACCAACTCACAATCAGATAAGGAACTCAAAGCTGGACGATGGTATAGGCAAAATCTATAAGACAAGAGAGTTTCCTATATTGCGGTGGATACTTGCCATTGGTTAGCCGTTTAAGCCAGTTACAATAAACAAAACTCCTGGGAACTTATGTATATCAAGGGCTGTGCAGTGACGGTGTGGAAGGATTGATTGGACTATTATGAAAGGCTTGAGAGTTGCCTTAGTGCATGAATGGTTAGTCACATGGGGTGGGTCAGAGAGCGTTCTTCTTTCCCTGGCTCGACTTTTTCCTGACGCGCCAATTTTCACATCTATATACAAACCCGATGATCGATTAAGTATAGCTTTTGAGGGACGTGAAATTCGTCCGAGTGCTCTGCAAATGATCCCGGGAGTCCAAAATCTGTACAGGTATCTGCTACCGTTTATGCCATGGGCATTCAGTCGTCTGGATCTCTCAGAGTTCGACCTTGTTATTTCTAGTAGCCACGCATTTGCTAAATCAGTCCATGTGGGTCCGGGGGCGACACAGATTTGTTACTGTCATACTCCTCCTAGGTACCTATGGGACCTGGTTAAGGTCTATAATCCTGGGCTTAGAGGTGTGTTACTCGGTCCATTGCTAAGGCATCTGAGGCAAAAGGACGTGGAGGCATCTCAAAACGTTCACTCATTCATAGCAAACTCAACGTACGTGGCTGGCCGTATAGCGCGTGCATATGGTCGCGATGCAAGAGTGATCTATCCTCCAGTGGATGTCGATGAGTTCACGCTAACCAGTGATGAACCATCATACTATTTGGCTGGTGGACGTATGGTGCCATATAAGCATTTGGATAAAGCGGTCAGGGCTGCTAATAAAGGGAAGTTGCCATTAGTGATATTTGGAGATGGGCCAGAAAGAAATCGTCTGTCTCGAATAGCAGGACCCACAGTCAAGTTTGTTGGTTCAGTCTCAACATCTCAACTTGGTGAGCTAATCCATAAGGCCCGTGCATTCTTATTTCCAGGATTGGAAGATTTCGGAATTCTCCCTGTTGAAGTTCAGGCGGGTGGGTGCCCCGTCATTGCTCTCGCACAGGGCGGGGCCTTGGAGACTGTGAAATCCGGAGAGACTGGATTGCTCTACAATGAGGATTCTGTTGAAGGTCTACTCAACGCGATTCAGCTTTTTGAAGGGAAGATTTTTGACCCCGAGGTATGCCGGAAGAATTCGCTCCTTTTTAGCCGCGATCGATTTGAAAAAGAAATGACACTGGCTGTCAGCAGAATTTTACGGAGACTATAGTCGTCTCAGCGCGTTACGAAGACTGAAAAACTCTGGGGCAGCGAAATGATTATCCAGGATTGATCACTAGAGTGGTATAACCAAGATCTAGTGCGAGATCTCTTCAGCGGCTCAGAGAGGGCAAGAACAAAATAGACAGGACTAGACTCACTAAGCTATCATTTTACTTCCGTAACTTAGTATTGTCGCGTGGGAGCGTTAGCCGACGTTCATATTTCCTAGCAGAAGCTATCTTCAGACCCTCTGAATCTTGAAACGAATCTTTGATCTGGTCGTAGCTATTCTGATGCTGGTCCTGGCATCGCCGATTATCTTGGTAAGCGCAATAGCAGTTGGGCTGACATCTAAGGGTCCGGCCCTGTTTGCACACACTAGGTGCGGGCGGAATGGAGTACCATTTGAATGCTTAAAGTTGAGAACAATGGTGATCAACGCTCAAGATTGGCTAGAACAGGACTCTGAGTTGAGAGCGAGGTACAAGGAGAACGGCTTTAAGCTTCAACCGGAACAAGACCCGAGAATTACCAAGGTAGGGAGACTGCTACGGCAGAAGTATCTTGATGAACTCCCACAACTATTGAATGTCATTCGGGGAGATATGTCTTTGGTGGGCCCCAGGCCGATCATTGATGAAGAGCTTGAGTGGTATGGTGATCGGAAGGATGAAATGCTTAGTGTCCGACCCGGTATCTTTGGGCCGTGGACAGCTTTGGGCCGAACTAGGCCAGATTACCCGGAGCGTACATTGGTGGAACTCGACTATCTGAGGGATACTGGATGGGCTAAAGACCTACGTATCCTGTCAAAGCACATACCCGTTCTATTAGTTGGCCAAGAGAAGAATCTCCCTTGAGAGGGACGGTTGTGTGGTTGATTGGCTTATCTGGCGCGGGCAAGAGCACGCTTGCCGACGAACTAGCAAGGAAGCTTGAGGCCCGTGAGTTCAAGGTATCGCTGCAGGATGGGGACATTATTCGGGCATCTGATTCTAGGCCCCTCGGATTCTCAGCTCAGGGAATTATCAAGAACGGTCGGCGTATGATTGAGAAGTGTGAGACTGTTTTGGAGGCTCACGATTTCGTACTTGTGTCTCTTATTACCCCATTTGAGACGGTACGGGAGGAGGCGCGGCAGCGATTTCGACCGCAGTACCTTGAAATTTTTCTCTCGACCTCAGTTGAGGAATGCAGACGTCGGGATACCAAGGGGCTCTATGCCAAGGAGTCTAGGGGAGAGTTGGATAACCTTATCGGCGTATCTCCAGGATCGCCTTTTGAGTCGCCAAACGAACCCGATCTTGTCTTGGATACTAAGGGGAAGACGGTTGAGCAGTGTGTGTCCCTGGTATTTTCTGCGTTGCGGGAGCAGTCCTTACTATAGATGCAAGGAGGTAGTTGATAACAACTATCTTTTCCTAGATAAGTAGTTGGGGTCACACCTCGGGAGGCGTCCTCCTAGTTTCGTCAGTAGCCTCTATTTAAACTCTTGTTATCGGGCACAGAGCTTAAGTCCAGGTATCTTTGCCTATCTAGCTATAGCTTGTGAAAAAGATCTTCTGATCTTGATCCTTTTTGGGGTAGCCAAAATGAGGACGCTGTCTTCATTGAGTTCTACAAGAATTCATAAATCATTATATAGTAGTCACTTAAGTGCTGTGCCTGTTGACAATATGGCTTAAAGGTATGTTAGTTGGCGAGGTATCCGCTTATGTAGCAGAGTGTTGGAATGGAAAAAAAAATAAAGAGTGGTGGAAGGGCGGAGAAAGAGGATTTGGGCCATCACCACCCGAAGACGTCCGCAAAACAGGCAGTGCAACTGCTCCTTGGGTCTTTCACGTTTCTCTTTGTCTGCTTTCTCGTGTTGGAACTCATATTTCGAGCTGCCAATCCCGGGTCTGCGAGCCAAAGCGTCATCGCGGAGGGGATTACTCGGGGCAAGCCTAAGTTCCATTCACAGCTCGAAGGCGGGTACGGGAATGTGAATGTGCGCGTTCCGGTGGCAGGACAACCAGCGACGATAGACCGAGATCGAGATCTGATTCTCGGTTTAGGGGACTCGGTGACTGACGGTCACGGACACGCGTACGAGGACATCTATTGGGTTCTACTCCAGCGGATGCTCGATCTGTTCTTTGAGGACAGCCCGCAGTTCCTCCCCTATGCGAATTCGGGGGAGAATCTTGATGGTGTCCTTGAGCCGATGACGCGAATGCTCGGTGAGGGACTTCCGGTGGTGGAAGTCCTCTATCAGTTCAACTTCAATGACGTGACGCCCTACTCCCGTCAGGTAATTCGGGATTTGGCTGACACAGGCATCACGAGAACTTCATGGTTTCAGAGGTTAGCCCGGTTCCGTTACAGTCACATGACGCATTCCGCATTCTTCGTGTGGCTCCAGGGAAAGGTTGCACCCATACTCCACAAGACGAAAGGGACGTGCGAAGAGCGCGGCCTAGACGCTCTGATTCAGTATTCCTGGGCCTATGGGTCCCGACCGGTGGCCTCTGAGGCTGAGGGCCTCTGGGATGATTTTGAAAACCAACTCCTTCAGCTCCGCGATGCCGTTACGCAGGCGGGAGCTGAGTTCACGATCCTGATCATACCACATCTCTATCAGGTCGATACCATGGGCCTACACCTTAATTATAACCGGTTTAATTATGACTTCTCCTGTGCCACAATACGCCCTCGCGAGCGTCTGCTAGACTTTGCCACTCAGAATGGGATCGGAGTGGTGGACATGACCGATGCCTTGAGGGACAGTTTCGAACGTCGCGTCAGAGGTGGAAATTTCATGCCATACTTCTTCCCTAATGACACCAATCATCCGAACGAAACTGCTTCAGCTTACATTGCAAATGGGCTTGCTCAGCATTTTCTGGAAAAAGCTCAGGAGGGCGGATGGACCGGACGGTAGGGGGTGTGGTTCAAGTCTCTGGCCATCATGTGGCTGGCAGCGACGGTGGGGAGATATCTGAGTCCCGTCATCTGACGCGATGACAGATTGGATCCTAGGGGTTTCAGGCTACTACCACGACTCTGCCGCCTGTCTGGTACGAGACGGCGAGTTGATCGCAGCTGCGCAAGAAGAGCGGTTCAGCCGGCTAAAACATGATCACCGTTTCCCAGAGCACGCGATCCAGTATTGTATGTCGGAAGGCGGTATCGGGGTTGATGACCTCACGTTGGTTGCGTTCTACGACAAGCCATGGCTTAAGTTTGAGCGCCTCCTTGAGACATACCTGAATTTTGCCCCAGTCGGGGTCCGGTCGTTCCTCATGTCAATGCCTATTTGGCTTAAGGAAAAGCTATGGATGGGTGACCTGATCAAGAACGAATTGGAGTTTGAGGGCCCCATACTCTATCCAGAGCACCATCAGTCACATGCCGCTTCAGCATTCTATCCGTCACCGTTCAAGAATGCGGCGATCCTAACGATCGATGGGGTGGGGGAGTGGGCGACGGCCTCCTGGGGGATTGGCAACGATAATCGGATCGAACCGTGCTTTGAGCTTCTCTTTCCCCACAGCCTAGGGCTCCTTTATAGCGCCTTCACCTACTACGCAGGATTTAAGGTGAACTCCGGAGAGTACAAGATCATGGGTCTGGCTCCGTATGGTGAACCGAAGTACGTGGACCTGATCCTCGATCAGATCATGGATTTGAAGGAGGATGGATCGTTTCGATTGAATCAGGAATACTTTAACTACTGTCAGGGTCTCACGATGACTTCAGAGGCCTTTCATGAGCTCTTTGGCGGGCCACCTAGGAAACCTGAATCCGAAGTCACCGAGAAAGAGATGCACCTTGCCCGCTCGATTCAGGAGGTTACGGAGGAGGTCGTAATCCGAATGAGTCGGCATGTCAGGAGGGAGACGGGGTTGGCAAATCTCTGCCTTGCTGGTGGTGTGGCGTTGAACTGTGTCGCGAATGGCAAGATCCTCCGCGAAGGTATCTTTGATGATATCTGGATTCAACCCGCAGCTGGCGATGCTGGTGGTGCTTTAGGTGCCGCGCTGTATGCTTGGCACCAGGTCTTAGACCAACCTCGGCATCTGTCTAAATCCGGTAGTTCATGCCAAGGAAGCTCATATTTGGGGCCGGCGTTCGATGCCGATACTATCGCGACTTGGCTCGACAAGGAGGGTTATCCCTATGTTCGGTACGAATCGGATGAACTGGTCGCTACTGTGGCTGAGATGCTTGATAACCAACTCGTAGTTGGCTGGTTCCAGGGACGGATGGAATTCGGGCCACGTGCTCTCGGTGCTCGGAGCATTTTGGGTGACGCGCGCAGCTCTGCTATGCAATCCATTATGAACCTGAAGATCAAGTATCGTGAGTCATTTCGTCCGTTTGCCCCGTCATGCTTGGAGTCTGATGTATCCGAGTATTTCCAGCTTGACAGGCCGTCTCCCTACATGCTTCTCGTTGCTCCGGTTCAGGAGGCTAGGCGTGGATCTGTTAGCACGGAAGAACAAGCGCTATTCGGAATTGACAGACTGAAGATCGCGAGAAGTGATATACCAGCGGTTACCCATGTGGATTTCTCAGCACGCGTCCAAACCGTAAATAAGGAGGATGCGCCGAGGTACCACCAACTCCTTGAGGCGTTCAAGCGTCGAACTGGCTACGGGGTGTTCGTGAATACATCATTTAACGTCCGAGGGGAGCCGATTGTGTGTACTCCTCAAGATGCCTATCTGTGCTTCATGCGAACTGACATGGATGTGCTTGTCCTCGAGGACATGATTCTGCTGGCGACTGATCAGCCGTCCCTGGGGGACGACGAGGACTGGCGCCTTAGGTATGAACTGGATTAGGGTGGAATGAAGAACTCTGGAATGAAGACCGCTTCAGACTTGCGAAAATTCGGTCTCACGATGGCGACGATTTTGGCCATACTTGGGGCTTTTTTCCTCTGGCGGGAACGAGCTTGGGCTATCTGGCTTTTTTGGCTGTCCGGGGGGTTTCTGGTAATCAGTTTAGTCGCTCCGAGACTGCTTCGTTCTGTAGAGAGACTCTGGATGGCCGTGGGAGAAGTGCTTGGAGCCATCGTCAGCAGAATCATTCTCACGCTGACATTCTACCTCATAATGACTCCAGTCGGACTTGCTATGAGATTTGTTTCAGGTGATCGTTTTGGCAAGCGATTCAACCCTAGCGCTGAGTCTTATTGGGTGCCCGTTGACCTCGACGGACCCGCAGGACGCTCCGACAAACCCTACTGATAAAGTTCTTGGCTACTCATGTCGCTCCGATCTAATCTCAGCCTCATTTTCGATTTTCTGAGAGTCCGGAAAAAGTGGTGGCTAGCTCCAATTGTTCTCGTTCTTCTTCTCTTGAGTCTCGTGCTTGTGCTAGCGGAGGGATCGGCTATAGCACCGTTCATCTATACACTGTTCTAGCTGAGCGGGTTATCATTAGGGTGGTTCCTTACGACGGATGAGCATTCCGAAGATATGGTAGATCAAGAGTATCCGGAGCACGAAGCCTCCAGGTCTTCCTACGAAGTAGAGAGGACCTCGGATTCGCTTGCCTTCGATGACGAAATCTCCCTCGTGGAGCTTGCGAGTGTTCTTTTGCGTCAGAGAAAAATCATTCTTTGGGTGACTCTCTTTTGCACAGGTGTGAGCCTAGTCGTAGCACTTAATAGACCTACCCGTTTTACATCTTCAGCTTCCTTTCTCCCAGAAACTTCGGAGGGAGGTCGAGCCTCTGGTGCGAGTGCGCTTGCCCAACAATTTGGGTTGTCATTAGGAGGTTCTGGATCGGAACGCTCACCACAATTTTATGCCAACTTACTGACTGCAAAGGAAATTCTTCGACAGGTTGTCACCAGAAGTTATCCCCTCAGTCCTTCTGAAGACGGCCCTGCTAACGTAGACCTTATAACCCACTTCGGCGTTGCTGGAGATCAGGGGATTGAGCAAGCAACAAAAGGTCTAGCGGATCGTCTTTCCATAAGCCGAGATCGTGAGACAGGGGTAATAGGCTTCTCTGTTACGATGTCCGATCCGATTCTTGCTCAGAGCGTGGCGACGGCTCTGCTTGAGCAGCTAACTGATTTTGATTTGGTAGCTCGTCAGTCCCATGCGAATGCGGAGCGAGTGTTCACGGGAGGGCGGTTGACCCAATTGACCAAGGAACTTGAGGAGGCTGAGGATAGTCTCAAGAACTTCCTTTTGGAGAACAGAAGCTTCGGTAATTCGCCAACCCTTCAGTTTGAACATGATAGACTCCAGCGAACAGTGATGATGCGCCAAGAGCTTGTGACATCTATAGCACAGGCATTTGAGAATGCGCGCATTGAAGAGGTACGAAACACTCCTGTGATCACGATGATTGAGCACCCTCGGGTACCGGTTATTCGAGACGCAAAGGGGCGGATTGGGATTCTTGTAATCGGTGTTGGCGCTGGAGTGATCTTTGGTGTCTTTCTTGCCTTTCTCTCGAACTACAGTGAGAAACGCGGCATGCAGAAGGACCCGAGATTGGATGAGTTGTCTTCCCTATGGAGGGAATTCTTGAGTGACTTGATCCCCTTTTCCCGCCGCTCATCAGTCTAGTTCCGGACGATTTTAAGCTGGATAGTGTTCGGTCCAGGGCTACTGTGCATCAATTACGAACTCTTATCCCGATTGTCCAGTTAACATTTGTCTGGAATCTTCAGTTATGAAAAGACGCAATGAGACTGCCGTATCTGCTTTGGGTAATATCCTCGGTGATCAGTCATATACCTTGGTGGATCTTGGTGCTAGAGGGGGAGCTGATAGAGTTTGGAGTGGGCTAAACGAGATTGTCACCTTTGTGTTTGTTGAACCTGACCCGAGTGAAGCCGCACGACTTCGTGAAGAACGTGGAAGTGGGACAATTGTGATTGAGTCGGCTGCATGGAGTGAGTCGGCAGTCATGCCGTTCTACTCGCTTCGGAACCCTTCTTACAGTTCCCTCCTTCTTCCTGATGAAGAAGTGCTCGCGGGTTCCTACTACTTCGACAGGAACTTCTACGAGATAGATGAGGTGACGTCGTTACAGGTCGACGCATTGGGATCTCTTTTAGAGGAAGCCGGCATCGAGCGGTTAGACTTCCTCAAGATCGATGTG
>MDTE01093860.1_pt1 | contig 16871 bp, 16 predicted proteins | sample 811231 | NCBI WGS metagenome assembly MDTE01 (sample SAMN05326651, study PRJNA326480) | marine metagenome | isolation source: seawater | place: Indian Ocean: Red Sea | collected 2010
CCTGCAAATTTATTTTCTAATAATCCAGAAGAAAACTCATTGAGTGTATTAAAACCACCCCACTTATAAGGGACATGATAATTATCACCTTCTTGAACCCATCCAGGTGTTTGAATCATTACGCCTTCAGGGTCTGTGGTCACTCCATCGGTAATATTATATTCTTCTGCATTCCAGTTAAAATTTACATAAGACTCTGCAGTCTCTAGCGCCTCTCCTGGTGTTACTGGTGGATAAATCAAGGATTCGTTTTCCTCATCATTATTTATAATATTTTCAGGAACAATTTTATTGGGGACCATAGAATTATAATGTCTACCGATCAACATGCTATCAGGCAAGTTATATGTAATCAGGGTGTCTAAATTTTGATTTTTATTAGCCCAGCTACTAATAGTTAAACCTTTCTTTCTAGATACCAGAAAAAATAAATCCCCCTTATCCACAAAAAATTCTTGAGGAATATATGTATAATTATTATTAGGATACTCAAAAATAATTTTAACTGAACCTATTCGATCAACAACTAAGATTTTTCTTTTTATTATAAGAGGTACCTGCTGAACAATATTTTCAATATAAATATAGTAATGATTTTCCATTGCATTGCCCAAAAACTGACCAAAACCAATAGGCAAACTATCATTTAAAATAAAATTAAATCTAGGGCCTTCCATTTTGATTTTATTTTTATCAATAAGTTTAATTGATATATTTTTATTTGTTTTAAAATTTTGGAATGAATTAAATATGGGTTTCCCTGATTCATCTATAGAAAAAATATCATGATTTGGCTTTTCTATTAAAAAATTTGATATATGTCTTCCTTTAAAATATTGTTTTAATTGTTTTTTATTAAAATCTAAGATGTAAATATTATCACCTTTAACGCTAAATGAAGTTGGACCAAATCTTCCACTATTATCTTCTCGAATTTGAATCTGATCAGACTTATTACCCCATGGTATAAAAAGCAATTCTTTATATTCAAACTGTGAAAAAATATTATCGTGGTAAATAATAAAAAAAAAGACTAAGCCTGTTAATTTTTTTAACATAGCCCAATGTACAATTGATATTGCATAGTATTCAATTCAATTAACTATCAGAAGAAAAAGGAGATTAGATTTCAATATTTTTTTTCAAGTAAACCATAATTGCATTTTGAATATGCATGCGATTTTCGGCTTGGTCAAAAACAATTGAGGAATCAGATTCAATTACTTTATCACTTACCTCACGACCACGTTCTGCAGGCAGGCAATGCATAAACAATGTTTTCTTTCCTGTAGATTTCATTAAGCTACTATTTACTTGATAGTGTTTGAATATTTTCTCTCTTTTTAGCGCCTCTTCTTTTTGACCCATAGAAGCCCAGACATCAGTATAAATAATGTCTGCTTGCTTAACAGAAGATATAGGATCATTAGATATTTTAAAGCTCGATATGCCTGAATCATGAACCAATTTTATTGTAGATAAATCTGGTTCATATCCCTCAGGACAGCAACAAACAAACTTTAATGGAATTATAGAGGCTAGCTGAAGCCAAGAATTAACAATATTATTTCCATCACCAATGTAGGTAATTTTGATACCATCGATACTCTTTAAATGTTCCCATATCGTAAATATATCTGTTAAGATTTGACATGGGTGATTATAATCAGTCAAGCCATTTATTACGGGAATATCAGAGAATTCCGCTAGTTCTAAAATATGGTCATGATCAAAAAGTCGAGCCATTATTATATCATTATAGCGACTAAATAATCTTGAAATATCTTTGATTTCTTCGCGCTTTCCAATACCTATATCATTTGGACCAAGAAACAAGGCACTACCGCCCATCCACTGAAACCCCGTTTCAAATGAAACACGGGTTCTAGCAGAAGGTTTTGCAAAAATCATTGCAAGAGATTGATTTTTAAAAGGATGATAATTTTCTTTATTATGAAATTTTGATTTTAGATCACTTGCAAGTTTTAACAGCTCCCAAATTTCTTTGTCTGAAAAATCTGATATATGTAAAAAGTGTTTTTTCATTTAATCCCTTTATAATATATATCTACTTAAATCCTGATCTTCTATAATGCCATTTAATGAATCTTTAACTGTCTTTGAAGTTATATTAATAATTTTTTCTTTCGGCTTTGGATGCTCAAATAGAGGTGTTTCCAATAAAGTTGTCATAATCGTATGTAACCTGCGAGCACCTATGTTTTCCATTTTACGATTTACTTCGGATGCTATCTGAGATATAGCCTTAATAGCAGCATTATTAAATTTTAAAGTAACGCCTTCCGCCTCCATTAACGCAACATATTGTTTTATTAAAGCAGATTTAGGATGAGTAAGAATTTTTATGAAATCATCTGTATTTAGTTTATCTAATTCAACTCGAATTGGAAACCTGCCTTGCAGCTCTGGGATCATATCAGATGGCGTAGAAACATGAAATGCACCAGCAGCAATAAATAAGATATGATCAGTAGAAACAACTCCAAATTTAGAATTAACATTACTTCCTTCCACAATAGGAAGTAAATCTCTCTGTACACCCTCGCGACTTACATCTGGACCAAAACTGCGATCGCCACCAACTACTTTGTCAATTTCATCTAAAAAAACTATACCATTATTTTCAACCTTACTTTTAGCTAGGCGAACGACTTCATCATGGTCGATCAGTTTTTGAGATTCATTTTCAATCAAAATTTCTCTCGCCTCAGATACGGGCAATTTTTTTATTTGTTTGCTTTTTGGCATCACATTAGACATCATTTCTTTAATATTTATTCCAATATCTTCCATCCCCATTGGTCCTAATATCTGCATTCCTACTGGGGATGGATCAGAAACTTCAATCTCTATTAATTTGTCCTCAAAATCACCCTTATTAAATTTTTCTCTCAATCGCAATCTAGTTCTTTGATGTCTTTCTTGAATTTCTTTTGGGATATTAGCCCCATTATTTTTATCGTTTGGCAATAATGCATCGAGCACTCTTTCGTTTGCTAATTTTTCTGCTAAATCCATGACTTCAATTTCTTTTTCTTTTTGGACCATCCCCACTGCAGTATCCATTAAATCTCTGATAATTGATTCTACATCTCTTCCAACATATCCGACTTCGGTAAACTTGCTTGCTTCAACTTTAATAAATGGAGCATTGGCTAATTTTGCCAACCTTCGTGCAATTTCAGTTTTCCCTACTCCGGTTGAACCAATCATAATTATATTGTTTGGCATTATTTCATCACGCATAGGGTCATTCACTTGCTGACGCCTCCAACGATTTCTTAAGGCTATCGCTACCGCTTTTTTTGCATTTTTTTGACCCACAATGTAACGATCAAGTCTTTGAACAATTTGTTTTGGTGTAAGATCTTTCATTTACTTTCTATTACTGTAATTTGATTATTGGTATATATACAAAGTTCTGACGCAATCTCTAAAGATTTTTTTGCAATCTGCTTAGCGCTTAGATTCCCCGATTGTAAAAAAGCAACAGCCGCGGCATGAGCATAGCCCCCACCTGAGCCAATTGATATAATTTGATCATCTGGTTCAATAACATTTCCATCACCTGCAATAATAAAGCTACTAGATAAATCCATCACTATTAACATTGCCTCCAATTGCCTTAACATCTTATCCATCCTCCATTCTTTTGCTAATTCTACGACTGATCTTTTCAAATCACCTTCATACTGCTCTAGTTTTTGTTCAAATTTTTCAAACAATGTAAGTGCATCTGCAGCCGCACCAGCAAACCCACCTAAAACTAAATTATTCTCACTAGAAAATTCACGAACCTTGACTGCTTTCTGCTTAAAAGCGATATCACCAAAAGTAACTTGGCCATCTCCTGCTAAAGCAATCACACCTTTGTCCCGAACTCCAATTATTGTAGTTGATCGTATTTTTGTTTTATTCATTATCTATTTTGGACTGCTTAGATAACGCAAAAATTCTCCATCAGTACTAAGTAGGAGCGTAGTTTCTTTATCAAGAGCCTCTTTAAATATTTCCATTGTTTTCATAAATCGATAAAAATCAGGATCCTTATTATATGCTTTCGCATAAATATTTGCAGCTTCGGCATCAGCTTTACCTTTTATTTCTTGTGATCTCCTATATGCGTCAGAGGTTATTTCTTTTAAGTCTCTATCTTTTTGACCGCTAATCCTAGCTGATTCACCAGCACCCTGTGACCTAAATTCTTCCGCTATTCTCTTACGCTCTGAAATCATACGTTCATAAACTTTATTCCTAACCTCTGGAACGTAATTTATTCTTTTAAATTGAAAATCTAAAACTTCGATCCCAAGATCGCTTGTTCTTTCTTTCGCTAGGTCTAGGATTGCTCCTCTTAATGCATCTCGCCCTCTTTGGATTACAGCTTTATCATTTTGATCTTTGTCTTTCCCAGAGGAAATGTATTCCCTGTTTGTGCTTCTAACAAGCTCTATAAGATCATGGTTTGCTATTTCATTTTGTGTCGCCCCCTCCAAGATAGCGCCCAATCTATTCTGTGCCTTAGTTTCATCAAATAATCTTTGTGCGTATTTTAATGGATCAGAAATCCGCCAGCGAGCATAGGTGTTTATATTAATAAACCTTTTGTCTCGAGTAGAGACTTGTTTAGGTTCACCATCCCAAGCAAGAAATCGCCTATCAAAATAATTTGCTTTTTGAATCAGGGGAATTTTAAAATTTAATCCGGGCTCAGTTATCGGATCACCGACTGGCTGACCAAATTGGGTTATGACAACTTGCTCAGATTCATTTACAATAAAGAACGCGCCTCCAAATAATAATAATAAAAATAAAACTATTATTAATGAGATCCCTTTAAATATGTTTAACATTATTTCCCCTCCTTTCCCAATGGAAGTAATGGTAATATGCCTTCAAGATCTTTATCTAAAATAATTTTTTGTTTTACTTTTGGGTAAACATCAGCAACTGTTTCTAAATAGATTCTTTGTCTGGTAACCTGAGGAGCTTTTTTATAAGCTTTTAAAATATCATTGTACAAAGAGGCATCCCCTTTTGCTCGATTAACTCTATCTGTAGCATATCCCTCTGCTTGTTGAACCGTTTGCTCCGCCTCACCTCTTGCACGAGGAATTATACGATTATAATCCCCGAGAGCTTCATTTATCATCCTCTCCTTTTCTTGTTCTGCTGTGTTAACCTCATTAAAAGCATCTTGTACCGGCTTAGGCGGTAAAACCTTTTGAAGCAAAATTCTATTAATCTTTATCCCGTTATCATACTGATCACACATCTCTTGAAGTTTTTGTTCCATGCTTGTTGAAATCTCTTGCCGTCCAGTTGTCAGTACCTCATTCACACTTCTATCTCCAATAACCTCTCTCATAACTGCTTCATTCATATCTCGAAAAGTCCCTATTGGGTCACGAACTTTAAACAAAAATTTAAATGCATCACCTATTCTATATTGTGTCTTCCAAGGAACCATTGCAACATTTAAATCCCCTGTTAACATAAGAGATTCTTCTTCTAATTCGGATCTGTTTAACCTTCTATTTTGTTTTTTAATATCACTTCTCTGACCAAACTCCATCATTAATTCTCGCTTTACGGGAACTTTAATTACTGTTTGGAATGGTGCCGGAAACTTCATATGAAGTCCAGACCCAACTTCACCATGATATCTGCCTAATGTCATTAACACACCTACTTCTTCTAATTCAACTCTATAAAATGAACTCCATATACCAAAAACTAATATTAATAGTAAAGCAATCACCCAACCGCTTTTGGGAAATATACTTGGGACATCAAATTCTTGGTCACCTATTATTATTCTTTTAGACATTATATTCTCCTACATTATATTGTTTTTCTTAATCTTGCTATTGGTAAACCCATTTGGTCACGATATTTTGCTACAGTCCTTCTTGCTAAATCATATCCTTTATCTGCAAGCTTTTGCACTAAAATGTCATCGTTAAATGGATTAACTTTATCTTCATCCTCTATTATTTTTTCTAAAGCTTTTTTTATTACAAACGTTCCAAGTATTGTTCCGTCTTTAAGTTCTATTGAATCTGTGAAAAAATGTTTTAACTCAAATATACCATACGGAGTATCAATATATTTACCTTTGGTAGATCTACTAATAGTCGAAATATCCATTCCAATTTTTTCCGAAATATCTTTCAATTTTAACGGATTAAGAAAATCTGTATCCCCATAAAACCACTCAGGCTGATAACTAATTATAGATTTAGTTACTTTTGCAAGTGTTTTTTGTCGTTGCTTTACAGCATCAATAAACCATTCAGCAGAATTTAATTTTTCTCTGATAAATTGTTTTGTACTTTTATCATAATTATCATTACTGTCAAATCCACTATAATTTTTACTTAATCTTAATTCGGGCAGATTCCCATCGTTGGGAGTGATCAACCACGAATCTCCATCTTTTCGAACAATAACATCCGGGATAACAGTTTGATATTTATCCAAAAATCCCTCGCCCGGCCTTGGATTCAGATGACTAATTAATTCTACAGCATCATGCAATTCTTCATTAGAACATTTTAAACCTGCCTGAATTTTATTATATCTTTTGTTCATAAAATCATTAAAATATATTGAAACGATTTTAAATGACAGAGAATTTGGTTCGTGCTCTAACTGAATTGTTAAACACTCTTTTAAATCCCTTGAGCCTATCCCTTTCGGATTTAAACGTTGAATTCTATACAAGATTGGTTCTATTTCTTCAAGATCAATATCAATTCTATCTGCAATCAAAATTAGGTCTGTATCTAAATAACCTCTTTCGTTGGTATTCCACAAAATTTCCTCGGCAATTTCTCTCTCTTTATCATTTAATTTTGTATCTTTTAATTGATTTATAAGATTTTCTAAAAATGTTTGACTCTCAGGAAGGGGCATTTCTTTTTTTTCTTGTTGAAAAAAATAAGTTGTTTCATCACTAAACATATCTTCTGAAGAAACATCAATTTCTTTATCCGATTCATCTGGCACCTCTTCCATTGGCAAATCATCCAAATCTACTTGCTCAAGCAAGGGGTTTTCTTCTAGCTCTTTTATTATCGCTTGTTCCAGGTTCAAAGTATTTAATTGGAGAAGCTTTGCCTGAATAATTTGCTTAGGGGCGAGCCTCTGCTTTTGTGTTTGAATTTGTTTGAGGTTTACAGCCATTAGTCAAGTTTAAACTTTTCACCAAGATATAACCGCCTAGCCTCATCATCGTTGGCTAAAAACTCTGATGACCCTGATTTTAGAATTCTCCCATCAAATAATAAATAAGATCTATCAGTAATAGATAAGGTTTCACGAACATTGTGATCTGTAATTAAGACACCTATTCTTTTTTCTTTCAATGAATATATTATTGTCTGAATTTCTTCCACTGCTATTGGATCAACTCCAGCAAATGGTTCATCGAGTAAAACAAAGTCAGGATCCATACAAAGACATCGCGCGATCTCAACTCTGCGTCTTTCACCTCCAGACAAAGTGTTTCCTTTATTTTTTTTTAAATGAGTAATAGATAAATCATTTAAAACCAAATCCATTTTTTCTTTTTGTTCAGTTTTGGAAAATCCCGCACGCATTTCTAATACAAGTTTTAAATTATTTTCGACTGATAGTTTACCAAAAATAGATGGTTCCTGAGAAAGATAACCAATTCCATTTCTTGCTCTTTTATACATTGCATCATGAGTAATATCCATTTCATCTAGAAGCACTTGCCCTTTTGTCGGCTTAATCATTCCGGTTATCATATAAAACGATGTTGTTTTCCCAGCTCCGTTGGGACCAAGCAAACCTACAATTTCTCCCCTATCTACATTCAAATTTACATCACGAACAACCAATCGGTCCCCATATTGTTTAGATAAACTCATCGCAAATAATGTTTGATGCTTATCCCTCATTTAAATTTCTCGTTGTAACTCCAGACGGTTTTAAAATTACCCAGTTTTTTAAATTTGAATCAGATTCAAAACCAATGCCATAGAGGGTATCTTTTTTTTGAGTTGTAACCATTATTTTGCAGTGAGTAGACATTTTTTCATCTCTTGAATTCCAAAGCAATGTATCAGTATATAAAGTAATTCCACTATCAGAAATAGCAGAAACATTTCCAATTGCTTTCATATGATTAGACTTCTCATTCACCTCTGCAATATTACAAGTTAATGTAGAGGTATGTTTTTCATTTTCATCAAAAAAATGTACGGTAACACTACTATCTAATAAAATAAACTCCCTCTCATTGTACTTCTCCAAATGACCAGATTGAATTTTTGCCTTAATCATACCCTCCTCAGTTAAGAAAATTGTAACACCCCAACTTTCCTGATCTGGTTTCCCCAGCCTAGAATCAACCATAATTTCTTGTGAACTCTGACAATGTATAAAAAAAAACAAAATAAGTAACATTATATACTGCATAATTCAACTAGATAAAACTCGATTCTCCATAATTTTAAGTACTTGTTCAGTACGACCTTGCTGATGAATAATCCACTCTATAGCATCTCTAAAAGCACCGCTACCTCCTGGAGAATCCGTTACAAAAACTGAAACCTTTTTAATTATATTAATTGCATTTTTGACTGCAATCGGACAACAAACCTTTTTCATAACAGATAAATCAATTAAATCATCTCCAACATAAGCAATATTATTATCAGTTAAATTATACTTCATTTTTAATTCTTCATAAGCAGGGAGTTTATTTAAGGCCCCATTATATAAATCATCAATCTTTAATTCATTAGCTCTAGATTCAGTTGCAACCGAATACCTCCCTGAAATAAAAGCAATTTTCAATCCAGCTGCTTTTGCTAAAGCCACACCAACACCATCATAAACAGAAAATTGTTTGAACTCCATTTTATCTTGACCTATAAAGACTCGCCCATCAGTTAAAACGCCATCTACATCAGATATGACAAGTTTTATATCAGTAGCTCTAAAGCTCAAAGAAGACTCTCCCTTATTTTTTTTAATTGTAATAACAAAGATTCAAGCTTATCTAAAGACCATTGAGTAGAGGAATCAGACTTGGCTATTTCAACATTATCATGAACCTCCATAAACAAGCCATTACAACCAGCTGCAACAGCTGCTTTTGCTAGAGTTGGTATCATAGATCTCATACCTCCTGTAAAACTATCATTCCCTCCAGGCAATTGAGCACTATGAGTAGCATCAAAAACTACCGGATATCCTAGAGCCTGCATTATGGGAATTGAGCGCATATCTGAAACAAGATTATTATATCCAAATTGGGAACCGCGATCAGTTAATAAAATATTAAAAAAATTTTTTTCCTCAAGTTTTTTGACGACATGTTTCATATCCCAAGGAGCAAGAAATTGGCCTTTTTTTATATTCACAATTTTTCCTGTTTTAGCAGCCTCAATCAAAAGATCTGTCTGCCTACATAAAAAAGCTGGAATTTGAATCACATCAACAACCTCACCTACGCTTTCAGCCTGTGTAATATCATGAATATCAGTGAGGATTGAGAGGCCTATTTCATTTTTGATGTCTGAAAGAATAGATAATCCTTCATCAATTCCTGGACCACGGAAAGAGTTTATTGATGTTCGATTTGCTTTATCAAAAGAGCTTTTATAAATAAATGGCATATCTATTCTTTCAGATATTTCTTTTAAAGAATTAGCCATTTTTAAAGCATGGTCTCTGTTCTCAATTACACAAGGACCAAGAATTAGACCAAACGAATTTTCTGAAAAAACAACTTTTTCAATTGAGACTCTTTTCATGATTTTAGTTTCACAGCAGCCTTTATAAAATCCCTAAAAAATGGATGCGCTTTGTTTACTCTACTTTTGAGCTCAGGATGAAATTGACTAGCAACAAACCATGGATGATCAGAAATTTCGATTGTTTCAACCACTCCTAAACTTTTGTTAATTCCTGAAATGATAAGTCCATTATTTTCTAATTTTTTTCTATACTTGTTATTAACCTCATAACGATGTCGATGTCTTTCTGAAATTTTCTTTTTTCTATATGATGCATATGCTCTCGTACCAACTTTTATTTCACAATCATAAGCACCAAGTCTCATTGTCCCTCCCTTTATTCTAATTGCACGTTGTGACTCCATTAAATCTATGACTGGATAAGGTGTTTTTGAATCAAATTCAGTTGAATTTGCCAAATCCATTTCACAAACATGCCTAGCAAAATCAATCACAGCACACTGCAAACCTAAGCATATACCTAAAAAGGGGATTTTATTTTCTCTTGCATATTTTGCAGATAAAATTTTTCCCTCACTTCCACGTGAGCCAAATCCAGGTAAAATAAGAATTCCATTTACACCCTTAAAAATTGATTTGGCCTTGTTCTCATTAATAATTTTTTGTGTCTGGATCCATTTAATCTTCACCCTGGCATTATTTTCGACACCTGAATGAACAAAAGCCTCCATAACACTTTTATAAGAATCAATCAGTTCTGTGTATTTACCACACATAGCAATTGTAACCTCTTTATCGGGGTTATTATACCTATCAATAAATTTTTTCAATGGTTTTAGATCAGGTTTTTTATGTATTGATAAACGGGTACTAATAATTTGCCCTGCGTCTTGATTATCCATAATTAGCGGAACTTCATATATACTAGGGACATCAATACCTTCAATTACATGACTAGGTAAAACATTACAAAACAAAGCAATTTTTTCCTTAACAGATTGATCAATATGATGTTCAGACCTACAAAAAATAATGTCTGGAGATAAACCTATTTCCCTTAGTTTCATAACAGAATGTTGAGTTGGTTTCGATTTTAATTCTCCACTGGCTTTAACGTATGGCAATAAGGTTACATGAATTATCATATGGTTTTCATACCCAAGCTCAAGGGAATATTGTCTTATTGCTTCCATGAAAGGAAGACTTTCAATGTCTCCTACTGTCCCGCCAACTTCACAAATTACCACATCGTATTTTTCTACTTCATTAACCAATTTAATTTTACGAATAATTTCATCAGTTATATGCGGAATTACTTGAATTGTGTCACCCAAATATTCTCCCCTACGCTCCTTATCCAAAACAGTACTATAGACCTGACCAGCAGTTGTATTATTGTTTTTTGTCATATCAACATCAATAAATCGTTCATAGTGACCAAGATCAAGATCAGTCTCTGAACCATCATCAAGGACAAAAACTTCACCATGCTGGTATGGGTTCATTGTCCCAGGGTCAACATTAAGATAGGGATCTAACTTAAGAATTGTAACATTTAACCCAGAACTTTTCAATAAATAACCAATCGAAGAAGCCGCAATCCCCTTTCCCAATCCTGACATCACACCCCCTAGAACAAATATATATTTAGTCTGGTTGGACTTTGTCTTTTTCATAATTTGTATCTGTACTAATCCCCATTTTACGTTTTACTCTATTTAAATCTTCAACAGTATCAACAGAAATTTGTTCACAATTTGTTATCAATCCTCTTATTTGGATCCCGTTATCAAGTGCTCTTAATTGCTCAAGGGACTTTTTTATTTCACGCTCCGATTGTTTCATTGATTGAAATTCAAAAAGAGTCTGTCTCAAAAAAGCATAGATTCCAATATGCCTGTAGACAGCACCAATTTCATTATCTTGAACATCCCTTTTAAAATCTTTCACGTTTTGCTGTTCATCTAATATTGCTTTAACTATATTTTTATCCAAAAGATCAGATACGGTTATTCTTCGACTAACAATAGTGGCCATGTTTACATTATTATACTCAAAAAGGCTAACCAATCTATCAATTAAGTCTGGATCAAGCAGTGGTTCATCCCCTTGAATATTTATTATAATTTCAGCATCTCTTTCTTTTTTTACAACCTCTGAAACTCTGTCTGTTCCAGATAGATGGTTCTTTGAGGTCATTATAAGATTATAATCATAATTTTGAAGAGCTTTTTGGGTTTCTTTATCATCAATAGCTATGAAAACCTTATCTAATTTTTTTGCCTTGGTTGCTTGTTCAGCAACATGAATTATCATTGGTTTCCCATTCAAATCCGCTAAAATTTTTTTGGGGAACCTTGATGAATTCAATCTTGCTGGAATTACGCCAATAACCATGCTATTAAAAAATTTTTAATTAGTTAGATACTACTATTAATCATTGGAAATAAACCTGACTAAAGGAACTAAATTTACCATGGACTAGTTTTAAAGAAAATTTATTCAAACCTTAATGATTCTATAGGATCTAGCTGAGCTGCTCTCCAAGCAGGATAACTACCAAAACTAACACCAATAAAAGAACACACAACTAATCCTATAAGCGCCCAGTCAAATGGTATTACTGCGGGTATATTAAAAACCACTGCAACTATGTTTCCACCCGAGATTCCAAGAATAATTCCAAAAACACCACCAAACTCACTTAGAAACACCGCCTCCATTAAAAACTGAATAAGAATATCTCCCTTGGTTGCGCCAATTGCTTTTCTAATACCGATTTCTTTTATTCTCTCAGTCACTGATACTAGCATAATATTCATTATACCTATACCCGCGACCAACAATGCAATAAAACTGATACCCAAAGCAAATAACTTTACCCCAAATGTAAAGCCAGATAACTGATCTATCATTTCTGCATTTGTTACAACTTCAAAATCATTTTCTACTCCAGGAGAAACTTTTCGAATAGCTCTCATAATACCTATCGCCTCATCTTTTGTTTTGCTATAATCATCTTCAGATTTAGCTTCAACAAATATACTTAGAGTTGTCCATGGCTTAGAAAAACGCTCTAAATAACTTGTCACTGGAATAGCAACATGATTATCCTTGCTCTCCCCAAATGCCTCTCCTTTTCTTTCGGTTATTCCAATAACTCTATAGTCTAATCCTTTAATTCTGATAGTCTTGCCAATAGGATCTTCGAATGGGAATAATTGGTCCACAATATCCATACCTAGAACACAAACATTACGTGAATATTGAACATCATCCACAGAAAAGTTCCGGCCATCAGCCAGTGAGGTGTTCAAGGTTCTTACTGTGCCTTCATCAGCGCCATATAACTCAACCGAACGTCTTACAGTTTTATTTTTGTATTTAATATTCCGGATTGAACCACCTGCTCCAACACTAACTAAAATAGGAAGCTGAGCTCTGGATTTAAACTCTTTAAACTCTCTGTAATTAATATCTTTTCGATTGCGATATTTTTTCCAATCATCCCCCATCATTATTTCTGGCCATTTTTGGATTGAAAATGTATTTACACCAAACACATTTAAACCTGAATTTATTGATGATTCAAGAGTCCCTATTGCAGTCATAACACCTATAACTGAAAAAACACCAATGCTAATCCCAAGCAATGTTAATATAGATCGTAATTTGTTCTGCCTAATAGAATCCACTGCCATTCGAAAACTTTCCTTAAAAATATTTTTTGCGCTTCTACCTTTCATCATTTATTCATAACGTAGTGAATCTATAGGATCAAGGTTTGCCGCTTTATAGGAGGGAATTATTCCAGAAACAACACCAACAAATATGCTCATAAGAACCGCTAAAATTGATAATCCCAGGGGCATTGTTGAGGGAAAAAATTCGTTTACAATTAAACTGGTAAAATATGCAAAGAATAAACCAATAATCCCAGCAACTAAACATATTGTAATCGCCTCCATTAAAAACTGACCCATTATCATATTCTTGGTAGCACCAATTGCTTTTCGAACTCCAATCTCTCGCGTTCTTTCCTTGACAGAAACAAACATAATATTCATAATACCTATGCCACCAACAACAAGTGATAGCATTGTGATAAAAAACCCTGTCCCCGCTATGGCAATCTTTATGGAGTTATACTGTTTTTCAAATGCTTTGGTCTGGTTTATTGCAAAATCATCTTTTTCACTAGGCTTTAAACCTCGTATTTGCCTCATAATAGAATAAATTTCGTCTTTTGCTTGCTCAAGTTTTTGTTCTGGTACTTTAACACTTAACCGAGTCCAACCTCTTCTTGAAAATAGACGCATATATGCTCCTTTAGGAATAATAGCCTGATTATCAACACTGAACAAACCTAAAAACTTTCCCTGCTTTTCAAGAACTCCAATAACTTTAAACTTTTCTCCATCAATTCTTATACTTTCACCAATCGGATCTCTCCCTTTAAAAAAGGCATCCTTGATACCATATCCTATTACAGTGACTCTCCGCCCCTTACGATCATCACTATCTGAAAAAAACCTTCCTTCTTTTATCTCAGCGCTAATTGTTTGCATATAATCTATGTTAGTACCAAAAATTTCAGTGCGAATATTATTTTTTTCAAAAGACAAATCCGATCCCCTTTGCATAACTGGAGCAACAGCTAAAGCATAGCGAGATTTATTCTTTATTTTATCTACATAATCAGTTCTCATCCTTGGTCTATTCCGGACCTCCCACCACTCTAAATCACCAAACCATTCATAACGAGAAATGTATAGTATGTCTCTGCCTAACATAGACATACTACCTTCAAATGATCTATCTAATCCTGATATTAATGTCCCCATCAGGGTTACAGAAAACACACCAATAATTATCCCCAAAGCGGTTAAAAGAGAACGAGTTTTATTAGATAAGACGGATGATATTGCCATCCTGAAATTTTCAATAAAAATAGAATTCATTTTGAATCGTTTCTTAAATCTTCAATTATTTTGCCATCAAATAGCTTCACAATACGTTTAGCATGGCTTGCAATATCATTTTCATGAGTAACCATTATTATTGTATGCCCTTCATTATATAAAGAATCAAAAATCCCCATTATTTCTTCACCACTTTTTGAGTCTAGGTTCCCTGTTGGTTCATCCGCTAGAATAATACTAGGATTATTCACAAGAGCCCGCGATATCGCGACCCTTTGTCGTTGTCCGCCAGAGAGTTCATTTGGCCTATGGAACATTCTATCCTCTAATCCGACACTTACTAATGCCTTTGTAGCCATTTTTAATCTTTCAACTTTTGGAATATTCGCATATATCAAAGGTATCTCAACATTATGCTGAGCTGTAGCTTTAGGCAATAGATTAAATGTTTGAAAAACAAAACCTATCTTCCGGTTTCTTATAGAGGCTAATTGTTCATCATCCATTATATGGACCATCTCATTCTCAAACTCATATACTCCCGATGAAGGAGTATCCAAACACCCGATCATATTCATTAGTGTTGATTTACCCGAACCTGAAGGGCCCATAATCGCCAAGTATTCGTTCTCTTCTATAGAAATATCAACACCGTCAAGTGCACGAACTTCTTCACCACCAACATGGTAAATTTTATAAATATTTTTCAGATTAATTAGGGCCAAACTTTAAATCAATTCCAAATTCAGAAAAATTTGTTTTTCAGTTTTAATCATTGTTTTTATTTTTTTCAAAATGACCATCCAACTCTGCTTCATAATTAACCAACATCCCATGCTGAAGCTCCTTACTTAAAACCCTATAGCTCCCCGTAACAATCAATTCATTTTCTTTTATCCCTTTTTTCATAGCATAATGTGATTCACCATCTATCCCAGCAATTACAGGACGCACTAAAGCATATTTCTTTCCTTCAGGTGCAATTTCATTTTCAAATTGATTTTCTAGAATAAAAACGATTTCGATAGTTTCTTCTCTAAAATTATTTTTCTCTTCGTCACCCTCCTCTTTTCTAGACCATTTTTTATTATTGTCTCTTTTATTTTTCCCCTTCATTTCCTTATAGTTTTTTGGTCGAGAGGTCAAAGACTGGATTGGTATTGAAATTACATTTCCAAGGGTCTCAGTTATTATATCTACAGTGCTACTCATACCTGGGCGTATTTTATTTGGCGGTGATAATACTCTGACTTTAACCTTGAAATTTGTAACCTGCTCCTGTACCCCCATATTTAAAGATTGGGCAGTGTGGGCAATTTCACTTACTAATCCATAAAAGATAGTATCTGGAAATGCATCAATCTCAATCTCAGTGGTATCCCCTACATCAATATTAATAACATCATTTTCATTAACATCAACTAAGACTTCCATTTGGCTAAGATCTGCTATGGTCATAAGAACCATTGGATTAAACATTCCACCAACTGCCATTTCACCTTTTTCTTTAGTTAGGCTAGTCACAATCCCATATTTTGGCGCAGTTAGGCGGGTTTTTGAAAGCTCGTCTTCTGCTCTTAACAGATTGGCGTTTGCCTGTTCAGATTGACTCAATGCAATTTCGTAACTTGTTTCAATCTGTTCTAGATCCTGTTTAGAAATAAGTTTTTGCGAAAACAGCGCTTTTGTTCGTTCTAATTGAGATTCAATTTTACGCAAATTAGCTGAAGCAGACTTTACCTGAGAAAGAGCTTGATTGTAGACGGGCCTGTATTGTTTTTCATCAATACTTATAAGGTGCTGACCTGACTTTACTGTGTCTCCTTCGTTTACCGTTATTTCAGTAATCCAACCTGTTATAGTGGAAGTTATTTGAACTTCTTCTTCGGGCTGAATTTTCCCACTGGCATTAACCTTATGAATAATGGTTCTTCTCTCTACTGTTTCTGCTTCAACATATGGGTCATTATCAGCAGTTAATTTTGAAATAATTATATATATAATTATGCCCAAAATAATTATTGTTGGTATCAACACCTTTTTGTTTTTGAAATTTTTCAACATGCTAATCATTCCCTAATTGATATTTTAAATCGAGCAAACCCAGGATTGCTTCTAAATTTGTTTCATTAATCCTCGCCTCATGTACTGTATTTATCAGTGTTGATTTAGAACGGATTAAAGAAACCTGAGC
>MDTE01093663.1_pt1 | contig 16867 bp, 11 predicted proteins | sample 811231 | NCBI WGS metagenome assembly MDTE01 (sample SAMN05326651, study PRJNA326480) | marine metagenome | isolation source: seawater | place: Indian Ocean: Red Sea | collected 2010
AGACACTAAACCTTTAATCGTAGAAGTAGGGCCAGCTTTAGCTACGTTAATAAAGATTTCAGTTAAGCTAGATATAGTAGCTAGTGGAAGGTAAGCCATTCTATTCATTGTAGAATAAAGGTCTAAACCTAAACTTGGAACGCCTTCAAACCTATTAAGATTCTCGCCAGTTGCATGGTTGTAAAGCTTGATAAGATTATTTTTATCTCTAAGTGTTAAAGACTTCCCTGCCTCACGCATTTGAGTGTCGATGCCGTTAACATAAAAACTAATAAACTCATCTACACTGTTAACACCTAAGACTTTTCTTTTAGCTAATGCTTTTGAAGACTGAGCTAAATAGTTCAACATGACAGAATTTAAATCATCATCTAAATACTCGCTAAAGTCTGAGTTCTTTATTTTTTTAAATGCTCGGTTATAAAAGAAACCTGCTCCACCGCCTCCGCCTTGATCTATCTGGTTTTTCTTATCCAGCATGTTTTCAACAATTTCATTTGCTGTTGAAATATCTTTAGCTTCTCCAGACCTTACAAGACGTTGTGCAAAATCATCTTTATTCTTTTCTATTTTGGATCTATCCCAAAGTCTTGGGACATAATCTTTTTCTATTTTATTTTTAATAACTCCTGCTTCAAATAAATCATCTCCAATCTTATCTAGCACTCCTCTTATTTGAGTGTATGAACTCATCATAGTTTTAGAGTCTGAAATATCTATAGTTGAATCAGATAAAGCTTCGTATAAAGTTTTGTTAACTCCTTTTTCAAGTTTACCCGCCATAGTATCCTGGATAGGATGTAATGCTTTTTTAAAAGCAACGTAATGATCGCCTAAAATTTCTTTAAAAGTTTCAGAAAAGTCTGAAGAATCGTACTTTCTTGTTCCAGTTAAGGATCTTTGAGTATCGTATCTAAACTTAGGCTGTAAACTTTTAGCTACGCTAGAATATTTTGTAAAAGGATTAAGTATAGATGCAGGTTTAAATATAATTTGTGATCCAAACCTATTGGCATAACGATGAAGATTAAACCTTAAAGAACTGTCTATAGTTTCTTGAGGTTGATCTTTTAATTGATTAAACGTACCTCTAATAATATCGTTAAGTTCTTCATCTGTTTTAGAACCACCTCCACCGATCTTTTTATTAAGGGCTATAACTTCAGATGTTGGATAAATACGAGGATCACTCATCTCCAACATAGCAATTTCATTAATTCTATTTTCGTAAGTAGGTTTATCGATAGCATCATCTAAGTTTCTTTTTAAAAACTCTGTATGCGCTCTTTCATGTAACTCTACAAATCTAACCCAATCATCGGGAGTTTTAAGATATTTATTTGAAAACTCTTTAGGTAAAGGATTTACACCTTCTACTCTAGGTTTTTCCCAAACCTTATCTTTAAATTGATTTCTAAGAAGCTCGTCATCTAAATAAATAGTATCGTCTTCAGGTCTATAAAAAGCAGCTATACCTCTTTCAGATTTTTCATGCTTACCTTTTACAATAGGTGCAGGATTTTCTCTTAGCGTTCTTCCTATAGTTCTAATATCAACTTCATCTAAAATTGATCCGAACTGTAAAGGTGAAGTATCTCTTTGTTGATCTCTAACAAAGTCTAATGGCCTATCTCTACCACTTTGAAGTGTTCTTAAATTAGATTCTCTTTCAGCTTCAAGAAAAGAATCTCTTATCTTATCTATATCGTCAGCATTTATATCAGCATCTTTATCAGTAACGGCTACAGTTTCATCAACTGAAGTTTTAGCTTCTAACTCATCTGCTTCTGCCTTAGTTAATACATTCATATCTGTATTTTTTCTAAGAGCATTAGCAATTTTATGCCCTCCTCCAGCAATTCCAGCACCTAGCCCTGCTCCAAAGGCTGTAGTTGCAAGAACTTGAGGAGCAGAAATACTTTCAATTCTATCTATTTCTACATCTCTTGATTGTCTAATGTAATCATCAGCACCAGACCAAGCTCCACCTGCTCCAGCACCTCTTATTGCAGTTTGTAATGCTGTTTTACCTGCAACTGCTCCTAAAGTTACAAAAGTTTCAGGAGAGGTAAAAATATCTATAGCGTAATCTTTAGCAGCAGTTAAACCTTCTCCAAAACCTTTTATTTCAGTTTTATTTTCCCAAGTGTCTACAAGCCAGTTATAAGCTTCTTTAACTTCTTTAGGAGCATTTTGAATTGCTAATCTTCTTGCTGCTAATGTAGATAATGAGCCATACTCATCTCGCATTGTTTCAGCAGGATTACCTAAATATTCATCAGGACGTTCTTTTATTCCTAATAATTTAGAGCCAGGGACAAGTTCTTTATTTAAGTACCTATGCAATATCCCCATTTTAGATTTTACTTCAGGACTAGCGTTAAACTCAGCTACGCTAAACTTTCTACCAGGTCTGACAGTAGGAATTTTTCTTTCTTCGTATTTAAACTCACCTGTAAAATTATAAGGCATTTACAAGGCTCCTAAATTTCTAGCCTTTTCTAAATATCCCCTGCTTTCTTTATTAAGTTTAGAAGCATCTCCATCCCAATTATCAGCAACCGATACTCCTTGGTTATATGCAAGCAAAACTTTTTCTTTGTCTCCGTTATATCTTTTATTAAGAGCAGTTAAATAATCAACACTAAAAGTAGTATTTACTTCTGGTATTTGAAGCAAACGTATTACTTCTTTAGCTGCTGCTCCTTTAAGAGGAACAAATTTACCAGCTTGTTGATTATTTCTAATTTGATTTAAAGCTTTTGTTTTTAATGTTCCTTTATATCTAATACCTAAACGATCAGCTATATCAAATACGCTATCGGCTCCAAACCCAGGTTGGACTGCTGTAGAAGTTTTAATTTGACCAATACCGTGAGCATCATGCCCACTATCTTCTTTAGTTCTAACTTCAATAGGATCACTAGCGTTAGTTTCAATATCAAATACAGCATTTACTAATGTAGGCTCTAGATTAGAGTTAGTTCCAGATATTGCAGTACTTATTAAATTAACAATAGATTGATCAGTGTCTTCAGGATTGCTTAATAAAGAAGATTCAAATTTAGTTTCTCTTTCCCGAAGGCCAGGAGATGTAGGACTGCCTTCTAGTATTTGAGTTTCTTTAGGAGGAGTTATAAAGAAATTTACTCTTTCATCTCTTGATGTCACATTTCTTATTCCTGGAAGACCTGACCCTAGCATCGGCCCATCAATATTTAAAAGTCTAGTAATTTCATTGTTTCTAGATTTTATATTAGCTGATTCGTAACTCCAGTTACCTGATCTTAAATTTCGACTTGTTAAATTTTCCCCTTTAAGTCCTAATGCTTTAAGTTTTTCAATATTATCTAAATATTGTTGTTGTTTATCAGCTAAATAAGCTTTAATCGGCCCTTCAGGAATATCATCAATAACTAAAGGTTTAAACATGCTTCTTCTTCCTTTTGGACGAGAAACATTAACTTCCCCATTGTTATAAATAAGTGTTTGAGCTATGGGACGATTAAATCTATCTAGCTCTCCTGTATCCATTACAACTGAATCGCCTTGATTTAAATTAAACTCCTGACGTATTTGTTCTTCAAAAGGTATATCTTTTTTAGGTATAAAGTATCGAAAAACTTTAGGAACCCTAGACCTAAAATTATTTTGAGCTGCTATTTCTTCGCTAAGCTGCGTACTGCCCTCATCAATATTAGTTTCTAAGTCAGGAGGAGGTTCTGGCATGTCTTGATTAGTCATCCATTGAAAAACTGTGTAAGTTTCAGGCTTACCTGTTTCAGGATTTATGCCAGGAATTTTCATATCTAAAAGAGATGCGCTACCTCCTAGTTCAGCAACTCTACTTTGAATCTCGTTAATACTTTGAATATCCTCTGCATCGTAATAAGCAACACCATCTTGTTCTTCATTAAGACTAAAAGCATTGTTATTAGATTCAAAAAATTTAGAGTTATATAAACGAGTTTGAAGTTCTTTATCGCTAAGAATGTTTGCACTCTTTTTAATGGTAGGATCTGTTGATGGAAGAGCATCAAACTGTAACTGCCGATTGCTTCTTAATAAATCTATAGCAAGTATTACTTTTCCTGGATCTACATTCTCTGTAGACCTTCCTTTAAATGTACTCCCTGCTGCAATTTTACCTTGCTCCCCTTCAGCATAAGCATCTATTAACAATAACTGCCCTGCAATTTTAAACTGATCTGTTTCATTAAAACCTAAAGCATCTAAATCGTAGTTACTTTCTAACTGTCTTTTTATAATTTGTAGATTAGCACCCATATTCAAAGTAACTGCTTTATAAGCTTCTGAATCAGATTCAGGAGGAGCAGGAAGGTTATTTATATAGGCTTCAACACTTTTATGATCTTTAAATGTTTCTAAAGTTCCCCACATTGAAACAAGCTGACCGTAACCTTCTTCATCTTTTCCTGCAGCAAGGTCTGCTCTTGTTGGAGAAGAAATAATTCTTTGATTAGCTTGAGAAGTTGCATCTATTGTACTATTAGTTCTTCCAGGAATAATCTGTCTATCAGAATCTAAAAAATAAGTAGAAGTTTTCTCAACAGTAAGTCCTGTTAAAGGATCAGTAGTAGTTTCAGTTTGTTTTATAGGAGCGTATCTAGAATTTACAAACTGTTTTGAACGCTCATTTTCTTCCTCAGTCCCGTCTGTAAATGGAACTGTTATCATATAAGTAGACTTATCTGCTCTTTGATAAACTTGTTTATAAACAGGTGTCTGAACTGTCTCAATGTTTCCATTAGGTAAAGTAACTGTAAAGTTTTCAGTATCTTTTATAGTTTCAAGTAAAGTTCCAATTCTTTTATAATCAGCAACCTTAATTTGTGCTTTAATTTTTTGAACTGCATCTTCTGTACTTAACCCTGCATTTCTAGCATCATAAAAAGCTTGAAGATCTGCATTACTTTTTTTAATTTCAGCCAAACTTTCTTGAACATTTTGTTCAGGAGTATTATTAGGCGTACCTCCCAATCTTCTTTTAAGAAAATTAAAAGCTCCACCAAGTAAATTTTTACTGTAAGGGTTTACTTTTTGCCACTGAGTTAAAGCTGTTTCATAATCAAAATCTTTTATTTGAGCAGCCCAGGCATTTCTTGCATCTAATCTATTTTTTGCTAATTCTTTATATAGACCAGGATCAGTATCTGTACCAAATAAAATATCGCTTACATTTTGATCAGAAAAATCTTTTAGATCTGGAATTTTTTGTTTTAAAACATCTGGAGTTAGTTGTTCTTGAACTAACTTCATTTCATAGTCCATAGGACTTAAATTAGAGTTTCCAAGTTCAGTTTCATACTGTTCTCTTTGAGCTTGCATTTTTTGATTTCGTCTTAATAATCGAGAAGCAGTTAAATTAGCTTCGCTATTAGCCCAGTTGTTATATCGCTCTCCAACTGCATTATCTAAAAACTTAAGCGCACCTCCTATAAGAAATGCTCTTTGTTGACGCTTTTGATCTTTTTTAAGATCTTTTCTTAATTGCGCTCTTCTAGACCCTGCTTGAGATAACAGACTTTCGCCTAATTTATCTATACCTGTAACTTCTACCATTATGCTGTCCTCTCAAGTAAACTAGGTTTTGCTAGTAGACTTCTTCCTTCAGGCAACTCATCAAGAGCTTTAGTAATGTTTTCACTTAAAGCTCCTTTAGGTATTCCTTTTTCTTTTGTGTATCCTTTTAAATCATCCAAAGCAGAATTATCTATATAACTTTGCATTTCTTCAGATACGTCATCTTCATCTTCTTCGTGATAAATAATTGGATCAATTAAAGCTCGTTCAGCTAACGCTAATAAAATGTAAGCAGTAGGCTCTATTAATAGAAGCATTAAATCAGGAGTCCATAACCCATCTGTAAAGCCTTTAAACAATGTAAAACGAACAATATCCATAATGGGTATTTCATCTTCCATTGCATCTAAAATAACAGGGTAAAGATCTTCATCAGTAAACTCTGAAAAGATATATTCAGAGGCTCCTACAACAGAGCTAAATCTTGGAGGTCTTTCCCAAGGCCAAGGATTTTCAGGATCGCTAAATAACCCTTCGCCAGGAATAGGTCTATCCATCCTACTGTGATACGAAATAAGATCTTTATCTTGCATTTATCTATACCCTTGCTACATCGGGAGAATAAACTCCATATAGCTGCATCATCTCAGTTAGTGAAGGTGCGCCAAACATATTATTAGTCATTGCTGGAGTAGTATCAGATGCGTACTGATTAGGCATAAATGGAGGCATTCCACTATGATAATCTTGTAGACCTCCTCCTCTTGTACCGTAATCTATTTCTTCAGGAGAAGAAAACTGAGCTATTGCACCTTGAATATTACTTGCAGAAGTAAGAAACCCTACTTTTTCTGGATTAAATTGATCTCCAGTTTTACGAAGACCTGTTCTAAAAAATCCTTCTTTGTCTACAAATTCTTTTTGGAACCAGTTCCTGTTAGCGTCAGCATTTGCAGCTATTCCTTTCTGACTCAAATTATCTATACTTGGATAAACTTTTTTAATATTTTCAAAAGCTTGGTCTTGCCCTGCTTTAGTTCCAATATCTAGTACGGGTTTTGTTTGTTTATCTAAAACTTCTAAAGGAGTATCCGTTAAACTTGTATAAGTCTGTTGAAGATTTTTATAAGCTTCAGCTTGACCTTGTGCAGTTCCAATATCTATTGAACGAGGAGCTATATCTGGATAAACTTTTGAAATATTTTCAAAAGCTGCAGCTTGTCCCTCTGTAGTCCCAATATCTATTGTTTTAGTTGGCTGTCCACCTGTAGTAATAAAACTAGCAGGGTCATCTGATGCAATAGCCGCTTGCACATTTCTTTGACTTTCTGCTGCACTAATAGTAGAAGGTGTAGGAACTCCTGAAGCAAGGTCTACATTTAAACTAAACCCTCCTTCTCTAGGATTAATAAAGCCATCTTTATCTAAAAAGTTTTCAAGTGTAGGATTTATCCGTTTAAGATCATTTTGCGTAATACCTAAACGATTAGATAAATCTTTAAGACTTGTTTTTTCAGTAATTTCCATTGTGCCTTTATCAAAGGCTTCTCTAAGACCTCCTACGGATTCTTGAAAACCTTCTCTAGCTCTGGAAAAAGCAGAATCTGTACCAAAGAAATTTTGAGCTGCCCCTTCTATATTTATTCCAGGTATTTTATTTAAAGCAGTTTTACCAAACTCTTTAATACCATCTGTAATACTTCCAAACCCTGCTCTTGCTTTAGTAACAAACTGTTGAGTTTTAGTTAATACGTTGCCTACACCTTGTACTGCTTTTGCAAGCCCCGTTGGATTAACACCACCTACAGCAGCTAACTTAGCTCCAAGTTTTCCTAACCCTTTGGTAAGTAAATTACCTATACCTCCAGGAAACAAAAACATCATTGCCATTTGGCCTACAAAACCTATCTTGCCCATAAACTTGCCAAAAGCTTTAAAGGCTTTCTTTATGCCTCTAGCAATTTTTTTAAAGACTTTCTTTATGCCTTTAAATAATTTTTTAAAAACTCCCATCTTTAAAACCTTTAGTATTTATTAAATTAATTTAACCTCGGCCTCGTTGAGCTTCAGAAGTTGTACTTCCTCCTCCACCCATACCGCCTAATTGACTAAATAGCCCAGCAATTTTATTAAATGTAGACTGCACATTATGAACACTGTGTTCAGCTTCATTAGCTAATGCAGTTGCATACAAAGTAGTTTTACGTTGCTGCTCACTTTCATATTGCTGTCTGTAGTAAGTAGCTTCATCTCTTAACTGTTGCCATAAGAAAGCTTGTTCTTGTTGACTTAATTGAAATAACTGTTGAGCCTGTAACTGATTAGCTGCATTTTGTGCAGCAGTTTCAGCCATATTAACCTGTCTACGCCAGTTAACATTAGATTGTTCTACAGCCTGAGAGTTCTGCTCATTCCATTGATCTCTTTGAAACTCTATTTGAGTATTAAACTGATCAATTTGAGCATTTACTTGAGCTTCTAATTTAGCAGCTTCTAAATCATTTCCAGCTTCTATTGCAGCAATCCTATTAGCTTCAGAAGCATTAAACTGCGACATTGCATTTTCTTGAGCAGCATTTTGCATATTTAATTGCTGACCTAGATTAGCCATAAACTGATTAGTTTGATTTATGCTAGTAGCATTAAACTGACTAGCTGCAGTTTCAGCAGCAGTAGTAGTAAGCAATCTTTGTTGTCTTTGTTGAGAATCTAAAAGATAAGCTTGTTGTGTTACATTTAATTGAGCTAAATCTTTTTGTAAAAAGTTCCTAGCATTCTCAATACTAACTTTAGTTGTAGAGTCTGCTTCTTGAAGATTCATCGAAGCTAAAGCAGTAGCATCTTGCATAATAACTTGTTGTCTATTACTTAAATCTTGCAATGTAGCTGTCTGCATAAATTTACTATTTGCTAATTCTATTTGTTGCTCAGTAGAAAACTTAGCCATGTCCATATTAGCGACAGTTGTTGCATTACGAATAGCTAATTGTTGATCAACATTTAACTGTGCTAAACCTAACTGTTGAGCAAGATTGGCACTAATTTTATTAGCTTCTAAATTTTTATTTAGATTAGCTAACTCAGTTTGTTGCGCCATTGTTAAACTTTCAGACGCAGCCTGATTCTTTGCAGTTAAGAAAGCTAATCTCATTTGTTGTTCATTAGAAATATTTGCAAGTTCCATCTGCTGAACAAATTCTTCATTCTTCTGCATAAAGTTTGCAGCAACTTGCATTTCGGCTAGTCTTTCTTGATTTTCAGCACTTTGATTAGCACCTAATCTTTCTGCCTCAACTTGTAAATTAGCAAGCTCTATCTGTTGATCATTACCCAGATTAGACATTGCTGCTTGTTGTTCATTTTGAAGACTAGCAATTCTTACTTGTTGAAGTTGCTCTGACTCAGACATCCTGGCTTGTTGAGCAAACTGTCCCTGAGTTAAATTTATTTGTTGAGCAAGCTGTGCGCTTTGAGAAGCTGCTTCTTGCCTATTAGCAAGATTAGTTAAGCGTAATTGCATACTTTGAGTAGCTTGTTGCAAATTAGCTTGTTGTTGATTTGAAAGATTTTGAGTAGCTCTCTGTTGCAAAGCAGTTGCATTACTCTGAGCTATTGGAATAGCTGTTTGAATAATTGCATTAAATAAAGCATCTCTACCTACTGTAGATACGCTTAATCCTCTAGCTGCTAATCTAGACTCTACTAACTGTACTGCTGGTCTAGCCCACGGAGGAGTTTGACCTTCATCTATTCCAGCAAGTAAATTTTCTAATTGCACAGAAACAAGAGCTTCATTAGGTAAAGCTGCAATAGCTGCTTGCACATCTGCAGGTTGATTATCAACTTGAGCAGTAACAGTAGCTGGATCATCTAAAATAGCTTCAGATATACCCTCTGGTATAGGATCAACGCCTGTTCCAAGAAGCTCTTCTAAGAAACTTACTGCTTCTCCTTTAGCTGCTTGTCCTTTTACTTCTCTTCTTTGAGATGCTTCGTAACCTACAGTTCCTTGAATTACAGCCTCTGTGCCAGAAGCAGGAGTTTCTTCTAATAATGCCTCTCTTCTTTGAGCTTCAGCATCATCAGGAGAAACAAAAGTACCTCCTGTTCCTATAATAGGCTGTACTTGAGAACGTGGGTCTTCTCCAAACTCTACAGTTTCATCTGCTAAAGCTTGTCTTTCAGCTTCTTCATCTCTTCTTGCTGCAGTAGTGTCTATTTCTGTAGCAGTAGCAGCTTTAGCTTCTTTTTGAAAATTTATACCAGCTACGCGAGTTGGATCAAAACCTAATACATACTCTTTATTTTTACCTTCTGCTTCGTGATAAGAAAGAAAATCAGGGTAGGCTCCAGATTCTACTGCTCTTTTAGCATCAGGATATTTAAGAAAATAATTAGCTTGAGCTTGATCATAAGCTTTCATTGTTTCAGCAGTAATATCTGCTTGAGCAACTGCTGGTTTAAAAGTTCCTGGAGTAACAGTAATATCAGTTGTAGCTATATCTTGTTGGCCTACACCTTCAATTTCATCTATTACCCTACCCGTAAGCTCAGTACCTAACTGAGGAGTAGTTTTAACAGTAAACGCTTCAGGACTATCTACTTTATATCTTTCTCTAGTTTCCTCATCATAAACTCTACTTAAAACTCCACTAGCAGGATCTCTACTAGGATCTGCAGATGTTTTAAAACTAGCTGGGGTAAAAGTAAATGGATAAAGAACTACACCATTTTCTCCTGCAGCAACACCTCTAGATAACTCTTCTGGGCTTAACCCTTGATAATAAGTAAGCCTTTCAGGAACAGTTTTATTATTCCACCATTCTTTACTTATAGTCCAAGTAGCCACGGCTGCATTAAATTGTGCTAATCCTGCATTATTTGGGCCAAAATCAGTGCGTTTAGGTATTGGATAAATATCTTCAAACAGTTGATTAACAAAAAAGTTTAAAAGGTCTGCTTGCTCTTTTTCAGGAGGAACTTGTCCAGGATTATATCTATTAAGCTCATCCTCTTTTTCTTTCCGTTCTTCTTCTTCTTTTAATCCAAAAACTTCATTTAAATAATTATACGCTGCTGTAGCCCTATCAGTTTCTTGATTAGGATTAGGATAATTATTATAAATATTAATTAAACTTTGTTGTTGAGCTGCGCTTAACCTAAACCAAGGAACAACTACTTTTCTGTTTCCTGTTCCGTCATTAATCCTAATATATTTAACTTCTGACCCAAATCTAGAATTTAAAGGAATATCAACATTAGAATAATCAAAAGGGCTTTGCTCAAGTAACCTAGCATTAGCCGCTTCTGCGGAAGCAGAGTCTCTATATTCAAACCCGTCAAAACCAATAGTAGTGGCTGGGCGAGTTGTTTCAGGATCTTCCTCTTTTTCTTCCTCTTTTTCTTCAGGAGTTTTATCTGAAAGTAAACCGTATCTGCTTTCTAAATAATCATAAGCAGCCCTAGCTCTTAATATTTCGTCTTCTGGCCCAGGAAATCTATTATAGATATTAATTAAAGATTGACGCTCTTCTTCTTGCAAAGATCCCCAAGGAACAGGAACTCTTTGATTTCCAAAACCGTCATTAACTCTGATATTTCTAATTTCAGTACCTGCGGGTACATCCATATCAAAGTTAAAAGGAGACTCTGCAGTTGCTTCAGGACGAGTAGGTGTAGTTGTAGTAGGTGTAGTTGTAGTAGGTGTAGTTGTAGTAGGTGTAGTTGTAGTAGGTGTAGTAGGTGTAGTTGTATCAGTAGTAGTTGTATCAGTAGTGCTAGGATCAGGTGTTGGATCAGGTGTTGGATCTGAACGAGTAGGGCCAACTACAGCAGCAGAAATTTCCTCTGGTGAAAGATAACCATCACCATCAGTATCCATACTGATTGTGCCTTTTCGTTGTAACTCAGCCCTTCTTTCTGCTAAAGCTTGAGCCTCTAGCTCTTCTTGAGTAGGAGCCGTTGGAGTTGTATCTTCAACAGGTGGAGTTGTATCTTCAACAGGTGGAGTTGTATCTTCAACAGGTGGAGTTGTATCTCCAGGTGTCGGGTCGTTAACAGGCGTGTTAGAGTCTTCAATAGCAGATTGATTGTTTGTATCACCAGTAGGAGGTTGTTCATTACCTAGTTGTTTTTGAGAATCTGCATACGCTTTTACAGCTTTATCTATTTGATCTTGAGGTATATTTATACCTGTACCTGCAAAAGCTTTTACACGCCCACCAGCACGATAGTCTTGCCGTTCTTTAACGACACGACTACGTTTCTGGGCTTCTTTACGCCTTTTTAGTGCTTTTAAAGCTTTCTTACTCTTAGCCATACCAAACTGACCTTTTATAATTTATACAGGCTTATTGTCCTGCAAATAGATACCTGAACCTGTAGTAGCTTGGTTTTCAGCAAGATAAATATCATTTGCTCCTCCAGCTATCTTAGAGTTTTCTGGAAGTAAAATGTCATTAGCTCCACCAGCTACAGGTGCAGGGTCTTTAAGATAAATATTACTGTTACCACCAGAAACTTTAGAGTTCTCTGCTAAATAAATATCGTTAGCTCCTCCTGATATCTTAGGAGAAGGAATGTGTTGAGTATTAGTAGGTTGTGCCATTTTAAAATGCTCCTATGTATTAATTAGCATAGCAATCCAAGCTGCTATACTTGTGGTTAAAACTGTTCCTACTACTAGCCATGCTAACTTTTCCCATCTGTCTGCATGAGTAGCTGTAGCAAGCTTCAATTCTCTAAGCTCTACCATTGCCTCACCCCATCGCTCTCCACACTCTTTTTCATGTGTTGCGATTCTTTCTAGAGCTTCCAATGCTAGTTCCAAACTTTTCTCACTTTCCATTTTTTGTATTAGTGTACGCCACTGAACCAAACCATATAGAAATTACACCTCCAACAGATACAAAGTAAATTCCACTCATATCAGAAACAATGGAAGCAGCCTTGTCTAAACCTAAAAAATCACAAAAGACTACTAATGATGGATAAAGCAACATTCCTAATAATGCTAACCAACACATATTCTTTTGAGCATCAGCTTTTTCATTCTGAATCTCTAACTGTTGTAAACGCTCAGACATAGCAAGTTCTTCATCAGATACAACACCATCTCCATCAGCATCGTATTTGGCATAGTCTGACCCTGGCTGTAATTCCTTAGTCTTCACTAATCCAACTTTCCATCTTTTGCATCTGCACATAATTGTGCATGTAGTGATCTTTAATTAAACTAAGAGGCGTTCCTCTTTCTACTAACTTGTTATGTCTTCTCATTAAAGGAGGAACCATAGGAACTACATCCTTTCCATGTCGATAACAAGTTACTGGAACTCTTCTTAATAATTTAAGTTTTCCACATCTAGGTGCTCCAAAGGTTACAACTTGACGAGGATATATCTCATCCCTAACCATTAAAGCTCCTACTATTAAAGCAACTGCTCCTCCTAATGAGTGACCAGTTAAAGTAATTTCTTTTTCATCTATATCTCTTGCCATGCACTCTGAAAGACATTTAGGCATAAGTCTTCTAGCTGCTTTAGCAAACCCTGCTGGAACCCATCCTAATTCAGACATCCACCAAGGCAATATTCTTAAATCCCTTATTATATCAAGAGGTTCATCAGTTCCCCTAAAAGCAAATACATTATCTCTAACGATTACCTCAATATTTGATTCCTCAAAATCAACTGAGTTATAGCTTTCAGCACAGATAATACTTAAATCTTGATGGTTCATTTAAACCTCTATGCTTACTCTTTTAGATAAAGAAACAGATTCCATTTCTATTCTTTTACCTTTTGCTTTATATATTTCAAACTGTTGCTCTTCTTGTATCTTCTTTAATGCTTGTCCTTTAGCAGCAGCTTCCAACTGTTGTTGTTTTTCATTAGCAATCTTTTGCCAGCTAATTTGCTGTACAGAGGCAGATCCACTTACATTCATAATGTTGGTTTAGTATCAGGAAAGTCTGAAGTAGAAGGCCAATCTCTTAGCTTAACTCGATATGCTAAGTAGTCATCGCGTTCAGGATGATCAGGTGTTTGAGCTATCCAATCAGTAGCCACAAGCTCACTATCACGCCAATTTCTTGCCATGTCGTTTTCAATACTTGCGGGTACTAGTTCAGCAACTTTTTCATAAGAAGCATAATTTGCAGCTACATAAGCTTCTTCTGCATCTATAAAATTTGTATTGCCATCGCTATCTGTTACGTTAAACCTTGCCATTACAAATACTCCAAGATTGAAATTACAACCATGCCAGTACCACCCATACCACCAATAGGGTCTGTACTAGAATAAGCAGAAGCTCCACCACCACCAGCACCAGTACCTCCAGAGGCTGCATATGAGCCTCCACTTCCACCGTTTTGAGCAGCACCACCACCACCACCAAAAATCCCTGGAGTAGTATATACATTGACATAGCTAGATTGGTAACCAGCGTGCGCTCCACTTGCTCCGCCTCCTGGGCCAGCAGCAGCGGTTAGAGATCCATCCAAACCTATATGAGCTGCAGACCCTGTTAAACCGTCAAAAATACTAACAGATGGGGTATCAGCTTGATGACTACCTCTATAGAATAGAGAGGTGTAATGAGATTTTACTGCATTGGTAGTAAAACCTTTAAATTTATAGTTATAGGTAAAGGCATTATTTAGAGTAGTGCTTTGAAAAGCGTGTGCAGTAGAGGATGAACTATTATCTTGGCCTTTACCAAACATGCTGCCACCAAAAGACGTAACTTGTATAGCATTACCATTGCCAGCAGTACAGTCTCCACCTTCTCCACCTACTCCTGCTCCTCCAGCACAAGCTACTTTACTATATCCACCTGTTGCACAAGCAGCATCGCCGCCCCTGTAACCTAGACCAAAGATTCCCGGAGAGCCTCCACCACCAGAACTTAAGTGAAAGCCATTTGAACTAAAAGCAGTACAAGCTGCATCTCCACCTCCTCCACCAGTAGCGTTAAAAATATTTCCTCCTGATGCAGAGCCTCCTGAACCACCAGTTGCGCTGTTTGTTCCTGCGTCTTCAGATGCACCGCCTCCGCTACCGTTATTTGCAGTCATTAAAGCAGAAGCACCTGATACTCCAAATGAAGAATTTCCTCCGTCTCCACCATCGTCTTCTCCATCTCCTGATGTTGTGCCAGAACTTCCTCCAGCCCCACAAGTTGCAACATAGCTAGTACCAGAAGATAAAGTTAAAATACTTTTAGCTACTCCACCAGCACCACCACCGGCAGCAGACATTGCATAACCTAAATGACCTTGATCATTTCGTGCAGCACCACCACCGCCGCCACCACCTATAACGGTAACAATAGCTCTACAATCAAAAGGGCAAGCCCATGTAGTTGTTGTATTAAATACAAGCTCGTTTATTACTGAAAAATTATTTGCGTAATACGCTGAAGTTGTAGCCATTATTTAGCCTCCATCAATCGGTAGCCAGCCAACAGTGTCATCTATAAACTTCCAGTTTGTTGACCAGTTTTTAGTGTTTATTGTGGCGTTTGCAGCTTCTCTTAAAATCTTTTTGCTACTAGCCTGAACTAAAGTTAAATTGTTTGTATCGAAAGTACCGTTATAGTCAATAATTCCGATAGTATCCCCTGCACTAGGGCTAGAAGGCATTGTTACATTAAAAGCCCCACCTGATGTATTGCATAAATATTGCTCTCCAGCAGAAGCAGTAAAATTTCCCGTTTTAACAGTTGTATCTAATGTTAAACCGCCACCAACTGAAGCAAAACTAAGATTGCCTGAACCATCAGTTACTAACGCTTGATCTGCATCACCGTCACTACTAGGAAGCGTTAGTGTAATGTCTGCTGTTGAAGCAGGGCCAATAAGGGTAACTTTGTTTGTGCCGTTGTCAGAGTCTTCGTAAAACTCTATTTTACCTGCGCTTGTTGCACCATTCTTTAACTGAAGAGTTCCTGTTACTGAAGCGTCACCAGTTACATCAAAGCTACCTACAACTTCTAATTGATCAGCAGACTCATCCCACTCCATGTACTTACCTGAAGTGGCTCCAAAGAACTTAACATCATAACCAGTATCGTTAACACCTACAGTAACTGTATTATCAATTTGTACAGCACCATCAATATCAACAGCATCTAGATTAGTAGTGCCAGCTACATCAAGCCCAGCAGCACCCCCTAAAATTAAATCATCTGCTGAAGCATCCCATAACATATAAGCACTGGCTGTAGCTCCAAAAAACTTAACATCATAGCCAGTATCGTCTACTCCTACTGTTACAGTTGCATCTATTTGTACTGAACCATCAATATCAACTGCATCTAAATTAGTTGTGCCATCTATATCTACATTGCCAGATATATCTAAATCAACTGCTATTACATTTCCTGAAACTGTTAAGTTACCGCCAGAACTTAAAGACATCTTTTCTGAGGCTGCTTCAGAAGCTGCAGTTTTAAAACTTAACTTAGTAGCGTTAGCTGAAGAACTAAAATCTCCTTCTGATACTGCTTCTATACCTGCAGCTACTAATATTGCATCTGTACCTGTTCCTTCATCAGGAGCCTGGAAATCTAATTTTCCAATAACATCATTAGCTGCTATATCTGTTTCACCTGTCTGTAAAGTTAATGAAACAGGTTTATCATCTGCTGTTGCAGTATGTTTAAGTATTAATCCTTTATCTGGATTAGAAATTAATCTAATTTCACCATCAGAACCAAAAGCAATGTACCCACTATCTACAACTTTTGGAGTAGTTAAAGTTGGAGAAGTTAAAGTTTTATTAGTTAACGTATCTGTAGATACAAGAGATACTAAAGTAGAATTACTACCAGCAGGTAACAAAAGTTCATTAGTAACTGCTGCTGAGTGAGGCTGTGCTTTTAGTATTTGACCGTGGCTATTATTTTCACAATTAAACTGAATAGCTCCAGAATTAGTATTGCCTTTAACTGTTACATGGCCTGTTCCATTCGGAGCAAGTTCTAGGTCTGCATTAGATGTAGTAACAATATCTTGACCATTCATATCAAGATCTCCACCTAACTGAGGTGAAGTGTCTTCTACAACATTAGAAATACCAGAAGAAGTAGCTAATCCTGATACTAATGTACTTCTAGTTATTTTTTTTAAACCGCCTCCAGAAGTATCTACTGCCATTAATACATCATCACTAGCAACTGTAGATATTTCAGATAAAGAACCAACTGCAACTGAATTAAAATTAGTACCATCTGCAACTAATAAATTACCTGCAGTATTAGTACCCATTGTAATGTCATCACCTGTTACAGTGAGATCACCTGCAATAGTTACATTTTG
>MDTE01018025.1_pt1 | contig 16864 bp, 9 predicted proteins | sample 811231 | NCBI WGS metagenome assembly MDTE01 (sample SAMN05326651, study PRJNA326480) | marine metagenome | isolation source: seawater | place: Indian Ocean: Red Sea | collected 2010
ATCTGCGAAGTTAGGATTGCCCTGCGACCTGACTATCATTTAACTCTCGTCAATCTCCACCTGAAGTCCAATCTGCCGGTCTGGTATGCCGATCCGGTGGATTACCGAATTGCGGAGGCCGCGATAATTCGAAGGCGTCTAGACGAAATCTTGGCGACGGGAGCGAACTTGATCGTGGCAGGCGACCTGAACGATAGTCCGGGGTCGATCACGCTGAGGACGGTGATGGGAAAAGGAAGGCGTCGATTGATGGATTGTCGCCCCGAAGAGCGTTTCGTCACAGGGACAGCGCCCGGTGGTAGAATAACCTCGGGAGCGACATGGACCCACCATTACGAAAGAAGGGATGAGTACTACCGTTATGATTACCTTCTCATCAGTGACGAGCTCAAGAAACACAGTGTTCGGGGAAGCGCCTCGGTGCCTGTTTTTCCGAAATGGAAACAGGCTTCAGATCATCGACTGGTTCTAGCCGAGTTTGTGGCTGGAGATGGTGAAAGGCCTTGACGGGAAAGGCTCCCAGGGTTCGCTCAACCTAGGCGGGCCAGGGTTTATCGTTGCGAATGTATCGGCCGTTTTCGAAGTGATCGAAATAGTGATTCACCAGCGGGTGAGCCACACGGGTCTTGATGCTGTCGATTTCGATATTCGAGTGGGCGGTGTAGGTCGCCTGGGGTGAGTTGTCGACCAAGACGTGATACCAGGGCTGGGTTTTGCTCGGCTGGGTTTGGTTCGATTGATACCAGGCGTCCTCCGCCAAGCACTCGGGATCGACCGAAACGATAACCCCTCGGTAACGGTAGCGCTTGTGCCGTACGAGGTCACCGGGAAGAAAGGCTTCGGTGCCCCCCTCATCAGGGTTGAGACTGTCGGGTAAACGATACATTTCCTCGCTTTGTTGGCCGGTTTGTGAGGACCCGAGGCACCATGACGGTGGTCACCCGGGATCTCGGGAACCAAGCTGAAAAATAATGACTTTCCGGGGATGACGAATCAATTCTGGTTTTCGTTTCGTATTCTGTGAACAGAGTGATGGCGGAAACGGGGTGAAACTGGCGCGTTTTGAGTTGTTGGTCATCGATCCGTCGAAGGGCCTGGCCATTCCCAGGGGGTGGCCTGCGAGCATTCTTGTTCTCCCGCGGCGGCCGGTTTAGGTTTTCCAGTGCCTTGGCTGGAGGCGGTGATTGATTCGCTGCTTCTGGGAGTGAGTCAGGGGGGGGAGCTCGGTTTTGGTCGGGGACTCTGTTTCGTTGAGAACCGACCGGGCGGTGATTTGAAACTGATCCCACCGGTGCCACCCGAGCCCGGGGCAGGAGGCGATTTGTCGGAGGCGGCTCCGCCATTCGATGAGAATGCGATCGATATCTCCAACGCCCAGCAGGTCAGAGGTCCAGTGATGTTTGCCCTGCGGATTCCGATGGAGGGAGCGCACAATCTGGCTTGCTCCGCAGCCGTAGTTGATGGGCAGACCGTTCTCCAAGTAGCCTTCAATACTGACTGATCCGTACATCTTACGACAGGCCAGCGCGATTCGTCCCCCCCAACGATCGTCATCACCGCTGAATCGGAACCCGCCGTCAAGGTCGGCGAGGTCGAAGGCGAGGTCGTTCAGCGGGTAGGTTTCATCTTCGATGGACGCGGCAATGGCAAGCCCGTCGGTTTGGCCGAAGAAGCTGACGATCCTTCCCCGCCGGGTGGGTTCACCAAGTTCATTGGTCAGTCCGAGCCGCCGCCATTGAAGGGCCGTTCCCGTACGGGTGGAAAGTCGATTACATTGCTCGGTCAACGGGCAGTGGTGACATTCCGGCTGTAAGACTTCCCGGATCGGAGGATTCCAGATTGCTTTCCCATGCCGGTCTTGCGTTGCGGAAACCGGATAGTCATCTAGGCGGGATTGGATGTAGACCTCATGGTCTCGGTGTTGGAAGCGCACCAACGGCGTGCCGAGCGCCTCGAGGGTTCGTTCGATGAGGGGCACCAACTTCTCATCCCAGCGACTAGAGCTGACGTATCGGCCTTTCCATTGGATCATTTTCCGTAACCGTTTGGTCAAGAGAAGTCGGCCTTTCTCAAGCTGGTCCGCTACCTTAATGCTGGAGCCATAAATGGGATATCCGGCCTGAGAGTCCAGCCGGACCAGGTTTCCTCCGACGATTTGGGAGACGAGATCGCGTCGAGAGAGAAGGGGAATGAGCTTGGGCCCGCCTCGGCTGCCTTTGGGTTGGGTCCGGCCCTTCTTTGGCGAGGTGAGAACCTCCGCCAGCGGGGTGACAACGGGATCTGACCAGTTGTCCCAATCCCCATGGCTGTTCAGAAATTGCTTTTGCCGGCTCCTCACGAACCGAGCCCTCTCCGAGTCGGTTTTGAGCCGACAGGGTGTTTCAGGGAATTTGAGGACGGATTCCACTCCTAGGGAAATCGGTTGGGTGGTGAAGAGCCGCTCTTGAACGGCGACGGCGGCGGCATAGGGAGACTGCTGGAGATCTGCGGCGTTAGCCATGATCGCGAGAAGCCGGCTCCAATCGATCAATTGGGTGCGGGAAAGATCGACTCGAAATCCATCTCGGAGGCGGACTTGGTTGGCGCAGACGAGAACAAACCCCGTTTCGTCGATGCCGCGGCGGCCGGCACGCCCCAGCATCTGAAGAATCTCATCGGGACGAAGGCTTTGTTCGATGTGTTGGCGACGATAAGTTTCCGCGGCGAGGGCAACACTTCGCAGCGAGAAGTTGATGCCTGCGGCTAGCCCCATCGTTGCTACGACGACCCTCAGTTGGCCGGTTTTGGCGAGCGGTTCGATGATCCCGGCCCGAGCGGCATAGCTCAGGCCGCTGTGGTGGTAGGCAACGCGGGCGGTGAGGGCCTTTGTGAGGGGTGCGTCGAGAAAGTGTTTTTGCTCGTTCGTCAATTCCAGGGGGTGGGGGGTGGGCAACTGGCGGGTGATTTCCATGGCGAGTTTCTCAGCCGCGGCCCGACGGGGGGCGAAAATCAGCACCGGGCCCAAATCCTCTGCCAATGCCTTGGCGATGAAGCGAGGCCAGTAGGACTTGATTTGTTGGGGCAGGGCATGATGGAGGTGGAGGGGAAAGACCTCCTCCAACGGAACGGGCCGTTGGTCGTGTTGGATCGTCCTCGCTCGGCGCCCCAATCGGGTCAACCATTGTTCGACGTGTTGCGGATTATTGACGCTGCCACTGAGGAGGAGAAGCTGAGTGGTGGGCGGCGTCTGGGCGATGGCCAGTTCGTAGTTTAATCCCCGATCGGGATCCCCGATCATTTGATACTCATCCACCACCAGCAGATCGGGGGCATCACCGGTGAGGAGCCGCTGCTTTTGTGCCTCAAGGGTGGCGACGATAATGGGGGCGCTGAGGTTCTCCGCCAGGTCTCCGGTTGCGATTCCCACGTTCCACCCCCGTCGTCGCCACTCCGCCATTTTGTCATTGGCGAGGGCGCGGGTAGGGACGGTGTAGACCGCCCGCCCCTTGGGGCGGCCGTCATGACTCCAACGCTCAAAAATGAGTGTTTTTCCCGCGCCCGTCGGGGCGCTCACAATGACATCATGTCCCTCGCGAAGGTGCTTGATCGCGTCGTGCTGCCAGAGATCGGGGACCAGGAGTTGATTGAGCGCTTGATGGTTTTCGAATGGATTGGCGATGCGTGTCACCGATTCGGGGAAATGAGAAGGGAGTCAGTCCGAGGCAATGGGCGTGGATTGCGCCGCCATCTACTGGCCTGACGTCAACCCCCTATTTGTCGTCTTGTTCGGACAGTTTTCGGTAAAGTGTCGCCAAACTGACATCGAGGATTTCTGCCGCCTCGTCCTTGTCTCCACCGGTATGAGTGAGGACGCGGTTGAGATAAACGGCTTCCTGTTGTCGGAGGTATTCCTTGAGGGGCTGAAAACTGATCGGGCCGGGCGCGGTGTTGAGATCCACCGCCAAGCTGGGATTGGTTTCCTGTGGCAGGGGAAAGAGGCTCGTATCCTCACTGTCGGGCTTGGCCTCGGCTTCCTTGAGGGCTTCTGCGGGCGAGGGTGTATCGTCCGCCTTGGCCAATGTGGCGATGGACGGCGGGAGGTCGCGCGTGCGAATGATGTAACTTTCACTCAGCGCGCAGGCTCGCTCAACCACGTTTTCCAATTCACGAACGTTGCCCGGCCAGTCATGTTCCCCAAGGGTATCGACGGCGATCTTGGTCACTTGGAACTGGTTTCCAGACCGCGGGTGGATCTTGTCCTTGAGAAAGTGGCCTACCAACAGCGGAATATCATCCCGTCGGTCGCGTAGGCTGGGAAGTGTCAAGGGGATGACATTAAGTCGGTAGTAAAGGTCTTCCCGAAAGGAACCGTCCTTGATCCGGTCCTCCAAGGGTTCATTGGTGGCCGCCACCACCCGGACGTCGACATAGACCGGAACATTATCGCCCACCCTCCGGACTTCCTTTTCCTGGAGCACGCGCAGGAGTCGACTCTGAAGCGTGGCCGACATGGAACCGATTTCATCGAGAAAAATGGTGCCACCCTCCGCCTCCTCAAAAAGACCCTTCTTGTCTGAGAGCGCGCCGGTGAAGGCGCCCTTGCGATGACCGAAGAGTTCGGACTCGAGCAAGTTTTCGGGCAGCGCGCTGCAGTTGACCGGCACGAATGGTCGGCCCTTGCGGCGGCTGTTGAAGTGAATGGCCTTGACGACCAGCTCCTTACCCGTGCCGCTTTCCCCCCGGATCAAGGCTGTGCTGTCCGTTTCGGCGATGCGCTCGATCATCTTGAAGACCGTTTGCATCGGTTCGGAGGCTCCGATGATCTGACTGAAGTGATACTTTGTCTTGAGTTGTTTGCGCAGATAGACGTTTTCCGAAACGGCCTCATTATAGGACAAGGCCCGCTCGATGCTGAGCTTGAGCTCATCGAGCTTAAACGGTTTCTCGAGATAGTCGAAGGCGCCCAGTTTCATCGCCTCCACCGCCGTTTCGATGGAACCAAAGCCCGTGATCACAATCACGATCGGAGCGGGATCCATTTCCTTCGCCCTCTTCAGAATATCGAGACCATGGGCTCGGGTCTTGTCCAGGTAGAGGTCGGTGACGACGATCTCAGGGGTCTTGGAGGCAAGGGCCTCGATGGCGGTGGCTCCATTGGAAAAAGGAAACACCTCATGGCCGAGGGCTCGGAGCGATTCCGAGACCAATTGTACCATGGTGACCTCGTCGTCAACCAGAAGGACCTTCGCCATCGCTGGAGCTTAGGCGGGAGCGACGGGCGGGGCAAGGAGGATTCGTGACATGAGGGGAGCGCTTGTGATCCAAAGGGAGTGAAAAGAGGGGCTTTCCGTTTTCGGAGGTGTGATTCGGCTCGCGCTTTACCTTTCGAATGTTAGGTTGGGCGCGTGCGGGTGATTTATCGCGGGATGGCCAATCTGATCTAACCGGGGATTCAGTGCAGGAATGATGTTTGGACGGAAGCGAAACAAGGAAGAACACCGCTACTATTTGCTGCCGGGAATGGGGAAAGCGAACAAGCGGAAGCGGGCGGTTTTTTTTCGGTGGGCGGTAGCGGTGGGGCTTTTGGCCTCCGCGCTGATCGCGATCTTCATCTACTATTCCAATCGAATCAGTTTGTAGGGGATTCCTTCCATTCACGGGCTGGGCCCAAGTCTCTTGATTCCTGTCGAGAATCCGGCCAACCTGACCGGATGAAGCAGGGCAATCCATTCAGAAACCGGGTCTTGACCCCGGCGCTCTTGGTAGCTGGGTGGTTGTTGACGGGCGTGCCGATCAATGCGGCGGAATGGGCGACGTCATCCGCCGAAGGAGGCGAGCGGGCGGGGGCTCGGCAGGGCGCGATCGAGGCCATCAGGAAATTTCGAATTGCCAACGGCTTCGAGATCAGCCTCTTTGCCCATGAGCCCCAACTGCGGAATCCCGTTGCCTTTTGTTTCGACGAGCAGGGCCGACTCTTCGTCTCAGAGACGCATCGCTACCGATCCAGCGCCCTGGATATCCGGCACTACATGGATTGGTTCCTCGATGATCTAGCCTGCCGAACCGTGGAGGATCGGCGGTCGATGATTCGAAAACACATGGGGGATGATTCTCAATTGCTCACCCGTGAGAGCGAATTGATTCGGGTGCTTGAGGATCGGGATCGAGATGGACGGGCGGATACCAGTCGTGTGTTCGCCGAAGGCTTCTCCGGGTTGCTCGATGGGATTGCTTCGGGGGTATTGGCGCGAAAAGGCTCGGTTTACTTCACCAATATCCCTCATCTATGGAAACTTGAGGATCGAGATCGGGACGGACGCGCCGATGAACGTGAGTCGTTGAGTTTTGGTTATGGGGTGCGCTTTAGTCTGACGGGACACGACTTGCACGGGATGAAGTGGGGTCCGGATGGAAAACTGTATTTCACGGTTGGCGATCGAGGCGCTGACGTGACGACCCGTGAGGGGCGTCGGTTAAGCTATCCTGACGAGGGGATTTGTTTTCGATGCAATCCCGACGGCAGTGACCTCGAGGTGTTCGCCCGGGGCTTGCGAAATCCCCAGGAATTGGCCTTCAACGAATTTGGAGATCTCTTCACCGGGGACAACGACAGCGACCACGGGGATCGTGAACGGTGGGTTCACATTGTGGAGGGCGGAGACAGCGGATGGCGCGTCGGCTACCAATTTAGCGAGCAGGCCCCGGGAGGCGTTTGGAATGCGGAGGCCCTTTGGCAACTTCAATTCCCCGGGCAGGCTGCCTACCTGTTGCCACCCGTGGCCCATATCGATAACGGGCCCTCGGGTCTGGTTTACTATCCCGGAACGGGGTTGCCGGAATCTTATCGAGGCCATTTCTTCCTCTGCCATTTCAAAGGAGTTGACGCGGTGAGTGGGATCAAATCATTCGCGCTGGAGCCGGCAGGGGCGAGCTTTTCGGTGGGACCGATCAAGGAGCTGGTCTGGAACGTGATGCCGACCGACGTCGACTTCGGTCCCGACGGGTATCTTTATTTTTCCGACTGGGTCGAGGGTTGGCCTCAATCGGAGCGAGGGCGGATCTACCGAATGCACGTCCCGGAGGCACACGGGACGCCCGAAGTGCGGGAAACCCAACGGGTGCTTGCCGAGGGCATGGATCACCGTTCGGAACGCGCACTGAGGGGGCTGTTGGGGCATCCAGACATGCGGGTTCGGCAGGAGGCGCAATTTGAATTCGCCGATCGAGGCCGCTCGGTCATCCCCATCTTGTTACAGGTCGCGACCCGGGGCACCGCTCGGTTCGCCCGAATTCACGCCCTCTGGGGACTCGGGCAGATGACAGCGCGCCTGGGTCCTGAGCGGGTTTCCTTGAGAGCGCTTTATCCCCTGCTGGCCGATTCGGATGCAGAAGTAAGAGCCCAGACCGCGAAGGTGCTGGGAGGAGGCTATCGTCCTGCCGACACCGCCCGACGATTGGAACCCTTGTTGAGCGATCCGAGTGCCCGGGTGCGCTTCCAAGCGGCGATGAGTCTGGGGAGACTCGCCCGGCGGGAAAGTATTCCTGCCGTGATTGAGATGTTGCGTGAGAACAACGACAGGGACCCTTATCTCCGTCATTCCGGGATCATGGCATTGAGTGGGACCGGTGACCCGAAAGGGGTCGCCGCCTGGGAGGGCGATGAGTCGGTTGCCGTTCGGATGGCGGTTTTGCTTACCTATCGTCAGTGGGGGAGCCCTGCGATTTCGACGTTCCTCGATGATCCCGAGCCCTTGATCCGGGTGGAAGCGGCTCGAGCTATCAACGATGTGCCGATCAACGCCGCCATGCCGTCATTGGCGGAGGCGCTGGACTCGTTTGAAGGAACCTCCTTCCAATCTTCCCGTGCGCCCGAGGTCGATTTGGTCACGCCGATGTGGCGACGATTGATCAATGCCAACTATCGCCTGGGCGGTGAGCCGCAGGTGGAATCGTTGATTCGTCTGGGTTCGGATGCGGCCGCTCCCCCCGAGATCAGGGCCGAGGCTTTCGAGCGCCTCGGCCAGTGGCTCGTACCCTCTCCGCGAGACCAGGTGGTGGGTCTTTATCGTCCCATCAGCGGTCCCCGGTCGTCGAGTGTGAAGGCCGCGCTGGGTTCGGCTCTCGACTCGGTGGCGAGGGAGGTCCAGACGGGGGTGAGTGTGGCGGCCCTCCGGGCGGCCGGAGAGCTCGAAATCACGGGGGTCTCCGGTTTAATGATTGAATTGGTGTCGGATCTGGACCGGGACGCCGAGGTGCGCGTCGCTGCTCTGGAGGCCTTGAATCGAACGGGGTCGCCCCTTCTGGAGGAGGCCCTCGCGGTGGCTCAATTCGACCCCTCGATTCGACTTCGAAAAGCGGCGATCCGACTCCAATCAGGCTTGGACCCCGGGATGGCGGCGACGGAACTCAATGCCGTTCTTGTCAACGGGACGGTGGAGGAGAAGCAGGTCGCGTTGGCCGCCTTGGCGCCCTTGCCCGGTTCGGTTGCCGACGAGATCATCCTCCGCTGGTTGGGGAAACTGATCGATGGTCTGGCCGCTCCGGAACTGGCGCTGGACATTGTGGAAGCGGCCGAAGCCCGGACCGATGCGCGGATTATTGAAGGGCTGGACCAGTGGCGAGCCACTCTGCCGACCGAGACGCCCCTGGGGGAAAAGGCGATGCTGGAAACGGGAGGCGACGCGGCCATGGGGCGCAAGGTCTTTTTTGAGAATGAGGTTGCCGGCTGCATCCGTTGTCATCGTTACGACGGGGTGGGGAGCGACCTCGGGCCGCCGCTTGATGATCTCGGGCAGCGACTGGACCGCACCCAGATAGTCGAGGCGATTCTTTATCCCAATCGAGCCATCGCCGAGGGATACCAAACGGTGGTCTTGACCCGGGCGGATGGGAGTGTCCATGCCGGCATGGTGAAAAAGGAAGACGATGTGATGATCATCCTGCAGCCGGTCGAGGGCGAGCCGGTCTCCGTCTCCAAACTGGACATTCAGTCACGAGAGACCGGCCTCTCCGGGATGCCCGAGGGATACGAGGCGCTCTTATCACGGCAGGATATCCGGAACCTCGTTGCCTTTCTTGCGGCGGCGGAGTAGCGGGGAGGATGGATCATTGCAAGGGAGAACGCCGATGATGATGAAGCAAGGACGGGGACGATGAGTCGAGAGAACCGGATGTTGGTCATGTTCGTGGTGGGCATGGTTGTCCTTTTTACCGTCTTTCGAATCCAGTTTCCCAACCTGGGACGGGTCGACGAGCTACGACCCGCCGAACGCACGCCGCTTTTGCGGGTGAGGGGGGAGCCTGAGCTCCTCGAGCGTTTGGAAAAGGCTTCCCGTTCCTACGAATTGGAGTTTGGGGTGCGCATCCTACTGGGCGGGGGGGACATGCAATCCCCTGAAGTGACCGGTGCTCATCTTTGGGTTGGGTGGGAGGGGGCGGTTGATCCCCGTTCTGAGCCCCTGGTTCATCGATTCTCGGTTCCGAAAAAAATGCAATCTCCGGGACCGGAGGATTTCCCGACCATCGTCATTGGCATTTTAGAGAGCGATTTGACCTATCAGCAGGGGGCGGCGCGATTCGCCCGATACCTGTTGGCGGAGGATCGTGGGTTCCCCTTGATTCATCCCGAGGTTTCGGCGGGGGGCCGCTTGGATGCTTGGCAGGCCGAACCGGAACCGTCCCTCGTTGTGCCGGACCGTCTCTACCCCATTTTTAGAGATTCATTGGAGGCATTTGAGGCGTTGGAGGGGATCCGCTTCCGGCTCGTTGTGGGGAACTGCGCCCTGGTCGCTTGGAAAATGGGAGAGCAGGAGCGCGTTGATGGGCTTCTGGTCGATCCGACCTCATGCCCGCTTCCAGCGATTGGGAAGGGGTGGCGGATCCAGGAGCGTTTGCCATTGAGGCTCAGCCTGCTGAGCTCCATGTTGGAATCCGAGGAGACCAAACCTGCTGAACTGGTTCTGGTTCGGGGAACCCGGTCCTCCATTTTGGAGATGACGGCGGACAGTGGTTTGGCCGATTGGCGGGGTCGGCTCGAGGAGGGGCGTTTCATCGAAGTTAATCGGATGCGCGACGTCCAACGCAAGATCGCGAACGAACCTGGCAATCGGGGACTGATTCTGTCGCCCCCCGCGATGGAATGGACGGCGGGGCTGCGCCGGGACCCCGTGGACTCGCTTTCCAAGCGGCCGGGGGTTCAGTTGGTGGTATCAGACTCGTCTCTTCATCCCCATCTGTTGGCTCGGCTGGGGAAATGGTTGGCAGGGGATCGGGGCCATCTCACGCCCTTGTCGAATGCGGCCCCCTAGGAAAAATCTTGAGGAAACGCTTTTCGACCTACCGGGGAATCTGAGTCTTGAGCCGCTTCCACAGGCCGTTCCATTCCTCCCAACTGAATCTCCATTCAGGGTGATTGAACTCCTGTCCGGCCTGATCGAGTGCCCTCTCGGCTGTGTCGAAGTGGTTGCGGGCCTCGTTCAACATGTCCTGCTTGACCAGGATTTGCAGGTAGTTGAGATGATTTCCTGGGTAACGAGGGGCGATTGCAAGGGCGGCTTTTGCGTGGTGGAGTGCCTTGGACGAATTGCCGATGCTTGTTGGCCAGCCCGGAGCCTCGAAGTAAAGCCGGCTCAAGGCGCGGTCAGGGCCCGCATAGTTCAGATGAGGTGACTTTTCCCTCGCGGCCTGGAGGCAGCGTTCCATCTCAGGGACAATCCGCAGGGCCCCGAGCCATTTGCTTCGCGCCAACTGGCCGAGGTGAAGCGCCAGGTAATAGTTTGCCTCCCCTTTACGGGGGGAGGATCGAAGGAGCGATCGACTGGCTTCAATGGCGGGCTGGGCGATCGCGGCCCGTTGTTTTTTATCGGTAGCGAGTTCAGCCCACTCAAAGGCGGCGTTGAGGTATTCAAGGGTCAGGTTGACGTTCTGGGGCGATTGTTGGTGTCGCCGGATCGACTCATCGAATCGTTGTCGAAAAAAGCTGAGCTTCTCGCTCTCCTCGAGCGGGGCACCAAGGGCAACCAGGGAGAGCATGGCCCCGCGGATTGCAAATGCCATGGTGAGACGCTTCTTCATTCGACCTTGATTCGGAGACTTGGCAGCCGGTTGACTCCGGGTCGTCGCGGGGGTCATGGGCTCAGAAACCATGACCCTCCATGTTGGCGAATCAGATCCGCAATCAGCACCGGCTTGCCTCCCTGCCGGTGACTCTCGTCGGCCGCCTCCATGAAGGCAAACATCTCAATTGTCTCCTCCATGGACACGGGAGGCTGCTTCGTTTGAAAGAACTCGACGATTTCCTGGACCAGAGGGGCATAGCCGCCTCCTGAGCCTTGTTCCGCCACTCCCTTCTCACCGAATGCGATCACCTTGTGGGGGGTCCGCCCGGTTCTCAAGCCATAGAGCACACCCGTGCGGTCTTCGGTCCATCGGCCGGACACGACATCGGTTTCAGGCGTCTTGATACGGGAGACCTCAAGGCATCCCGTTCCCAAGATTGTGAACAAGGCCTCGGTGGGATGCACACCATACCAGTAGAGATCGGGATGGTGCGGTTCCAGATGGCAGGGGCCGTAGGAGATCGCGCCTCGAACGGTTCCAATATCCGCCTGTTGGAGGGCCTTGAGGCTGGGATAGAAACGGTATGACGAGGACGAAAAACAGGGGACATTGGCTTCCTGAGCCAGGCGGTAAATCTCGAGAGCGTCCCGCAGGCTTCCGGCGACCGGTTTGTCAATGAACAGAGGTTTTCCCGAACGAATCACTTCCCTGGCCTGCGCCAAATGGGGTCGGCCATCAACACTTTCGAGCAGGATGGCATCGACGGTATGACAGAGCTCGGAGATCGAGGGGATTAGTTTGATTCCGAATTCGTTTTCTAACTGCGAGGTGAAGCGGTCGATCCGCGTTCGGCTTGATTCGACGTCCGGGCTTCCGCCCTTGAAGGCGGCGATCACCCGGGCCCCGGGGACGTGATCAGGATGGGAGGAATCGTTCAGAATCCTCGTGAACGCGATCACGTGCGAGGTGTCGAGGCCGATGAGTCCCACTTTGATCGGCTCGGCGGCATGGAGAGAGGAACCAATAAGGAGGCATGAGAGCCCGGTGATCAAGATTCGCAGCATGGTCATTATTTGGAGGGAGCCGGGCTGATTTGGCAATCGGAAATGGCTAGGATGAATGGCTGTGAACGATCGCAACTGGGCGTGTTTCCCCTGCTGGAGGGAGGGCTGAGACGCGCCTCCCATCGCCAGCGAAGCCCTGCCGCCACCCGCAGCCGTGCTCGCGGTCGATCCGGGAAGCCGCTGCGGGTGGGACGCTTGCGAGGTCTCTTTGGATGAGGGGTGAGAAAGCGCCACCTTTCGCGGACCGGTTCCCTGCATGATTCTGGATGGGTCGTGGAACAGGGAACCATGGAACATGGAGTGATGGGGCCCTGGTCTTGGAGGGCTCGCGAAAACCGGGAGACGCGATGAAACATGGGAATCGAACGGGCTATTTCCTTGAGTTCGACAACGCCACAATGGATCTTAGGCCCAGGTGAAATGAGTGCGAAGGGCCCCATAGCGAGTCTTTGGATCCTGAGGGAGCTCCTTGGGATTTTGATCTTGTTGGGGGCGATTGTTTACCTTCCGGTGGTCGTGTCCCGCTGGTTTTCGGTTCAGGAGGTCCCCTTTCAAAATCAGGCGATTCCCCGGAATGCGATCCAGCTCTTTCCCAGTCGAGGGGAAATCCGGTTGGCCCTCGTCGCGTCGGTGAACCGCCAGCTGGAGGCCTTGCGGCGCGAGGATTTCGAGGGTGCCTGGGAATTGGCCGCACGCCCCCTCCGGCAACACATGCCGGTCGCTGATTTTGAGCGGATGGTAAAGAGCGGCTTTGCGATCATGACCCAGGCGCATCAAGTCGATATCGGTCAGGTCTTCAACAATCAGGAAGTGGGATTTGTGGATGTCAGATTGGTCTCGAGAGAGTCGGGGACAGCCTACTACAGTTACTACCTGGTCGCGGGTCGCGAGGGGTGGCTGATTTCCGGGGTGGAGGAGCAGGATCCCCGGCGATTTGAAGGGCCCCCGGCGGCAGGGTCGAGTCAGAAAGGAGCCTAGGCGTGGCGAATCGGCGCGAGCGGGGGGGGACGGATTCCTGGATCACGATCCACGGGGCGCGGGTTCATAACCTGAAGAACCTCAAGGTTCGCATTCCCCGCGATTCCCTGGTGGTCATCACCGGGGTCAGTGGATCAGGAAAGAGCACCTTGGCCTTCGATCTTCTTTATGCGGAGGGCCAACGCCGTTTTCTCGATTCGATGAGCGCCTACGCGCGCCAGTTTGTGCAGCAACTGCCCCGCCCTGATGTCGATCGGGTCGATGGATTGCCGCCCAGCGTGAGCATCGAGCAGCGGAACTCGCGGGGAGGCGGGAAGAGCACGGTCGGGACGGTGACCGAGATCCACCAATTCGTCAGACTGCTCTATGCGCGGCTGGGAATCCAGTATTGCCCGGCCTGTGATCAGCGAGTGGAGCCTCAGACAAGAGAGCAACTCGTGCAGCGTCTGAACCGTCTCCGTCGCCGGCAAGGGGAGCTCCGAGTGCTGGCACCCCTGGTGAGGGGAAGGAAAGGCTTTCATTCCACTCTGGCGGGCTGGGCCAAGTCCCGTGGATATGGTCAGCTCCGTGCCGACGGCACCTTCTACTCCAGTGACGCTCCGTTCAAACTCGACCGTTTTCGTGAACACAATGTTGAGGTGGTGGTCGGCAAGGTGCCCGCGAACAATCGGTCCTCCAAGAGTCTCAAGGCAACCCGTGACCTGGTGGATGAGGCGTTGCAGGTGGGGAAGGGGGTGTTTTACAGCGTCGGGGCTGGCGGAGAGGAGACCATTCATTCGACCGAACGGGCCTGCCCGTCTTGCCAGCAATCATTTGACCGACTTGATCCCAAGGATTTTAGTTACAACTCCGCTAAGGGGTGGTGCCCCGACTGCCGGGGATTCGGGGAACTCTTTTACCTGCCGCAGACCGATCGAGGGGCCCGGGAAGAGGCGATCGAGGATTCGTGGTATCGTTGGCAAGAGGGGGAGCGGGAATGCTGTCCGAGTTGTGACGGAGGACGGCTCAATGCCCGGTCCCGGTCGGTTTATCTGGAGTTTGGCAAGGGTCGGACGGAAGGGGAGGAGAGCCGTGGGATGGCGATCGATGCCCTCGGGCGAATGACGGTCGCGGAGGCGCATCTCTATTTCAAGAAACTTCGGCCACGCGGTCATGAAAAGGAAATCGTGCGGGATATCCTTCCCGAGATTCAGGAGCGACTGCGGTTTCTCGAGGAGGTTGGCCTGGGCTATCTCCAATTGGGACGGGGTGTGACGACCCTCTCGGGGGGCGAAAACCAACGCATTCGGTTGGCGGCCCAGTTGGGCTCCAATCTCTCCGGGGTGCTCTATGTCTTGGATGAACCGACCATCGGGCTTCATGTCCGGGACAATCATCAACTGTTGACCACGCTCCAGCGGCTCAAGGACAAGGGCAACTCCCTGGTCGTGGTGGAGCACGACGAGGATACGATCCTTCAGGCTGACTACCTGGTTGACCTGGGACCGGCGGCCGGTGTTGAGGGGGGGACCATTGTCGGTGCCGCACCCCTGAACGAGTTCCTCAACCTCAGAGGTTCGGTCACCGCGGATTGTTTGCGCCAACCCAAGTGCTTTCCTCTTCGAGGAAAACGTCGGCCGGTGGGTCGGTCCGGGTCGATACCGTCCGAGGAGGATTCGACGGCCTGGATGGAGCTTTCGGGCGCCTCGGGAAACAATCTAAAGAACGTGCGTGCGGCTTTTCCCCTCAACCGGCTCGTTGTGGTATCGGGCGTGAGTGGTTCGGGAAAAAGCACGCTGATTCGTCAGGGCCTCCTGCCCGCCTTGAGGGATCACACGGGGCAGTCCGAAGGGCGCGAATCCGGACCGGAAACGGGCCGGCTTTCGATGGACGCGACCTTTCCGCTGGGTCGCGTTTACGAGATTGATCAATCTCCCATCGGGCGGACACCGCGCTCGATTCCGGCGACCTATGTCGGGATCTTTGACGGGATTCGGAAGGTGTTTTCACAACTCCCGGAATCAAGGATGCGGGGCTACGGGCCCGGCCGATTCTCGTTCAACAGTTCATCCGGGCGCTGTCCCGAGTGCGAGGGGGCGGGTGCCATCAAAATGGAAATGGCCTTCATGCCCTCGGACTACGTTCATTGTGAGGCGTGCGACGGAACCCGCTATTCGAGCCAGACCCTGATGGTTCGATACCGTGGGAAAAACATCGGGGAGGTCCTCGACCTGAGTATCGCCGAGGCGTTTGAGTTCTTTGGTGCCTTTCCCTCGATCCGCAACGCGTTGAGGGCACTGATGGAGACGGGGCTCGGCTATCTCCGATTGGGCCAGACGAGTCCGACGCTCAGCGGAGGGGAAGCGCAGAGACTGAAGTTGGTGACCCATCTGCTCGGAGGGATGAGGGTCCCTGGGGCGCGTGTGGCGTCGGTCTCCAAGCGCCACGTCTTCCTCCTGGAGGAACCCACCATCGGGTTGCATATTTTGGATGTTCACCGATTGCTTGGCGTGCTGCAACGGCTTGTCGATCAGGGACATAGCGTGATTGTGATCGAGCACAACCTAGATGTGATCGCCGAGGCGGACTGGGTGATTGACCTGGGCCCCGAGGGCGGAGAGGGTGGGGGGCGGATCGTTGCCCAAGGGGCTCCGGAAACCCTTTCCCGGCATCGAATCTCCCACACGGGGCGCTACCTCAAGCGATTCCTCCAGGCATCCCCCCGGTCCGGTGGGAAGGGCGGGAGAGGGCGGCAATAGCTATTTTTTCTGTTGAGCTCCCCAGGAATCCCGGAGCGCGACCGTCCGGTTGAAGACAAAGTGGTCTTTGCGAGAGTCGACGGAATCCAGGCAGAAGTATCCGGTGCGCTCGAACTGAAAGCGATCCGATGGCCTCGCCTTGGCGAGGCTGGGTTCCAACTTGCAGTCACGCAAGATTTCCAGCGAGGCGGGATTGAGATCGTCGATGAAGGATTTTCCTTCGGGCAAGTGGTTGGGGTCCTCCGACTGAAAGAGTCGATCGAACAGCCGGATTTCCGCCGAAACCGCATGGGGGGCGGAGACCCAGTGGAGCGTCCCCTTGACGCGGCGGCCGGCGGTGGCGCCCCCGCGCTTGGAATCGGGATCGATGGTGCATCTCAGGAGCCTCACCTTGCCCTCGGAATCCTTCTCGACCGCCTCGCATTTCATGATGTAGGCGTAGCGCAAGCGGACCTCACCGCCGGGGCGAAGGCGGAAGAATTTCTTGGGAGGATCCTCCATGAAATCCGTTTCCTCGATGTAGAGCTCGCGGGTAAAGGGAATCGTCCGCGTTCCGGCCGAATCGTCCTCAGGGTTGTTGATGGCCTCGAGGGCTTCGTCGTGATCCTCGGGAAGGTTTTCGATGATGACCCGGAGCGGGCGGAGGACGGCCAAGGCCCTTGAGGCCCGCTGGTTGAGATCGCCGCGAAGATGATGGTCGAACAGGGCCATGTCCGTCACGCCATCATACTTCGTGACCCCGACGGTGGTGCAAAAGGCGCGGATGGCCTCGGGCGTCGCGCCGCGGCGACGGAGCCCGGAGAGGGTTGGCATTCGCGGATCGTCCCAGCCGGAAACATGGTTTTCCGTCACGAGTTGGAGGAGCTTCCTCTTGCTCATGACCGTGTGGTTCAGATTCAGCCGGGCGAACTCGTATTGCTTGGGAAGCGGTCGGGTCAGGGGAAGGCTCTCGAGAATCCAATCGTAGAGCGGACGGTGGGCGGCAAACTCCAAGGTGCAGATGGAATGCGTGACTTGTTCGATGGCGTCCGAGAGGCAGTGGGCGAA
>MDTE01124719.1_pt1 | contig 16864 bp, 14 predicted proteins | sample 811231 | NCBI WGS metagenome assembly MDTE01 (sample SAMN05326651, study PRJNA326480) | marine metagenome | isolation source: seawater | place: Indian Ocean: Red Sea | collected 2010
CGAAGCTCCGGCCGAAGAAGAAGCCGCCGCTGACGAAGCTCCGGCTGAAGAAGAAGCCGCCGCTGACGAAGCTCCGGCTGAAGAAGAAGCCGCCGCTGACGAAGCTCCGGCCGAAGAAGAAGCCGCCGCTGACGAAGCTCCGGCCGAGGAGAGCGATGAGGGCTAGTGGCCGTGGCCACGGCACGACAGATCATGTCGCCACAGATTCGATTTGACGTTCTGACCCTGTTTCCCGACATTTTTTCGGGATACCTCGAGCAAAGCCTGCTCAAGCTGGCAATTGCGCGGGGCTTGGTGGACGTACGGTTGTGGGACTTCCGCGACTGGGCGACTGACCGCCATCGGTCTGTCGACGACAAGCCCTACGGTGGTGGCCCGGGCATGTTGCTGAGTTGCCAACCGGTCTTTGACGCCGTCGAGGCGGTCCAGGCGGACGGCGCGGCCCCTGGTCAACTCGTGATGCTGTCGCCCCAGGGACAACCGCTGACACACTCGGTCGTGGAATCGGTCGCCGCTACACCTCGCGTGCTGCTGCTTTGCGGTCGGTACGAGGGTTTTGATGATCGGATTCGAGAGGGCCTGAAGCCGATGGAGATTTCTGTCGGCGACTTTGTCACCAACGGCGGCGAAGTGCCAGCGATGCTGGTCATCGACTCAGCCATCCGCCTCATCCCCGGTGTTCTCGGGGAAGAGACGTCTCACCGTTATGATTCCTTTGCAGAGTCCGGACAGCTCGAACATCCTCAATACACCCGCCCTCGCGAGTTTCGCGGCATGGAGGTGCCCGAGGTACTGCTGTCAGGAAACCACGAGGCGATTGCCGAGTGGCGAGAGACCGAGAGTCACCGGCGGACTGCCGAGCGGCGTCCCGATCTCCTCGCCACCGAGTAGGCTCCGGCCGACCGGTCTGAGATCGACACAGACCGCCTCATCACACACACTCAGATCAATTCACCGACACGACGGGATACGAGAAGATGAAGTCCAAGCAACAAGCACTGCTCGAAGCGGCCGAGGCCTCGAGCCTGCGTGAGGATGCACTGTCTTTTGAGGTCGGGGACACGGTCGACGTGCACACCCGCATCCTTGAGGGTGACAAGGAACGGGTCCAGGTCTTTACCGGAGTCGTGATCGCTCGGCGGGGTGGAGGGACACGCGAGACATTCACGGTGCGTCGGATTGTCTCCGGTGAGGGTGTCGAGCGGACATTCCCCGTACACTCACCGAAGATCGCAAAGCTCGAGGTGAAGCGTCACGGTAAGATCCGCCGCGCCAAGTTGTTCTATCTCCGGGACCGAGTCGGCAAGAAAACGCGTCTCGCCGAACGTCGCGGCTTGGTGCCTGGCACAGATGCGCCGCCCGAGGCCGTGGCCGACGAGGTCGTTCCGCCAGTTGACGAGACAACTGCCGAAACCCAGGATGAGGCGGCCGGTGAGGTCGAAGAGACCGAATCGGCTGGGGATGGCGAGGAATAATCAGACGCCCGCCGGGCGTTGATGGACACAGACATCCCCGGGGACAGCCCGGGGACAGCCCGCGACATTCAAGGAGGGCTTCGAGTCGGCAGGGGGTCGAGGACCGAGGAGCAGGTCCGATGACAGACCGACAACACCTGGGCATCGGCGAACAGGGTGAATCGCTTGCCGCATCTCACCTGGCCAGTTTGGGCATGCGAATCATCGCTCGCAGGCACAGGACCCGGCTCGGTGAAATCGACCTCATCTGTCGCGATGGCAACGTCGTGGTGTTTGTGGAGGTCAAGACTCGATCGTCAGACAGGGCAGGAGCTCCCTTCGAAGCGGTCACGCCAGCCAAACAGAGGCAGCTGACACGACTCGCCCTGGCTTACCTCAAGAGCCACGGGCTGCTCGATCAACCGGCTCGATTTGATGTCGTTGGCGTCCGACTTCACGAGCCAGAGGACACAGGCCGGATCGACTACTACCGCAACGCGTTTCCGGCCGCCGACGGAGATTGCCTGTTCTGATGGCGACGGTCCGCAGGACCATCCGAGCGTGGAAGGGACAAGATGAAGACGGGTCTCGTGGGGTTCCAGGGAAGCGGCAAGAGCACCCTGTTTGAGTTGCTGACCGGGATCGCGCCAGACCCTGCCAAGGCGCACACCGGGCAGGTCGGCCAGGCGACCGTGGCCGACGCCCGATTCGATGCGCTGGTGGATCACTACAAGCCTGGCAAGGAGGTTCCCGCCCGGGTCGAGTTGCTCGACACGCCGGGCCTGGATCGACGCCAGCAGGAGGTCAATCCCCAGCGTCTGGGTGTGATCCGTGAGGCCCAGGCACTGGTCCACGTGGTCGGCGGGTTTGCAGACGGTGTGGACGTGGTCCAGGAGGTGACACGGTTCGGTGAAGAGCTGGCCCTGGCCGATCTGCAGATCATCACGAACCGCATCAGTCGGCTCGAAGTCGATGCCACCAAGCCACGGCCTGACCGCGAGGAGTTGCAGGCCGAACTCGAAGCACTTGTGCCGCTCGCCGAGGCACTCGAATCCGATCTCACTCTCGATGGGATCGAGCTGACCGAGACGCAAGACAAAGTGACACGATCATTTTCTCTGCTGACGCTCAAGCAGCGGCTCGTGCTGGTCAATACGGCCGAGCCGGGTGCTCACCAGGCAGCTTGCGAGTCACTCCAATCGGCCGGGCATCGGGTCATGTCGGCCGCCGTTGGACTGGAGCTCGAGCTGGAGGCGCTCGACGCTGACGACAGGGCTGAGATGGCCGAGGAACTGGGGCTCTCGGGGAGTTGTCGCCACGAGGTGATGCAGGCGATTCTCGAGACGGGTGAATTGATCACCTTTTACACGTGTGCCGAGAAGGAAGTTCACGCGTGGCTTCTGCGACGAGGTTCGACGGCCGTCGACGCCGCCGACACGATCCACTCGGACCTGGCGCGCGGGTTCATACGAGCCGAGGTCACTCCCTGTGACACACTGCTGGAACTGGGGAGCGAGAAAGAGGTCAAGGCGGCAGGCCTTTGGCACGTGGAAGGCAAAGACTACATCGTCCAGGACGGCGACGACCTGTTCATCCGCTCGGGTGTGTAGCGGGCTCGCCGGTGCCGATTCTGCCGTCGTGCTGGATTCCACTTGAGATCCTGTTGCCGCGTGTTGCAAGCCGGTCCTATAATCGCGCGATCCTGCTGACTCAGCCGATCACGCGGAGCCTGGTGCCTTGTCAGAGATGGCACCGAGTGAGGTGCTCGAACAGTTGCCGGCCGGCGTGGCCGTCCTCGACTCCTCGCTCGAAATCACATGGTGCAATAATCGCCTGTGCGAATTGGCGCAGACGGAGACATTGCCGCTGGGCGCCAACTTCTACGACCTACTGGACTCGCCCGATATTCTCGGCCCCGATCTCTGCCCGTTTCACACCGCCATCGGACGGGGTGAGCCCGCTCGGAGCACGCTCAAGCTTGACGAAAAGCGGTTCTACGACGTCCACGTCACTCCGCTGGTCGAATCGAAGAGTCCCGACAACGAAGCTCCCCGGCTCATCGCGCTGGTCCGCGATGTGTCCTCCCAGGTCCAGCAGCAGGAAAAACTCCACGCCATCCACCAGGCCGGTCTCGAACTCGGTGACCTAATGCCACAGGAAATCCTCGAGATGAGTGTCGAGGATCGCATCGAGCTCCTGAAAGCCAAGATCTCACATTTCACCCGCGATCTGCTCGAATACGAAAACCTCGAGATCCGGCTCACCGACCGCGAGACCCTGGAACTCGTCCCACTGCTGGCTATCGGCATGCGTGACGAGGCCGCCAATCGAAAGCTCGCCGCACGGCCCGAGGGCAATGGTGTCACCGGATTCGTGGCCGCCACTGGCAAGAGCTACCTGTGTGAGGACACCGAGAGCGATCCGCTTTATCTCGCGGGTGCCCCCGATGCTCGCAGTTCACTCACCGTCCCGCTGATGCTCCACGACGAGATCCTGGGGACGTTCAATGTCGAAAGCCCCAAGCCAGGCGCCTTCACCGAGGACGACCTGCAATTCCTGGAGCTGTTTGGGCGTGAACTCTCTGTCGCGCTCAACACCCTCGAATTGCTCGTTGCCGAGAAGGCCACGACGGTCTCGGAAAACACGGAAAGAATTCTCAGGGAGGTCGCCGGTCCGGTCGATGGCATCCTCAATGACGCCGCCTGGGTGCTCGAACGGTACATCGGTCACGAACCAAACGTCTGCGAGCGGCTCAGCCAGATCCTGGACCGAACGCGCGAGATCAAACAGCTTGTCCACGAGGTCGGCGAGTCGATCGCTCCACGTCGCAGCCACCTGCCACCGCCTGGTAGGCAGCAGCGTCCCAAGCTCCGCGACAAGCGGGTGCTGTTCGTCGACGGCGACGGGGCAATCCGACAGGCCGCTCACGAATTGCTGGAACGGTATGGCTGCAACGTCGAAACGGCACACAACGGTGACGCCGCCTGCCTGATGCTCAGGCAATTCCCATACGACACCGTCGTCGCCGACATCCGGCTTGACGACATGACTGGTTACGAGTGTTTCTGCCAACTCCGCGAAATCAACGACAGCGTCCCGGTGATCCTGATGACGGGCTTCGGATACGACCCCACGCACTCGATCGTCCAGGCTCGCCAGGCCGGTGGACTCAAGGCAGTCCTCTACAAGCCCTTCCGGCTGGACCAGCTACTCACCGAACTCGAGGCCGCTGTCGGCGAACCGGGCTGACGCGACTGGACGTCAGGAGAATTGCATCCCGGCAGACAATCGAGTCTGATGGGAGCGCACCGTTCATGAAAGGACCACGTGATGAGTCGTCAGCGAACCCAGGCTACCCGTCGAGACTTTCTCCAGGCCGCCGTGGCCGCCGGTACAACACTGCCGCTGGCTGGCAGTTGGGCCACCACAACGGCCGAGGCGGCGTCCCGACGCAGCGCCAACGAAAAACTCAATCTCGCCGTGATCGGTGTTGCCGGACGTGGTGGCAGCAACCTCGCGGGCGTGAGCGGCGAGAATATTGTCGGGCTCTGTGACATCGATGCCAAACGCCTCGCAGCCGCTGCTGACAAGCACAAGGGCGCCCGGACCACTGACGACTATCGACGCGTCTTGGACATCAAGGACCTGGACGGCGTCGTCGTCAGCACGCCGGATCACATGCACGCGATCCCCGTCGTGGCCGCACTCAAACGCGGCCTGGCCGTCTATTGCGAAAAGCCCCTGACGCACTCCATCCACGAGGCACGTGTCATCTCAAGGCTGACGGCCGAGCGGAAAGCGGTCACGCAGATGGGCAACCAGATCCACAATCATCCGCTGAACAATTACCGACGCGTCGTCGAGATGATCCAGGGAGGCGTGATTGGTGAGATCCGGCGAGTCCATGTCTGGCAGGGAGGTGGCGTGCGAGTCGGCAAGCGCGTCGAATCGGGCAAGCCGCCGGCACACGTCAACTACGACCGCTGGCTCGGGCCCGCGCCATTTCGGCCCTTCCACGAGTCACACTTCCATTTCAACTGGCGTTACTGGTGGGACTTTGGTGGCGGACAGCTCGCCGACTTCATCTGCCACTACATGGACCTCCCGTACTGGTCGCTCGGACTGAAATACCCCAGTCGGATTCACGCCACCGGCGAGAAGGGCCACGACGGCGACAACCAGTGCCCGATGAAGATGAAGGTCGACTACCACTTCGATGCCACCGAAGACCGACCGGCGGTCCACATCACGTGGTACCACGGCGGACTCAAGCCCAAGGGGGCCGAGTCGTATGGCAAGGGATCGGCGGTGCTGTTCGAAGGATCCGATGGCCGTGTGCTGGCCGACTACACGACTCGCAAGCTATTCATGGCCGCCGGCAAAGAGGCCCGACCCGTCAAGCCGACCATCACCGACTCGGTCGGACACCACAACGAATTCTTGCAGGCGATTCGCAGCGGCAACACCGACACCACCTGCAACTTCCGCTACGGCGCGCTGCTGACCGAATGTGGCCACCTGGGAAACCTGAGTTACCGGCTCGGCGCCAAGCCCCTGGAATGGGACGCGGCAGCTGCCAAGGCGGTAGACGTGCCCGAGGCGGACGCAATCATCAAGCGGGAATACCGCAAAGGCTGGTCACTCTAGCGACTCGGACAACCACGCCGTGTGGTCCTAGAGGCCACCACGTCCCGACCGGGTTCCGGGCCGGAGTCGTTAGTGCGACACGCTCGCGGCCGCCTTTTCTCCGACAAGGCGATCGTCGGCAAATCGTTCCAATGAGAACGGCACCAACTTTTCTGGTGTCCGGCCCGTCGCGATCAACTCGGCCAGCAGATGGCCAGACGCCGGCCCCGCCTTGAAACCGTAGGTGCCCCAGCCGACGGTCATGTGGAAGCCTCGCACATGAGGATCCTCGCCGATGATCGGAGAATAGTCTGGAGTCATGTCGCACAGCCCAGCCCACTGCCGTAGCATCCGCACGTTGGCCAGAAACGGGAACAGCTCGAGCAGGTGTGTCGCGGCGCTCTCAGCAAACGGCAGAGTCCCTCGCAGCGAGTAGCTGGCGTAATCGTCGACCTCGGCGCCGATGACCAACTCCCCGCGATCGGTCTGCGAAACGTAGACATGCAGTGTCGAACTGACAATGACCGAGTGGAGCCAGGGCTTGAGTGGTTCGGTGACCATTGCCTGCAGAGGATGAGTTTCGAGGGGAATCTGGCGGTCCACCATGGCCGCGATCGTGCTCGCGTAACCGGCCGTCGCGTTGACCACAGTGCCCGTCTTGATCCTCCCTCGGTTGGTGACAACCGCGCTGACTGCGCCATCGGTGATCTCGATGTCCTCCACCTCGGTCAACTGGTGGATGTGCACCCCGCCCGCATCGGCCCCGCGGGCATAGGCCCAGACCACCGCGTCGTGACGGATGATCCCACCAGGAGGATGGTACAGCGCTGCCATCACGGGGTAGCGCAGCGACCCGGCCAGTTGCATCTGTGGCACGTGCTGCTGGATCTCATCGGGGAAGATCAACCGGGAATCGACTCCGCAGAGTTGATTCGTCAGGGCTCGCTCTCGCAGCCCGCTCACACCCCGTTCGGTGTGTGCGAGCGTGAGATGCCCGCGTTGCGAGAACATGATGTTGTAGTCGAGGTCGGCAGCCAACTTCTCGTACAGTTTCACCGAATGGTCATAGAATGCGATTCCCTCGGGCGTCCTGTAGTTCGACCTGACGATGGCGGTATTGCGTCCCGATCCGCCAAACCCGACATACTTGGCCTCGAGCACCGCGATATTGCGGACGCCCTGCGAGGCCAGGTAATAAGCGGTCGCCAGACCATGGACACCGCCACCGATGATGACGATGTCGTAGCTGTCAAGGAGTTCGTGGGTGCGCCACATCGGCGGCTGAGGCTGGCTCACAGTGTGTCCTCCTCGTCTGACCCGCCACCTCCCACGGTGACGATCTCACCCAGACGCTCGGCACCGGCCACCTGCAACCGGTGGGCCGCCCCGGCATCCAGCAGGGCCTCCCACAACGACTGCAGCGAATCGGGGCACGCGTGCAATTCCCAGTGAGCGGCAAAATGGCACACAAGCGTGTTGACGCCAGCCACCGGCCCCTGCCGACAGGCGGCCGTCGGCATCGAACGTGTCCGCAGGTCCAATGAACAAAGGAGTGACAGGATACTGACGGCGTCGGGCCCGGCCAGCACAATGGTCGCCCATCCCCCGGTCACATCGACTGCCGCCGGATCGGACCGCACAACGGGCCCCGGGTCTCCAAACACAATCGCCCTGTGGGGCGTGAGCCGGCAGACGATCCCCGCTCGCCCGGCCGCCATTCTCGTGACAGCCACGTCAGAACCGACCAGCCCGCTGACCATCTGCGAAGTCCCCGGCCCACTCAACTCGGTGACCTGCCGGTGAGACCAATCGAGGATCACGTTGCCGAGCGGTTCCTCGGGATCGGATGTCGAGGGATGACTGACACAGATGTCCCATCCTCCCAGGGTCTCGATCCGACCACCGGCGCACCGGTGCCACCCCAGAAGGGGACCGCGTGCCACCGGTGCTTGAGTTGTGGAGATCATGGGATTGTCCTAGTCCGGCCTGGCGTGTCAGCTCTTCAGGCGGGCCCCCTCGGGATCATAAAACGGCTCGCGATGCACAATGGCCTCCACCATCGTTCCGTCAATCTGGATCGAGAGCGTGCTGCCTGCTGTCGCCAGCTCCCCCTTGACCCAGGCCAGCCCCACGACCGAGTCGGCTGCCTGCGAATAGCGGGCGCTGGTGACCCGCCCCGCCAGCCGTCCATCGAGCAGGATCAGTGACGGTTCCTCAGGCACTCGCTGGCCCGGGAGGCGGAAACCGACGAGCTGCTCCTCGGGGTCTCGCTCGGCTGCCCGGCCCAGTGCGTGTCGCCCGATAAAGTCGGGCTTGTCGAGCTTGACAATCCAGGGCATCCCGGCCGCGAGAGGATTCGAGAGGGCGTCTGTATCCTGCCCGATGAGCAGATGCTGCTTGTCGAGCCTGAGCCGTCTCTGCGCCTCCACTCCAAACGGCTTGAGACCGAATGGCTCACCGGCAGTCACCAGGCTTTGCCAGGTGTGCTCGGCCCACTGCGTCGGCACGTGAATCTCGTAGCCAAGTTCTCCCACGAAACCGAGTCGCAGCACGATGGCCGGCACACCGGCTACCTGCAGTTCCCGGGCAGACATGTATGGCAGGCTTTCTCCGGCCAGGTCGCCGTCACACACCGCGGAGAGGACCTCGCGGCTCCTGGGCCCGGCGAGGTTCATCGCCGACATCGCCGTGCTGACATTGGTCAACCGAATATCCCAGCCCGGCCGGGTTGCGAGCCACCACCGGATCCAGCTGTCCACTCCATCGGCATTGCCGGTCGTTGTGGTGACAAACCAGCGGTCATCGCCCAAGCGGGCGATCGCCCCGTCGTCCAGGATGATTCCGGATTCGTCACAGATCACGCCGTAACGGACACGACCATTCTTGAGCCCACCGAATCGATTCGGATAGAGGAATTCGAGGAACTCGGCAACATCCGATCCTCGCAATTCCAGCTTACCGAGCGTCGACACGTCGATCAGGCCGACCGCTTCCCGGACCGCCAGGTATTCCGCCGACGGATCTCCATACGACTCGGGCCGCTTCCACGCTCCCGAATCCAGAAACACCGCACCGGCGTCGGTGTGCCAATCGTGCAGGGCCGTTCGTCGGACGAGATGACGATGCGGAGCACGTCCCGCGAGCACTCCCAGTGGCACCGGCTGATCGGGCGGCCTGGCCGTGGTCCTTCCCGTCTCGGCAACCCCCTGTCCATTGGCACGAGCGCACGTGGCGATCGATGATGCCTGGCACATCTTGCCCTGGCAGGGTCCCATGCAGACCGTCGAGTATCTCTTCAGAGTTTCGATATTCGAAAACCCCTCGGCCACCGCATCACACAGGTCCTGGTCTGTGACATCTTCACACAGGCAAATGAAGGACTTCTTGCCGGCAGGCTCAATCCGTGGCACGGGAACCACATCGGCCGGCTCGACGTCCACCGATCCTCCCCCACGGCCCTCGGCAGCCACCTCACCGGCCAATTGCCCCTCGCGTGCACAGGACTCCAGGTCTCGCGTGCCGTTGACACTCCCGGCGGCCCGGAATCCGTCGACCCATTCCACAGCACGATACAGATCACGGGAGTCGTCGTAGGCCAACTGACAGCCTGCCTGGGCGAGGAGACCGCTGGCGGTGGTGAATCCGACCGCCTGGATCAACCAGCGTGCTCCCAGGGTCTCGGTGGCCTGCCCGCCTCTGGCCGGACCGATGTCGACACTCTTCAGGTGTGACCGTCCATGCGCCCGTCGAACTGTCTGCCCCACCCTCACAGGCAGATCACCGGCGTCACCGGACGGGCTGTCATTGTGATCCACGATGGCCACGACACGAGTGCCGCGGGCCGCCAATGCGTGCGCGACGCGGTAGCCACTCTCGTTGTCAGTCACCACGACGGCGTCACCGTCGAACTGGCAACCGCCTTCCCAGAGCAATCTCTGGACACCACCAGCCAACATGATCCCCGGCGTGTCGTTCCCTTCAAAGACCAGCGGCCACTCCCAGCCACCTGTGGCGACCACCACCTGCCCGGCCCGGATACGAACCAGGCGATCGCCCGTCTGCACGGCGATCAATCGGCCCTCGTAGCAACCGAAGGCCGTCGATTCGAGCAGCACCCGGATTCGTGGGTCCTCGTGGACCGACTGGACCGTCGATTCGAAGCGGTCGCCCAATTCGACCTGCAACGCGGGGTCATCCAGCAAGTGGCCTCCGAGCGAGACTCGATCGTCGACAAGTGTCACGTCACAGCCGTGACGTGAAGCCTCGATCGCGGCGTGCAACCCCGCCCAGCCTCCACCAATCACAACCACGTCGCTGTGCAAGGCCTGCTTGTCGTATCTCCTGCTCCCTCCCGCGTTCAGGTCAATCCGACCCAGCCCGGCAATCCGCCGAACGATCGACTCGAAAAACGGCCACAGGAACCGAGGCTTGTGCATCACGCGGTAGTAAAAGCCGACCGGCATCAGGCGGTGTAGGCGGTCGAGGATGCTCAACACGTCAAACCGCAGGCTCGGCCAGGCATTCTGACTTTTGACCACTGCACCATCGGTCGGACGTGTGACGCAAGTCCGGACGTTGGGGTCGCCGTCAACCGTGCACAGGCAGTTCGGGCATCGCCCCGTTCCGCAAAAAAGACCGCGAGGACGATGGTACTTGAAGCTCCGCGATACGACGTGGATGCCCGCGTCGTGCAACGCCGCCGCGATGCTTTGGCCCGATCGCGCGGTGATCTGACGACCGTCGAAGGTGAAGGTCGTGGGCGCGTCACTCATCGACATCGCCTCCTTCGGAGGGACCGTCATCGGTGGCAGCACCCACCTCCGGCAGTTTCGACTCGAGGACCTGGTTGGTCCTCGTGTCTCGCCGGACCAGGAACCACTGTCGGCAGGCCGAGCGGTGGAACCACCATTCCCACTGGATCGCCCGGCGGTTGGGCTGATCGTAGGTGTAGGCCAACCACTCGTCGGTCGCGGCCTCCGGCAGTGGCCGTTCGCGAACGGGTCCGCCAAAATGGAATTCACCTGCCGGACGCCCGTGGCAGTGCGGGCAGGGGATCATCACAGACACGCCACCGGTCCCTCCTTGACTCGCCCCGGACAACCGGGGTCCTCCTCCAACACTCACACCTGGCAACCCACGTCGATGCGCAGGCTCCTCCGGGCCGCCCCTAAAACAGAGTCAGGTACCGATCGATCTCCCACGGGGTCACCTGATGCTCGCTCTCTTGCAATTCCGCCGTCTTGACCTGGATAAACTCATCGGCAATCACCCCCAGGCCCGACTGCACGATCTCGTCCGCCCGCAAAGCGTCGAGCGACTCACCGAGAGACTGCGGCAGCACGCTGATCCCCGACCCGATGATCTCATCCAGCGTCTTCTCATACAGATTGCCGAGATTCGGGTCACCGGGATCCAGCTCACGGTCGACACCATCCAGCCCGGCGGCCAGGTAAGCGGCGAGTCCGAGATACGGATTGCAGGCGGCCGACACGGTCCGGTCTTCGACATGCCCCGGTCCCGCGGTGCGGATCATCTGCGTGCGGTTGTTGTCGCCGTAGCTGACAAACGCCGGGGTCCAGGTGAATCCCGAACGGCTGCCCCGCAGCCCCGCCCCGAGTTTCAGCCGCTTGTAGCAATTGACCGACGGACAGGTGACGGCAATCAGAGCCGGAGCATGGGCCAGCACGCCGCCCAGGAAGTGATACGCGAATTGGCTCAACCCCAGCCCTCGCCCGTCCGACTCGTCCAGAAACAGGTTGTCACCCGATTCAGCGTCTGCCACGTGGAAGTGCACGTGGAGCCCGCTGCCGGTGCGATCGGCAAACGGTTTGGGCATGTGGGTGGCAATGGCGCCGTACCTGGCAGCGATCTGCGAGGTCGCCATCTTGAAGAACGTGATCCGGTCGGATGTCGTCAACGCGTCCTTGTAGTCAAAGTTGACCTCGTACTGCCCGTTCCCGTCCTCGTGATCCGTCTGGTAGACGCCCCAGCCCAACTTGTTCAGGGAACTGGTCAGTTCCTGCAGGTAATCCATAGCCGGGGCCATCGATCGGAAGTCGTAACAGGGCTTCTCGAGATGATCGACGTTGGCAGGATCCCACGGAGAGATGGTCCCGTCTTCGTTGCGTGAGACGAGAAAGTGCTCAGGTTCCATCCCCACGTTGAAAACGAATCCACGTTCCCGCGCGTCGTCGAGCACGCGAACCATGTTGGTGCGGGCACAATACGGGTGGGGCTCGTCGTCGACGTACAGGTTTCCTGCCAACCTCGCCGTGTTCGGCTTCCACGGGAGAGGCGTGTAACTGTCGAGATCAACGCGAGCGAGCATGTCGTGGTCGTGAGGCCCCTGTCCGAGTCCCCATAGTGCGGCACCAGCGAACCCCGCTCCGCTGTCGATGCAGGCATCCAGTTCGCTGGACGGCACCATCTTGACCTTGGCCGATCCATTGAGATCGACGAACTGGACGAGCAGAAACTCGATCCCGTCCTGCTCCATGCGTGTCTTGATCTCTTCCCGCGTCGTCATCGATGGTCTCCGTCGGCACCTGCCCGCATCAACGTCGCCCATCCTACCGACGCGTTGAGCGGCACGCCACGTAGCTGCGTTGGTCGAACGAAGGTAGCCGAAGTGGTGACAAATCAGACGAGCAACCGGTGACTCCCCAATCTGTTACCAGATCGGCTGCGGCTGCCATCGGTCACGCGCCGGGAATCCAGCTCGTGCCCGCCAGCGGAACGCGTGCCATCGCTGCGGCCTCGACCGTGAGCGCGGCCAGGTCTTCTCGCTCGAGATGGTGCACGTCGCTCTTGCCACAGGCTCGTGCCAGCGTGGTCACTTCCATGTTGAGCACCTGGAGATAATTCCGGACCCAGGTGGCCCCCCGATCGGGAAGCAACCGTTGCTCGAGCGTCTCGTCTTGCGTCGCGATCCCCACCGGGCAGGCCCCGGTCTGGCAGTGGTGACAGAAACCCGGTGCGGTCCCAAGCTCCTGGTAATCGCCGGTGACATCCACCCAGCCGTCGCCGTCATGGTGGCTGTTGTTGTTGCACCCCAGTGCGATCAGGGCGGCCTGTCCGATCGAGACGGCATCAGCCCCGAGCGCCAGGGCCTTGGCGACATCGGCCCCGGTGCGGATTCCACCCGAGATGATCAGCCCGACTTCCCCCAGCACGTCCATGTCCTCAAGCGCCTCAACCGCCTGGGGAAGCGCCGCGAGCGTCGGGATGCCCGTGTGTTCGATGTACACCTGCTGAGTCGCAGCCGTGCCTCCCTGCATGCCGTCGATGACGACGACGTCGGCCCCGGCTTTCACCGCGAGTTTCACATCGTCCTTCACGCGGGTCGCTCCCATCTTCACATAGATCGGTTTCTCCCGGTCTGTGATCTCACGGAGTTCATCGATCTTGATCGCCAGGTCATCGGGGCCGGTCCAGTCAGGATGACGGCAGGCCGATCGCTGGTCGATCCCCTCCGGCAGCGTTCTCATCCCGGCCACCCTGGCACTGACTTTCTGTCCCAGCAACATGCCGCCACCGCCAGGCTTGGCTCCCTGACCGATCACCACCTCGATCGCGTCGGCTTTCCGCAGGTCGTCAGGATTGAAGCCGTACCGGCTGGGCAGGCACTGGTACACCAGGGTCTTCGACGATTCACGCTCCTCGGGCGTCATCCCACCGTCACCGGTTGTCGTCGACGTCCCCATGTCGGAAGCCGCCCGTCCGAGAGCGTCCTTGGCACGAGCCGAGAGTGACCCAAAACTCATTCCGGCAATCGTGATCGGAATGTCGAGCTCAATCGGCCGGCTGGCGAATCGCCCACCGAGAATTGTCTTCGAGGAACACTGCTCGCGGTATCCCTCGAGCGGGTACCTCGACGCCGAGGCCGTCAGGAACACGAGATCGTCAAAGGTCGGCAATGACCGCTTGGCTCCCATCCCCCGGATGTCGTACAGGCCGCACTGCGTGGCCTTTCGGATGTAGGCCAGCACACCAGCATCGAACGACGCACTCGCTTCCAGGTGGTCAGCCCCTTGGGGCGGGCGCCTTGTGTGAGAAGACTCGGTCACGAGATCTAATACTCCTGGTGCGCGTCGGCATTCCAGTGATACAGCGAGCGAGCTGACGCCACGCGTCGAAAGGCAGCCGGATCGGCGTCACGTCCCGCTTCGGCCAACAACGACCTCACCGCCTCGACATCCTCGGCCGTCATCGCCTCCTCCCGGGCGTCAGCCCCGAGGCTCTCGATCTCACCGCCGACGTAGATCACCGCCTCATAGAGGGAATCGCCGAGATTGGCTCCGGCGTCGCCGCACACAACCATGATGCCGGCCTGGGCCATAAAGGCCGAGAAATGGCCGACGTCGCCGGCCACCACGATCTGGCCGCCCTTCAGAGAGATCCCACAGCGGCTGGATGCATCACCGTCGATCACCAGGAGTCCGCCGTGAGCCGACGCACCGGCCGATTCGCTGGCATGCCCTTTCACGTGTACTCTCCCCGACATCATGTTCTCGCCAACGCTCCAGCCCACGTTGCCGTGAATCGTCACGCGGGCCAGCTTGTTCATTCCGGCGATGAAGTACCCGGCGTGTCCATGAATCTCGACATCGACGGCACAATCCAGGCCGGCGGCGATGCTGTGCAGCCCATTGGGATTCCGCACGTCGATCCGGTCCACTCCCGCTTCAGACACGTCGGTGTGGAGAAACTGGTTGAGTTCCCGGACGGTGACCGCGCCGAGATCAAATTCTCGCGAGCCGCTCATGACACCCCCGCTGTAGGCTGAGCGGTACTGGCCGAGACCGTGCTCCAGGAATAGATCTGCTGGGGGACGGGCTCGAAGACCCTGGCGTCAGCGACTCCCGGCAAGTGCGCCAGCGCCCGGTACTCCGAACCGACTGCGATATAGTCGTCCGTCTCCGCCACCACGGCCGGCTTGCAGGCGAAGGCGTCTCGCACCAGCACCATCTTGTCGGCGGTGGCCATCAGGAATGTGTAAAAGCCGTCGAGTTCTCCGAATGCGGACTCGATCGCTTCTTCCAATTCGTCCCCCTCCCGCATTCTCCATTCGAGATACCGGCATCCGGCCTCTGTATCGTTGTCTGTCTCGAATGCAATCCCGCGCCGCTGCAGGCGTCGACGGATGCTGTTGGGATTCGAGAGCGATCCATTGTGAACCAGGCAAAAATCGCGGCCGGCCGTGAACGGATGAGCATGCGCGGGCGAGACCATCGACTCGGTCGCCATCCGAGTGTGACCAACGAGGTGCGATCCTTCGAGGGCGTCAAATCCGTACCGCGCAGCGATGTCCCGGGGATGCCCCTCGTCCTTGTACAGTCGGATGCTGTCCCCAACCGACAACAGGTTGATCCCCGGCCATTGCGTTCCCAGCCACTCGGAGATCACGGTGGGCGCGAGGGCCGTCCGCAACAGGCCGTTGTCTTTGGTGGTCTCCAGCGTTGCCTCGGCAGAGTGCAACGACTGGTGTTCGGCTAACAATCCGGCCCACTCGCTGTCGCCGGCTCCCGGCCAATACAGGCTGTATCCCAGGCGACCGTCTCCGGTGACCGCGCCGAAGACAGCCAACCCGGCAGAATCCGGTCCACGATCCCCCATGCAGTCCAGCATGGGCACGGCGAGCGAGCCGAGACGAACACGCAGCTCGGAACGGCGAATCAGCAGGCCGACGATGCCACACATGAATCGACACTCGAACAGGACGGAAACAGAATGGCCCCGCCACGCCAGTTCCTGGCCTCCGGGACACTCCATCAGAGCCTACCACACGACCAGCGGGCGAGGAATCAACGGCGGCGGCCAACGCGGCCCAGCCGCATCCGTGCCGCCTCGGTCGGGCGGAGCCTCATCGAGGTCTCCCACGCCTCGATCGCCGCTTCGCGATGCTCCTCACCCAGACGCTCCAGCACATCCCCGGTCATCAACCAGTCGAGTGGTCCCAGTGCGGCCGAGTCCTGGAGGGACTCGAGCACGCCGCGAGCTTCTTCGAAACGCCGCGACTCGAGCAGCGCACTGGCCAGCAACCGGATCGCGGCCGGGTGAGCATGCCCCTCGACAAGAATCTCCAATCGGTCGATCGCTGCCCCCAGGTCGCCTCGCTCGAACCGAGCGCGTGCCGCGGCCAAGCGCCCCCAGAACCCGAACCGATTGGCCTCGGCGAGCAGATGCTCGACCACGAGATCTGTCGGCATGCTGCGTTGTGTCTGCTGCACCAGGTCGTCATGCGTCCGAGCAACCACCGTTTGCCCCAGGGACTCAGCGGCCCGAGCCTTCCAGTGGTGGACCTGGTACCAGTCGGCCGACTCGGCCAACAACTCGTCGAGCAAGGGCATCGCCTCATCGCTTCGCCCTGTCCGAACCAACAGCCTCGCACGTTCATATCGAGATACAGCCAGCTGGCCGGCATTCACGAACGCCACCTCGGCCTTCTCGACATCCTCGAGCCTGAGGTGGTTACGTCCCACGAGGTGCCACAGCATGGCACGTTCTCCAGGTGGGGCGACTTCGATGGCACCGCGCCACGAGATGATGGCCTTGGCCGGGTGCCCCAGGCGATCGAGAATCAGTCCTTCCCAGTACATGGACCTCCACGGTTGGATCGAGTCCGACGCACTGATCCACTGTCGTCCCGCGCGACAGGTGAGCAGGGCCTCGGGGAAATACCCATACACCGCATAACACTCAGCCAGGGCTTGCCAGTCATCGGCACCACCCGTTCGCGCCTTCTGCCACAATCTTGTGATCTCATCAGCCGTGGTCGGATCCCA
>MDTE01099595.1_pt1 | contig 16860 bp, 12 predicted proteins | sample 811231 | NCBI WGS metagenome assembly MDTE01 (sample SAMN05326651, study PRJNA326480) | marine metagenome | isolation source: seawater | place: Indian Ocean: Red Sea | collected 2010
GCCCAAACGCGCGTCGTCCAGCGCGGTCGACGATGGCGGCGGCGCCGTTTTCCCCATCTTTCGTCGGCGAGTGTCTTCGAAACGGAGACTCGAGACGCGAGGGAGCGAGAGAGAGAGAGAGAGGGAGAACGCGCGCGCGAGCCTTCGTGCGTTCGAGCGCGCGACGCGTCCGTCGTCGACGCGAGGCGCGGAATGGAATTCGCGCAGCCGCCGCCGGAAAAGCCGGACACGCGTGTCGGGTTCCTGGAAAAGTACACGCGCGCGAGTATACATATGGGTTACAGATGTTCACACTAGTGAACTCGTCGCGCGAATCCTGTGTACTAAAGACGAACGATGGCACGCACGCACGTGTGTGTCAGTACATTGTCTATGGAACTACTTGAATACGTAAAACGGGTCCTCGAGTCGGTGATAATACAGAGCGCCGACGTCACCCGCGTGAGCGAGCGGCACCGCGGTCGACCGACCGGACCGACGCCTCGAACGGCGACGACACAGCGCGACGCGACGGTCGCGCACCATGGCGGCGGCGGGATACGAATTGCGAGGCGTGTACGGCACCGAACCGTACTGGCCGGAGAAGAAATTGAAGATATGCGTCACCGGTGCGGGCGGATTCATCGGAAGTCACCTCGCCAAGCGTCTCAAGGAGGAGGGGCATCGCGTGGTGGCGTGCGATTGGAAACGGAACGAACACATGGAGGTGCGATCGAGACTGGCGCGCGTGAAGACGTCGCATCGATGAAAAAGAAAACGGTGCATCGCGAGGTGTCGCGAGATGTGCGCGCGCGAGCGATGCGCGCGCGGTGGACGCGAGAAGACGTGGTCTCGGCGCGATGGTGACGTTTTGCTGAACCCGGAAAAATGACTCTTCGGACGCGCGAGGTGACGCGCGCGACGCGAGTGCGCGCGCGCGGGGGTGGTAAAAACGTAAAATGAATACTGACGAATCGTTTCTCGCGCCGTCGCGATCGAATCCACGTCCGCGCGCAGGAGGACATGTTCTGCGATGAATTCATCTTGGCGGATTTGCGCTTGTTCGAAAACTGCAAAAAAGTGCTCGAAGGGTGCGACCACTGCTTTAACCTCGCGGCGGACATGGGTGGGATGGGATTCATTCAGTCCAACCACTCGGTCATCTTTTACAACAACGTCATGATCTCCTTCAACATGATGGAGGCGATGCGCGTGTGCGGCGTGACTCGATGCTTTTACGCGTCGAGCGCGTGCATCTACCCGGAGGGGACGCAGTTGAGCACGGAGATGCACGACGGTTTGAAGGAGGCGAGCGCGTGGCCGGCGCAGCCGCAGGATGCGTACGGTTTGGAAAAGTTGGCGTCTGAGGAAGTGTACAAGCACTACCAATCCGATTTCAACATTCAAACGCGCATCGGTCGATTCCACAACATTTACGGACCGTACGGAACGTGGAAGGGTGGTCGCGAAAAGGCGCCGGCGGCGTTTTGCCGCAAGGCTGCCACCGCGGTCGGCGAGGTCGAGATGTGGGGCGACGGTAAGCAAACGCGCTCGTTCACCTACATCGATGACTGCGTCGAGGGCATCTTGCGTCTCACCAAGAGCGATTTCGCCGAACCGGTCAACATCGGTTCCGACGAGATGGTTTCCATGAATGAGATGCAAGGCATGGCGTTGAAGTTCGCGGGCAAGGATATCCCGATCAAGCACATCCCGGGTCCGGAGGGCGTGCGCGGTCGCAACTCTAACAACGATCTCATCAAGGAAAAACTCGGCTGGGCGCCGTCCGTCAAGCTCGCCGACGGTTTGAAGGTGACGTTTGACTGGATCTCGTCCAAAATCGCCGAAGAGGCGAGCAAGGGCGTCGACACCGCCGCCGCGTTCGGCAAGTCGACCATTTGCGGCACGCAAGCGCCGACCGAACTCGGTGCGCTTCGCGCGGCGGACGGCGAAGAAAAGCTCTAAGTATTGTTTGTGAGCTCGTGTGAATTCTAACGCATTTCAAATGTTTCTCATTCGTACGCCCCGCGTCTCTCGCCGAGTTAAAACACAATCGGCATCATCGCCGTCTCGCCGTTCCCGTACGATCTCTGCACGCCGTTTTGCACCACCGCTCGACACACCGGACACGTCTTCGTCCCCGCGCGCGCCGTCCCTCGCGCCGGTTGCCTGTCGAACCACTCTCCTATGCAATCTTGACAAAAAATGTGCGAACACCGCAGTTTGGTCGCGTCGACGCACTCCTCTTGACAAATCGCGCACACGTCGCCGGCTTCCATGAGATCCTCGCGCGTGGCGGCCTCACCGTGCGCGAGAGCGTGCTTTTGCCATCCCATCCACGCCGCCGACGCCTTGAAAAAGTCCGAACCGCGTTGGACGAGGCCCTTGAGCTTGAAGACGACGTACAGACCCGTGACGAAGGAGGCGAGGAAACTCGGCAACTCGCGCTTAAAGTACGCCAACCAAATCGGTACGGGAACGCAACTTCGGAAGATGAGATTCGCGTACTCGACCGCGCTCAAAAAAGACGCACGGCGGCGGTAGACGCGCGTCAGGGAGAGTTTCTTCGTCGACGCGTGACTCCTTTTCACCGCGCGTTGTAAAACCGAAAACGGCAGCGCCACCACGGCGATTTTGAGCGAGACGAACGCGAACCGCATCCACAAGTCTAAGATGATCACGTCCCACAGACTCTCCACGAACCCACCGCCGCCGCCCGTCGCCGACGGTTGAAACAAACGTCTCGCGCGTCGACCCGTCGGCGAAAATAACCAAATAACCACCGCGTGCGTCGTCGACGTCCCCGCCGCGACGGCGACGTCGTACGTCTTCCGCTCCTCCCGTTCGCTCACGCACCTCACCAACTTCGCGTTCACCCTCATCAACACGTACACCAACCACCCCGCGAACGCCAACGCGGCAAAATTCTTATACACAAAAATCATTAAAAACAACGCCACCATCGGCGTCCCGCGCTCCGCCGCGCTCAACGCGCTCGCCAATCGACTCTGTTCCGCCGCGCGCGTCTCTTCGTCCGCGTCCATCTCCTCCAACAGCGCGCGCGTCCCCGCCGTCGTCGTCATCGCTCTCGGCGACGACGACACCATCCCTTCCGTCTCTCCATCGCGTTCGACGTCGTCTCCCATCGTCACCGTCGTCGTCGTCGTCGCGAATCGGTCGCCGTCGCGCGCGCGTCCGCCGCCGCGCGCCACCGCGCTCGCCGCGTCCCTCAGCGCCGCCTCCAACGACCCCTCGTTCGCGAGATTACTCATCACGCGTCGAAGCGCGGATTCATACGCGCCGTCCTCCTCGCGCGGCGTCTCCGCGGTGGCCTCCGCGTTCGTCGTCGTCGTCGTTCGGTCGGTGGGCGCGTCCTCGCGCGCGGTCGATGTCATGTCTCGATCGTCGCGCGCGACCGCGGAGAGTCGCGCGCGACGACGCGAGTCGGTGCGACGCGTTTCGCGTCGTTCGTCTCGCGCGCGAAAACGCTCGCGCGTCGTCGTCGCGCGCGTCGATGTCGCGATCGACGGAGTCAACGCCCCATTGCGACGCGCGATCGACATCGACCCGCGCGCGACATCCCCGCGCGCGACGCCGCGCGCGAGCGCCGCGCGCGACAACGCTCGCGCGAAAACGGTGGAGAAAAATAGACGCGCTCGTTCGCGCGAGACGAGTCGACGCGAGTCGACGCGAGTCGACGCGCGCGAGACGATTCGTCGACGCGCGCTTTGGATGCCGATGCCGATGAAATCGCGCGCGACGACGCGCGACGCGCGGTGGTACGCGCGAGACGACGCGTGGAACGCGGAAAGGAATATTCTCACGCGCTATCGAGGACGACGCGAGGTCGTTCGCGCGGTCGCGACGACGATGGATGGATGGATTCGATCCGAGAGTCGTCGATACGAAGAGACACCCAGACTGACCTGACCGGGCCGAAACGCGCGCGCGTTTCGCGCGCGCGAACGCCGACGCCGACGCGCGCAGGTACGTTCGCGCGCACGGATTGGCCAAATACAGGGATAACCTGCGACACTTGGACGTGGAGACCATGGGCGCGCTTCGACGGGAGGATCTGCACGCGCTCGGGATCAGGGACGTCGCGGACGGGGACAGGGCGATGCGCATGGCGCGAGAGGCGCGGCGAGACGCGAGAACCGGAAACGAGGGGGGGTCGGAGAGCGAACGCGAGACGGAGGACGGGGGGGAGGGGGAAGACGCGGGAGACGCGCGGGTGGAGACGATCGGGGGGGTGGAGGATGCGACGATGGAGGGTGGCGAGGGAGAGGATATCGCCGTCTCGGCGCGGCGCGCGGGGAAGTCAACGCCGAGAGCGTCGACGACGACGACGACGACGACGACGACGAGGCAATCCAAAATACGCGTGTCCGTGCGTAAACGACCCTTAAACGTCAAGGAGACGTCGCGAAAAGAGCGGGATATATGCACGACGGACGGTGAGACGCGCAAACTGACGGTGTGGGAACCAAAGGTGAAGGTGGATTTGACGCGATTCGTGGAGAAGCACGCGTTCGCGTTCGACGCCGTCTTCGATGAATCGTCCACGAACGATGAGGTGTACGCGAGCGAGGTGGCGCCGTTGGTGGAGTTTTTATTGAATCGCACGAACGCGACGTGTTTCGCGTACGGCCAAACGGGGAGCGGGAAGACGTACACGATGCAGCCTCTGCCGGGACGCGCGGCGAGGGACGTGCTCGCCGCGCTCACTCGTCCATCCACCGGCGATGACGACGAACGCTCGCGATTACAACTCTGGGTGAGCGCGTTTGAAATCTACGGCGGTCGCGTGTTCGACCTCCTCAACGGTCGACGCAAACTGCGCGTGCTCGAGGATTCAAAGTCGCAAATTTGCATCGTGGGATTGAAAGAGTTTTGCGTCTCCGACGGCGACTCGTTCGATCGACTCGTCGAGCACAGCGCCAAGGCGAGGTGCGTCGGGAGCACGGGTGCAAACTCTGAGTCGTCTCGCTCGCACGCGATACTTCAGCTCGTCCTGAAGAAACCCGTGGAGACGGCGAACGCGCAGCTCGCTGCGCTTGAGACGCACGGCGAACCGAGCGCGGAGATTTACGGCAAGCTCTCGTTCATCGATTTAGCCGGAAGCGAACGCGGCGCGGACACGACAGATAACGATCGTCAGACCCGAATCGAGGGCGCGGAGATCAATAAGTCGCTCTTGGCGCTCAAAGAGTGCATACGAGCGCTCGATTCCGGCGCGTCGCACGTCCCGTTTCGTGGATCCAAATTGACCGAGGTGCTCAGGGACTCTTTCCTCGGCGACTCGCGAACGGTGATGATCGCCAACATCTCCCCGGCGGAGCGTTCGTGCGAACACACACTCAACACGCTTCGATACGCCGATCGCGTGAAAGAGATATCGAAATCCGGGGGTGGTCAGATCGAGTCGTCCACGTCGGCGAGCGTGCACAGAGAGTCCCGTTCGACGGCATCTCGCCGCGCGTCGACGTCCAGAGCACCGACGGCGCACACGTCTCAAGACGAAACGACGATGTCAACGAAATCGCGATCGACGAGCGCGCCCGGGACGACGACGCAACGCACGAGCGCGGTGTCGACACCGGCGCGAAAAATATCGTCCGCGTCCATGTCGCGAGACGAAGCCGAGCGCGCGCACGACGCCCTCATAGACGTCATCCTGAGCGAAGAGGACGCCATCATCGCCGCTCATCGCGAACACATAGAGCGATCGATGGAGACGGTGAAACACGAGATGGATTTCCTCGCCAACGTGGATAAACCGGGATCCGCGGTGGACGTCTACGTGGACGAGTTGGACGCCATCCTCGCGGAACGCGCCGAGGATGTCGCGCGTCTCCGCGCGCGCGTCGACAGGTTTCGCTCCCTTCTCGCGCAAGAGGAGTCTCTATCCGCGCGCGTGTTGGCGACGGAGACGACGTGACGATTTAATTTGACGCTAGTGATGTAAACTGCACCTCTACTGTAATCGAATTCAACCGCCCTCTACGCGACGGCTCTTCGGGACATGGCGACGTATTGCGATCGCGCGCGCGCGCTCAAGGGAAGCTGAAACTCGCTCGCCGCCCACACAGTATCGTCCGGTATCCACCCCTTGAGCATGTCGCCCTCGTCCTTTCCGAGCACCGGACGGGACACCGTCGGGTACCTCAGGAATCCGCTCTGCACGCCGTCGCCGTCAAACATGAGCGGCGACACGCCCCCTTTCAACCCGACGCGCATGTTGATTCGTCCAGGCGATAGCGTATAATCGATCCATTGCTCCACGAGAGGCGACGGCACGCCTCCCTTGTTGCTCGACGCCGCCGTGGGGACGACCCAACAATCGCTCCACAGCGTCGTCCCCGAGCGCGGCACCGCCAACCCGATCAACGTCGATCGTCGCGCGACGGAAAAGACATCCTCCGACGGCCCGACGACCACGGCGCAATCTCCGCACGCGATGGCTTGTAAATACTGCAAATCGTCGAACACTTTGACGTTTTCACGAAGCGCGCGCACGCGAGCGCTCACGCGTCCGTCGACGCCTCCGACATCCGTCGCGTTCGCCGATAATCCCTCCGCCTTGAGCGCGGCGCTCAACACCAATCTCGGCGCATTCGGCATCCCGATCAAACCTTTCAGACGAGGATCGAATAAATCCTCCCAATCTCTCGGTGGCGGCACCCCTTTCGGGAGTTTATCTTTTCTGTACGCCAACGTCGCGCATCCAAATCTATACGGCGCGCCGTAAATCAACCCACTCGAACTCACCCCTCCCGTCCTCGGATCTCTCCGCACGAGCGCGCGCCACACCGGTGGTAAACTCCTATACCACAGCGACGATTCCGCGTTCGGCACCGGTCGTATCAACCCATTCACGATCGCCGGCGCCAACCACTCGTCGCCCAGCGTCGCGCAATCCGCGCCTCGCGTCTTCTTCCCATTTTTCGCTAGATTCGAGTACACCTCCGCCACGCTCGCGCACATCGTCATCGAAAATTTCACTCGCTTCGTCTGCGTCTTCACGAACTCACCGCTCGCGCTCTGCGGCACGCTCTGTCGAAGCGCCGTCACTCGCAACGGCGCGTCGAACGCGTACGCGGTCCTTCTCTCGCCCTCGTACATCACCTCCGTCGTCGCCCTCGCGCGGTCCTCGCTCGCGAGCGCGACGCACGCGTGCGTCGCGATCACCGTCGTCACCGCGACGCGTCGCGAGCGTCGAGGTTCGCGCGCGTCGTCGTCTTCGATGTCATCATCATCATCATCATCATCGTCCCCGGGACGATTCATCGCTCTCGTCGCTCTCGTCGCTCGCCTCGCTCTCGTCGCGCGCGCCGACGACGTCGACGCGCGCGTCGTCGCTCGCGCGGACGCGCGCATGACGGCGTCGTCGGCGGCGCGACGACGTCGCGCGCGGGTGTGTCGATGTCGATGATTCTCACACGAAAACCTCGACACTTCGCGACGTCTCGTCGCGCCGTTCGTCCCGCGCGCGCGCACGCACCGGCCGCTGTGCGTTCGAACGCACCGTTCCACACCGATTCGCGCCATGCCGCGCGCTCTCGCGTCGTCCTCGCGCGCGTTCGTCGTCGATCCATGCGCGGGAGGTCATCGTCATCATCACCACCGTCGCGTCGCCGCGACGCCTCGCGCGTCGCGTCTGCGAACTCGCGCGCTGGACGGACACTTCGAAACGCTTCGTTTCTTGACGCCCGCGGACGTCAAGCGCGTGGCGGAGACGCACGGCACGCCGACGTACGTGTACGACGAGGCGTCGCTCGAAGCGCAGGCGAAGACGGCGAACGCGTTTCCGAACGCGTACGGTCTCACGGTTCGATACGCGATGAAAGCGAGCCCGAACGCGGCGATTTTGAAGACCTTTAAAAAGGCTGGATTGAACATCGACGCGTCGAGCGGGTACGAGTGCGAGCGGGCGATGCTCGCGGGGTTCGCGGGGGAGGAGATTTCTCTGTCGACGCAAGAGCTTCCGACGTTTTTCCCGGAATTGGTCAAGCGTGGGGTCAAGGTGAACGCGTGTTCGTTGGATCAGTTGGATCGATTCGGGGCGCAGTTTCCGGGCGGGGAGATTGGCGTGCGATTTAACCCGGGATTGGGAAGCGGTGGGACGGGGAAGACGAACGTCGGCGGTCCGAGCTCGTCCTTTGGCATTTGGTACGAGTCGCTGCCCAAAGTGAAGGAGATCGTCGAGAAGCATAACCTCAGGGTGGTTCGCATTCACACGCACATCGGAAGTGGGAGCGACCCGGCGGTGTGGCAAAAAGTGAGCGGGATGTCGCTCGATCTGTGCCGCGAGTTTCCGACGGTGACGACGCTCAACCTCGGCGGCGGGTACAAGGTGGGACGCATGTCGTACGAAAGCTCCACCGACCTCGCCGTCGTCGGCGCCCCGGTCAAGGACGCGTTCGAGGCGTTCGCCGCGGAGACTGGACGCGAGTTGAAGCTCGAGATTGAACCGGGAACGTTTTTATTGGCCAACTCGTGCGCCGTCGTCACCTCGGTGCAAGACAAGGTGACCACGGGCACCGCCGAGGGTCACACGTTTTTAAAGCTCGACATGGGCATGACCGAGGTCCTCCGACCGAGTCTCTACGGTTCTCAACACCCGCTCGTCTCCGTCGGCGCCGACGGTGAACTCCCGAGCACGCAGGCTGAGTACGTCGTCGTCGGACACTGTTGCGAATCCGGCGATTTGCTCACGCCGGCGCCCGACGAGCCCGAAACCATCGCCGAGCGTCTCATGGGCGACGTCTCCATCGGCGATTACGTCGTCATCGAGGGTTCCGGCGCGTACTGCGCCGGCATGAGCTCCAAGAACTACAACTCGTTCCCGGAGGCGCCCGAGGTGATGAAGCGCGTCGGCGGCGACTTCGCGCTCATTCGTCGCAAACAGACGCTCGACCAAATTCTCGTCAACGAGGTCGAGTACACCGCGTGAATTCGACGACGCGTCGCGTCATGAAACGAAACAAATATATATTCCACACCACCCCGCGCGACCGGCACTCGCGATCGCGCGTCCACCGCGTCGACATAGCGCCGAAAGTCCCCGCGCGACGTCACTCGCCGCCTCCCCACTCGCCGCCATGACGCGGACGACGGTCTCCCTCGCGCGCGCCGTCGCCCCGACGCCTCACCCTCGACGCACCGTTCGCGCGCGCGCTCGACGCACCGTGCACGACGCGTACACCGCCATCGAACGCGCGCTCGACGACGCATCCTCGCGTCCACCGAGCGAACGTCCCGAGGCGCTCGAGCGCGCGTCCGACGTCGTCAGGTCGTCCCTGCGCGACGCCAAGGCGAACGGGCGCGCGACGCTGTGGAACTCAATCTCCCTGACGGTGCGACGCGACGTTTTCCCGAACGAGCTCGAGCGATTGGTGCGATGCGACCCGGGACGAATCGCGTCCCCGAGCGACTCGAATGACTTGAACTTTATAGTCGCCGTGACGCTGAGCGCGAGCGCGCTCGCGACGGTCGTCGGCGTCGTGTTACCCGGAGATTGGGGCGCGTTCGGGAGTTATCTCATCGGGGGCGTATCGTTGGTCGTCCTGGCGATCGGGTCGACCGCGCCCGGGTTGTTGCGCGTCGGCGTCGATCGGTTGGCGCGCGCGAATCCCGAGTATCGAAGACGCGTGGCGAGACACGAGGCGGGGCATTTTTTGGTTGGATTCGCGCTCGGTGTTCCCGTGGCGTCGTATGATTTGGGGATCGATAGTTCGCACGTGAATTTTATGGAGTCAAAGCTGGAGCGGAAGATTTTTTCGGGGGCGAAATTGACGGAGGAGGAGGTGTTGCCGCTGGCGGTGATTTCAATGGCGGGCGTGGCGGGCGAGGCGTTGACGTTTGACGACGTGATGGGACAGAACGCGGATTTATACGATTTGCAGCGAATTTTGAACAGAGTATCGCCGAAACTGTCGGACGCGGCGCAGCAGTCGACGACGCGGTGGGCGGTGTTTCAGGCGGCGACGATTTTAAAGGAGAACGCGGCGGCGTGGGACGCGCTGACGGAGAAGATGATCGAGGGGGCGTCGGTGACGGAGTGTCTCGTCGCGATCGAAGACGCGTCGTCGCGCGCGTGAGAGCTTTTAATGAAATGAATAGCTATTCTTTTTTTTGTTTTGTATCGCTACGAGTTACTAGAGGCGTCGTCGCGCGCGGCGTCGAGTCGTACATCGTTCGTCGCGCGCGGACGCGAAAGAAACCGCGAGCGCCAAACCGCACGCCGCGCCGAACGCCATCTGCGACAAAATCTCGCGATGGTTTCGATACGCGCGCGCGAGATTACGTCGAGTTCGAACCACCGCCGATGGAAGTCGAGTCGCGAAACGTCGCACCGCCGAGAGCGCCGACGTTGGACCGCCGCGCCGCGTCTTGCGCGGCGAGTCGTGCTTCTGCCGCGCGAGCCTGCGTTAGTAAAGTAAAGTCGTGTGCCGCATGAGTCGTCGAGTCACGAGGTGCGAGCGAGCGAACGAGATCGAGAGAAAAGAAAACGCGCGTCGCGCGCGTGTCGAGACGTACCATTTGTTCTCGACGATCGTTCACCGCCTTGTTCGCCTGACCGAGCAACGCCGCGGATTTCTTTTCGGCGTTCGCAGTCGTCGTCGTCGATGTCGTCGTCTGTTCCGCCGCTTTCGCCAACAACGCGGCGGCCGCTGATTTCTTCTTTTTCTTTTGCGCCTTCTTGCGCTCCTTTTCCTTTTCCTTCTTCGCGGCCTCGTACTCAGCCTCCTTGGCTGCCTGTTTCGCCTCCAACTCGGGCGTCAACGCGCTCGGCACACGCGCGCCCTGCATCCAATCCCACGCGTCCGGTATACGCGCCATCGCGCGCCGGAACGCGTCGCGCGTCTCTTTATCCTTGCTCACCGTGTACGCCACCTTGCCCTTGTACACTTCGGTCGGATCGGCGCGTGAGTCGACGAGAAGAGCGAAGACGGCGTCCGCGTCGCCGTCTCTCGCCGCCGCGTGCAACGCCGGTTCCGGGACGATAATCTCCGGTTCCTCCGGTTCCTGAATCTCGCGCGCGGGCATCGTCTTGTTCGCAATGATGAAATTCGTGTCCACGAGCGCGGATAATGCATCTTCATCGACGCTCGGTCGCGAGGGTTCTTCCTCCTCGACGACGTTCAAGTTCACCGTGGCGAGTCGTCCCGCGACCCGACGCGTCTCGTTAAACGTCGGTCGCCCCGTCATGAACGGCACGCGTCGCACGCGCGGATCCTTCCTATCGAGCATGGGATTCTTCTCGTTGAATATGGTCTTCGCATCGACTTTACTCACGCTTATGAAGATTAAACTCGCGCTCTGCGTAGAGACGTTCAGTCAGTCGATCGGTCGGCGTCGAACGAGCGAAGAAATGAAAATACGTTAAAAAACGCGCGATCCGTCAGCTCTCATAGCATAAAAGACCTCACGGACGGCCTTCGCGCGATGCACGACGCGCGTTCTCTCGCGCGAGAGCGTGACGACGTGACCGACACCCGTGGTCGAAACGTCCGCGCGAACGTCGGCGAACGCGCCGACCTTCGCCGAACGTCTCTCGCGTGAATACCGATCTCGTCCACTCTCGCGGTCGATATCGCGCGCACGCACCGCAGCCACTCGAACGATTCACACCGTTCGTCTCGGGATCAAAGTTTACATCACCCGGATCGCGCGAAGAAAAAGAAGAAAAACTCTCGCGGCGCACCTCCAACACGTCCCGCCACTCCCTAAACGTCTTCCGCATATCCTCCTCCAACGCCGCCTCATTCGCTCGACGCATCGAACTCCCCGCGCTCTTTATATTCTTCCCACCCCCGTCCTTGTGTACCTGCCGACCTCCAGCCTTGGCGCGCACGACGTACCGTCTCGCCGTCGCGTGTCGCGTCGCCGCCGCCTTCGGCGCGTCCCCGTCCCCATCCATCACCCGCGCATCGAACGCGCTCACCGCGAAATGCCCCCCTCGCGCTAATACCACCACCCACGGTCTGTGTTTCTCGCGAACGAGCGCGCGAAACGCCTCGTGCGCGTCTTCCCGTCCCTCGTCGGCGTCTTCCTCGGAGAAGAGAAGCGCGCGCCACACGCCTCTGGGGACACCGTCCGCGCCGACGACGACGCACTGTTTCCCATCCCCGGCGCCGACGACGGAGACGAGATTCCCCCCGCGCGCGACCGCGTCCGAGGCCTCCTCCTCCTCCTCCTCGTCGTCGTCCGAGACGTCTTCCCCCGAGGAGGAGGAGGCCGACGAGGCGTCGGAATCACGCGCCGTTCTCGCGCGCGGGTACGCGATGACGCGCGCGGGCACGACGCGCGACGTCGACGCGCGTCCCACGCGCGGTTCGGGCGCGTCGAAGACGCGCATGACGGCGCGCGCGCGAGGACACGGCGCGATGTGCCGACGGATGGAGAATGCGTCGGTCGGTCGGGGACGGGTGTCTAAACCCTAGACTAAACCCTCATGAAAAAAACGCACGAAACGCCTCGTTCGACGCGGACGCGCACACGTCGACGCGTCGCGAGAGCGAGGCTCGAACGAACGAGGTCGAACGCGAGAGAAGAGACGCGCGCGACGGATTGATTCGGACGCCGGACGACGGGAGACGAGGATCCATCCATCCATGACGCGCACGCGCGTGACGTGTTACTTTCCCGTGGCGCGCGTCCCGGCGAGCAAATTCGGTGCGTTCAAGGTGTGGTACGTCGACGTGGACATCGATGAGAGAGATAATAAGATGGACGTGCGCAAAGCGATCGCGTTGGCCACGGGGGCGCCGTTTTCAAAGCTCAAGATTCGACTCGGTGGGTTCGGGGAGGTGCTGGCGTTCGTCGCGGGCGCGTACGGCGATAGATTACGCGTGGGTAACTGGGGCGCGTCGAAAGCGGTGTTTGAACCTCGATTACTTCGCGCGCACGAACTGAACGATCTCGGTGCGGGTTCGGTGACGGATCTGCCGGATTGGGATCACTCCAAGTACGACGGGAGATACGATTGGGTGCAGGAAGTGCGCGACGAGTGGAAGTGACGCGAACGCCGCCGCGGTTGACGCGATTCGCCCCCGCGCGATTGAATAATCCCCGCCTGAATAATAAAAAATCGGTCACGATTCATCCCGAAAGTGGGCGTTACATCGACTAGTGTTGTTAATTGCTGTATCTAACCCTGCAGAACGGCTTGGAGCGCCGCTTGTTTCTCCGGCGTCAAGACGCCCCACGCCGCGGCGAGCTTGTCTTGCGGGAGGCTCGCTTGCATTTGCACGAGGAACGCCTTCATCTTCGCCGCAACCTCCGGATCGACGAGTCGAAGCTTGGTGCTGAGCGTGGACGTGGGTAACACGTCCGCGAGCACGCTCACGACGCGCGGGACGTGCTCGTGGGAGGCGCCCATGAGCGCGCCTCCGTTGGATTCGAGCAAGCGCATGAGCTGCGCGTGCACGTTTCTCGCCTCCACCTTGTCCTCAGTCAGAGGCAAGTTCGCCAACCACGACGGTAAGATGACGCTCGCGTCCAACGCCCCGTTTTGAAATTCGCACATCTTTCCGAGCGCCGCGACGGCGTTCTCAAAGGCGTAAATGTTTTCGTCGTCTCGAGCGCCCGGCGCTTGAATCACCGCGGCGAGCGCGGCGAGCGCGTTGGAAACGTGCGGGGCAAACTTGTCGCCGCAGTGTTCCGCCATGACACCGATGCCGTACACGGACGCTTGACGCACGTCGGCGTCGTTGTCGCCGCACCCGGCGATGCACGGGACGACGAAACCTTCGAGGTATTGCAACGCCGCGCCGTCGTCGCTCGCGTGTTCGAAAATGTCGTCAAACACGCAAATGGCGATGCGACGTTCGGCGGCACTTCTGTTCTTGTCCAAGAGCGGGACGATGAAACTTAAGAGAGGCTGTAACGACGGAAGGATGGCGCCGTGGAAGCTCTTGAGGAGAGATCCGACGCATTCAGCGAATTGATCAAACACTTCGTCCTCGGCTTCTTGTTCCTCCTCCAACGCTTGCATTTCTTCCTCGTCGAAATCATCCGTCCCCGCGCGCTTGTTGCGCTCCGCGCGTCGTTCGAGGGATTCCGTCAACAACACCTTGAACGTTTCCAACATCGCGGGCAAATGATCGCGGACGAGCTCTCCGGCTTCACCGGCGGATTCCGCGAGAGACTCGAGCATGCGCGCCTGCGTCGAGAAGCAAGTAATCTCGTCAGTCGAACGCGTCGCGAGAACGTCGAGGAAAAAATCTGAAAAAAAAATCAAAAAGTCTGAAACATCGGGAGACTGTTAAACGGATTTATCACCATCGCCGTGAGGCGTCTTGAAGGGGAATCCATGAGTTTCGTCATCTGTTTCGTACGCGACGCGCTCGATTTGAAAAAGTACGCACCGAAATTTCGATATCGGGTTCCTTGGCCATCGCTTGAATGAGCGGCGGAATGATGTGGTTCACCAACTGTTGGAACCAAACTTGGTCCTTCGCACCCTTGGTCACGGCGATCTTACCAGATCTGAGAATATCCGGAAGGGACGCCACGGCGGCACGGCGAACGTCTTCATGGAAATAAAACTCGAGCGAAGGAATCATCGTCTGAAGAATTTGTTCCAGGTACGGCAAGATGCCATCCTTGAGTTCGTCGACGTAGCAGCACAACATGTTGCACGCGGTTGCCTTTTCTTCGAGAGCAGCCGTGCGAATGGACACGCGCTTGTCACCGTAATCCACGCGTTCGTACTCTTCGTTCTCGTCCTCTTCATCCTCTTCGTCGTCATCCTTATCCGTGACGATGACGTCAGCCTTCAAGTTTGCAGATTTAAGCAACGGTTGCATGACGACTTCGAGGTACGGGATGAACTCTTCGCCCAAGCACTTGCACAAACGAGTCCACGCTTGGAGCATGTACTGCACCGTGGGGTCGTCGTCCTCGAAACCGCCAGATTGAAGTCGCATGAGCATGTCCATCACTTCGCGAGCGTCCGCGGCGAAGCGAGCTCGGCCGACGGCCATACCGACGAGCGAAATGCACTCCACCGCCTTGGCGCGCAACATGCGGTACTCCTTGCCGTTGGCGTTCACCAAAATCGACTTGAGGTACGGGAGCACGGTGTCGTAGTACTTGACGAAGGACTCTTGCGCGTTGTCCGCGGTGGAAGCGAGCGCGGTGAGAGCAGCTTCTTGCACGGACTTGTTACCGGATTGCAACAACGTCAAAAGCTTGTTCATGAGCGGATCCAAGTACGGAGCCATGCACTCGGGCGGGCAGTCTTCGCTGAAGTTGACGGTGGCGGCGGCAGCGTGTGCTTGGCAGCGTGGGTTCTTCGAATCGTCCATGGCGTTCAAGAGCAGCGGCAACACGTTCGCATGCGCCTTTTCTTGCAATCGCGGGCCGAGATCGGTGCACATCTGACCCAAGCCGTTGATGGCGGCCCAGCGGACGCGCGGGTGCGGGTCCGTGGCGAGGGCGTGCAAGCACGGCTGAATAGCGCTGACGACATCCTTCTTCATGCCCTTCGCGCAACCTTCAGCGATTTGCGAGAGCGCGATGAGGGCGGCGTGACGTTTCTTCCAGTCGGCGTCACCGATGAGGGACGGCATGGTGGCCGCGCACACCGGTAACATCGAGTTCGGGCCCAGAGCGATGGCAATGCGATCCAAGCACTCTTGGCCGACATCGTACAAATCGCCTTGTCCCAAACCTTCGTCCTCTTCGTTTTCGCACGTGTACCAGTCCTCGTCGTCCTCGATGTCGGTCACCAAGAAGGACACGAGGCAGTTGTACAAGCGCTGCACAAAGTTCGGCACTTTACGCATCATACCCGGCGCTCTGTCTCTCGCCTCGGTGAGCGTCACCAAGAACTCCGTGGCGAGCGTGCGCGTACCGTCTTCCAAATCGGCGTGTTCGGCCACGCTCAACATCGCCTCGACGAGTTGCGTGAGGTGATTGCGCACGAATCGCGGATCGGCCTCGGCGAGCTCGATGAACAAACCGAGCGCCTCTTGCGCCGACGTCTCGTCTTGACCTTGCAACGCAGAGCCGAGCGTGTTGAGCATCGCCGGCAACAAGTCTTGAAACTTGATGCGATCGCTCTGGTTCTCCAACGCGTCCACGAACGCGCACGACGCTCGAAGCGACGCCAACTGCACCTGCGTGTCCGCCGACGTCAAGCACGCGCTCAACACCGCGTGCAACGTCGGAATCTGCGCCACGAGCCCATCGCTCATGAACGGCGCCAACATCGCGAAGATGCTCAACGCACTCTCCTTCAACCTATCGCTGCCCTCTTGCACCGCACCGAACATGAACGGCATCAGTTCCGGCCACGCCTCTTCTCTCTCCATGGCGCCGGCGGCGATTTCACACACCAAATCGCACGTCTTTCGCGCAATCTTCGGCTCTCCCTCCTCCTTGAGCGCCGTCAACAGCTCATTCTTCAACGTCACCTTCGTTCCCTCCGCCAACTTGACGTACAGCGCGCCGTCATCCGACGTAAAGAGCCGTCGAGCCAACACCGCGCTCACCTCTCTCGCTCGCCCATCGCTCGACGTGCGAAGCGTGCGCAGCAACTGCGTCGCCAGCTGATCCGGCGACTTCTTGCACTGATCGAACACACCCTCGCACCGCGATCGGTGGGCGTTATCCGGGCTCGAGAGCCCGGCGAGCAGGGACGCGAAGGCGTCGATCGAGTTCGGATCGAGCACCGCCGCCAGGTCGGCGCTCATGGTTCTCTCGTCGCTCGACCGCGCACCACCGCGCGCGCGCGTCGCAAACGGCGCTCGAAGACGCTCGAAGACGCTCGCGCGCGAACTTCGCGATCGACGCGCTCGAGGCGGGGTTTGACGCTCGAGAGTGGGAGCTCTGAGGTGGGCGAGTTTGAAATCTGTGCCTCGGCGGGAC
>MDTE01135107.1_pt1 | contig 16860 bp, 10 predicted proteins | sample 811231 | NCBI WGS metagenome assembly MDTE01 (sample SAMN05326651, study PRJNA326480) | marine metagenome | isolation source: seawater | place: Indian Ocean: Red Sea | collected 2010
GCGTAAGATCGAACAACAGATGAACAATGCAATTTCTGAGTCTAAGGACTGGAAATCTGCAAACACTGAAGTTGTCACCGAAGACGGTATTTCCACTGTCTTTCTTCACAACAACAAAATCGCCGAGATCGGTGAAGGTTTCATCAAATTGTTCGATGGTGGATGGCAATCTAACACCACCAAATCGCGTCTGAATGCAATTCTTTCTGAACATGGAATTGCAGGTGAAGGTGTATTTCAGAAGAATTTTGAGTGGTTCATTCGTCTCTGGAATGGTGAAGAATTCGTGACCACTGAGTTTCGTTCTGGAATGCGTCTTGCATGAGGGGTTAACTCCCCCTCTCTTTTTTTGCTCACTATCTAACAACAACTCAATGAACGAAGAATTCAACGAAATTGCCGTATTGGACGTTGCTGATGTATTTCTCCAGTCCGAACCTACGTGGGAAGATGACATCCCCATGCCGTCCGATGAGTACATCATGGACAACGATTTTGACGACAATTTCTGATCCTTACCTGTTCACCCACTAATTAACACAAACTCATGAACAAGCAAACTTACATCGGCATGCTGCGTCAGGGTAACACCGGCAAGGACCTGCTCGCTATCCTGGATCTGATCGCTCAGGAGGATGCCGACCAAGCTACCGCTCTTGCCCAGTACGGTCGCTCTGACGAGATCGATTTTTGAACTGTCACAACGGCCCTCTCACCTGAGGGGGCTATGGCCTACAATAGCCACATGACAAACAACGACACCATGCCAACCTTCGCCGTCCAACCTGCTGCCTGGGGTGAGTTCGATTCCATCGGATGCGACTGGGCCATCTCCATCAGTCACGCTTACAAGATCGCCGGCATCTGGCAGGAGATGAACCACGCTAAGGGCGACATGATGATCTGGCGAGTGACCCCTGGTGGCGAGCCCATCCGCTGGGTGCGAGTCTATGAAGACGAGTCGGTGGACACTGTGACGGATGACGCACTGGCACTGCTCGTCTGATATCTGACCCACCATGGCCTACAATGGCTGTATACCAAACAAACAAACCACATGACTGCTTCCACCATGACCGCCGACACCACCTTCAACGGATGGGCCAACTATGAGACCTGGAACGCCAGCCTCTACATCAACAACGATGAGCCCATGTATCGCCTCGCTGTGGCATACGTTGAGCAAGCACGTCGCTTCGGTCAACGGGTCAGCTACGATCATCTCATCCCTGCGCTTGAGTACAACTTCGGGCAGATGACCCCAGACGGTGTGCGCTGGATGGATGGACGGATCGACACCGCCGAGATGGACGAGATGCTCGAGGAACTTGCTTGACCTCTGGTCGCTCATCCTGTACAATAGCCACACACGAGACAACCACATGACCAGCGCCACTCAGAACCTGCTCGACATCGCTACCGCTCTCCAAGCAGAAGGCAAGACCGTCAAGGTGACCGTGCTTAAACCTCGCCGCCCTCGCAAGGGTGAGCTGGTGATGAGCATGACCAAGGGCAGTCGCTCCAACACCAACCGCCGAGGTCAGACAGCGCCCCATGCTGTTCAAGCAACCCATTCGGTCGTCAGCGGCAACGCTGCAGCCTACTTCAAGACCTCCGGCTGAGTCAACGGGGAGGAACGGGGGGCCTGGCCACTGTTCCCCCGATATGGGGCGAAAACGCTCCACTACCCTAATCTATAACGGACCAAATTCGACCTCTCGAAGGTTCCCTATATAAAAAAATTTTCCCCAGAAAAAATCCACTGAGGCCTTTCCAATGACAACAAAGAAACATCAGATAAAATCCCAGTGGTATTATTGGTTCTGGGGCGCTGCGACGGTTTCCGTTTTGGCGGGTCAGATTTATGTTGGGACAGGATATCGACAGATGTCAGTATCCGTCAACAATCTGACAAAAGTTTTTGTACACATTCTCCGCAGTAACCGATGAATTTTTCCCTTCAAGAAGTAGACCATCTTCTCAAAGCCTTGCAAACGATGTCATCATATGATGTTGCAAGGGCACGTGAACAGATCGACCCAGGCGTAACAGACCATACAAAACTTATTCAAAAATTAGAAGATTATCGACTTAGACTTGTAGTAGTATGACAAAGACAACACCACAGAACGTGCAGGAAGCGAATGAGGGACTCTTCCATGCTAAGATGACTCTCCCCGCCGCTGCACTACACTGTGGAATGACACAGAAGGAAATGAAGATGACATTTTGGGAGTATTTGAAATACCATCCTCCGAGTTTAGAGTGGGAAGAATGATATATACTGAAAGTGTATCGGTTAAGACCTATGTCATATGATATAACAACCACAGAGGTTGAATACGACGAAAACTCGGAAGAATATATGGTTCAGATTCCCCAAGATGTCTTGGAGGAACTAGAGTGGAGAGAGGGAGATATCTTAGAGTGGCAGTTCTGGGATTATGATGGACTTCCTGGCCTACGCCTACATAAGGTAGGTGAATAGCTCGATTTTCTAATAAACGATGGCGAAAAAACAAAGAGTTCGTATTGGTAATTCTAGACCCAGACATAATTGGGATCCAGACACAATTGAAAACACAGCAGGTCCTGGATCTGCTGGAGGAGGATCTGAAGGTTGTGTGAGTCCTCCTGGTCAGGGCGGTGGTGTAAGAACGATTGAAGGTGTTTCAAAACATTCTATACATGAAGTTGGACAGGTCGGAAGTTCCTTTCCTGGCACGGATTCTTATGGTCGTGACATGGAGGGAGCGACCTTCGCCGAACGTGAGAAGTTATATGTTAGATATGATCTAATTGAAGGACTCGAAGAAAGCGGAATGGTTGATGATGATGGATTTCCTTTGAATGATGATGATGTAACTGTACGTCAATATGTTTATGATAATCCCACTAAAGAGAGGGAAAGTGACGGAACATTAATTCGTAAGACAGAAGATTCAACAATTCTTTTACCAACTCATGATGAGGAATATTTCCAACATGTTTTTAGTTGGCCAACGAGTCATCCATTAAGAACAAGAAAGATTGCAGGATTTATTGAAGAAACAACGACTACAGTCTGTACTACACCAGCAAGTGAAGGTCAGGACGAATGTACTACATCTGTAACAGACGTTATTCTTCATCCTGTCGAGAGATTGTATGATGTGAATTTTACATTAGCTGATGTAGATATGGAACTCTACCAAGCTAATCCACAGGGTGCAAGTCAGAAGGGTGATAAAGTTTGGAACTACAATCAATTGGAATTTGATCCAGTTACTGGACAACTGCAGAATCCAAACGGAAATCTCCGCAGAAAATTAGGAAAACCCATCATTTATTACGGAGATAGTTCATCAAACGCTATTTTCTTTAACTACGTTCCAGATAATACGATTCATACGAGTGTAGTTACTCATGATTTTGATGATGATAACAACAGAGATAATAGCTTTAATGTAACTGGTAACATTACAGTCGAACCAAAGAATAGGGGAGATGATGGAGAGGGAACTAATAATAGAAGAAATAGAAAACATTATGAGATAACCTTTCCAAAAGCAATTAATAATACTGGCAACATAAGAATACACTTCAATCGTAAAAAGACTGCATCTGGTATTAGTAGAGAAAGACTATTTGTATCTAAGATCAAACAAACTGGTAAGAAGAAAGTAAAAGTATGGTTTGAGACTGAAACTGGTGGAAATACATTTGCTCGTGAATGGACTGTATCTCTTGGTGGTAGAGAAACATCAACAGTAGATGTGATTGGTATTGGTGATACAGTTAACGGTGCAACAGTGACTAATGTTGTTAACTATATGGAAGAGGTAGCTCTTCTCAGAACAGCTGTTAGATCACAAAAGAAAGGTGTGCAAGATCCTAATATTACTGAATCAGATTTTATTGCATTAACTAATCCAGATGGTACACCTCAAGGACTCACAGCGTTTGATTATGCAAGAACAAGATCTTGGATAAAAATCAATGATACAACTGACATTGAACCAGGGATGGAACTTCAAGGTAGAGGTATTAAAGGTAAAACAACTACTGTTACTGGTGTAGATTATTTTAACAATATTGTTTATATTTCTGACACTATCAAACAGAAGAAACTAAAAAATTTAAAATTTATTGATGATCAATGTAATCATGTAAGTAAGCATACATTGTGTTATGCTACATTATCTGGTGGAAATAACTTTGCAATTGATACTCAATATCAAGTATCAAGAAATGGTGTGAATACATGTTCCATTATAGCAAAAGCAGGAAAAGGAATTCTCAATAGATCTGCTGTTGTTGGAACATGGTTTAGTGATGTAAAACATGAAATTGAATACCAACCTCTCTTTTATGGTGCAGATCCTGAATGTGAGAAAGAACTTGATAGTGATGAATATGGTGAATATACATTAGGAACAATTATTTGGGATAATGATACAAAAACTGAGAGTGTATACATTCTGACGACACCAGAAGATAATCTTGCATATACAGCAAGTCAAGTACATTTTGCTTTAACATATGCTCCTATTGATAAAGATACCTTACATACAATCTTAGATCAAGCAAAAAAAGAATTTAAATCAACTACTAAAGATATTGAAAAGAGATTTATTGTTTTTAACAAAGTTTCTGAACATTGTAAAGTTAATTTGGGTGGTAAAAAAGCAGCTGCAGTAATTGATGATCTCTGTAGAGATGATATTAGACCAACGTACTTTAATATGTACGATCCTATTACTGAGCAATCAGCACTAGATGTTAATCTAACTGGGTTACAAAACAATATTCTTGATTATTGTGCAGCAACTAATCCGACATTAAATCCAGCACTACAAGGTGCAGAGATTGCAGCACAAAATAGTACAGTTTTGCCAGAAGAATACTATAAACAGTTTGTTACTAACGAGAACTCTTTGATAAACAGACTTAGGTCTGGTTTTGATATTGTAGAAAGTACAAGACCAAAAAATAAGATTAAAAATCTACCACCACAAATTGTAGGTGAAGATCAATCTGGACGGACTTTTACCTCTTCTAGTTTTAGAAATCTACCTCCAAAGACAGATAGAGTATCATATTTCTGCAATGACTTGGTTGTTACTGATGATAAGTATCTCAATCCTATTCTCAACTTAGATCCACAAACAACAATCAACCAACCTAAAATTATTCTTAGGTCTAAACCAATGTGGACTGCAAGTAATAGTGGTCAAACATGGACTATTACTATTAATACAGCTGCAGGACCATTGACAACAACAATGAGTGTTACGGTCAACAATGATGCTAATGGTCATGTTGGTAATATCACAACCAGTAATGGTCCTAGTGCTACCAATACTGTTGTACAAGGTATTTGTACTATTACATCTACGATTAACTGGATTCCCCTAAGAAGTAAATCTGCTAGAAGCAATGCAATTTTTTGTACTAGAGATGCTTTCCCCGATGTCTATACAATTGCTACTAACATCGGTAGACCACCTGGTGGGGATCATAATGATCCATATGCTAAAACTGATATGAGAGATATCCGTTATAAGGAAAGACCAAAAGATGATGATGGTGAATATATTAATACTATGTTGTCTTTACCAACACATGCAGTGTATCCAGCAATTGTTTGGGAACATAATGTAAACTATCAACAGGACTTCTTCAAGATGTTGGAGTTTAGATTAGAAGAACATTCCCAGTTAATTGGTGAAACCATCGAAAATAAAGGTAATCCATATATTGATAGAGCAGTAACTACTAAACTTCGTAAAGATCTTAAAGTTGGTGATACAAGTATTACTGTTGATTCTACTGGTGAGTTCTTATCTTCGGGATATTTAATTATTCCAAAATATACTCAAAAAATTGTTTCTCTGGAGACAGGAAATAATAATGGATACTACACTTATAGTGGTGAAGAAATTATTTACTATGGTTCAAAAACAGAAACAACCTTTAATGACATTCAAAGAGGAATGTTTGGAACAACTTCTGGGTTTGAAGAAATCATATCTGTGGAATCGGTGGAAGAAGGTGTTAGATATAAAATTGCAACTTTAGGTTCTAGTAACTGGAAGAAAATTGGTGCTGGTAAAAATCCAAGTGTTGGCGATGTATTTACTGCAACAAAACATGATGGTGTCGGTACTGGTACAGTTACTGTATTTGGTACTACATCAGATGAGACTCCAGATGAAAAATTATTGACTGGTTTAGAAGCAGTTCCAAAGGTTGCTGTTATAAGTAGTTATGAAAAAGGATTCAGTATTGCTCAACATTCAGTTTTTTCACTAAAATACTAACATGTCAAGACCAATTTCAAATTTAGGAGACCCTAATAACGGTGGTGGTGTTATTATCACTACCAAGTGTCCAAATATACTTGCTGGAGGTCGTCCAATAGCGACTACAGGCGACATTGTATCGCCTCATGACTCTAAACCAGTCCACTATGCGGTTACTGGACCAGGAAACTTCACAGTTTTGAATAATGGAGTCCCAACAAACGCTGTTGGAGACTTTGATACGTGTTTTCACGTAAGATTGGGTGGAACTCCTAACGTATTGATTTGACATTTCGTTATTTTTCGTCTAAACTACTGAAAGTTACCTAAATCACATGGCAAAAGCAAAGATTGGACTCTCTGGCGGTGTTTTTATCGAAGGAAAACCCAAAATGACCCGTCAAGGAGAGGGCAAGAACACTAAGTATGCTGCAACTTCTCGTAATAAAGCTAAAAAACCCTATCGAGGTCAGGGTAAATGAGTTTAGTCGTCAATCTACCAGCGAAAAAGGTATATGTGAGAAAAGAATATCTCACTGACCATCAATCTGGTTTTGGCGAATTCGTTGAGGGCGTCTGGGTATCGGCAAAGTCCATACCTGGGCGCGCTTTTTATTTTGAGACTTATCTACCAGAATATGGTGCAATGTATGATAAGCTCCCAATCAGTGCATTCCTGGACCGCCCAGAGACCCCTCAACCAGATTTAGATCTACCCAACTTACAGTTTTGGAACTGTATGGATTATGGAGTTGTAGCAATTCAGAAGCAATTTATTGCTTCTATGGACTTTGAACTCAGAACTCGTAATTTTGGGTCTATACATGGTGAATATTTGTTCACTCTAGACAACTTTCATAGTGATATTGACTCAATTGACACTAATGTTAGTGAAGTTCCAGATGAACATAAGTCACATAACTGTGTTTTGTTGGAAAATGGTCAATTTGCTTTGTATCCAAACAACAGAATGCGAATTTATGACCTTTCTATAACACCAGAAACTCCAAAAACACCTGATTTTAAAGTTTCTACTAAATATTATCAGGTTGAAAATGGTGTTAAATGGGGTCGGTTGGGGCAAACCGATGAATATTTCTGGCAAACGGAGTCAGAAGAGTAAAAAACACAGAGGAACACAAAAATGGCAAACTCTCCCAACCCAGATTACGTTTCATCTATGATGAAAGAGGATTTTGGTACTGAAATTTTGATTACTAACCCTAAAGCCGACAAATATCTAAAGAGTGCGGCAAAGACAATTATGCGGGGAGATGATTTTCGGAAAAAAATGAGTAAGAACTGACATATATAGTATAACGGTAAATTTTCTGCTATAATGATTGGTTCTGTAGCCAATAAAAGGTCATTAAGTAATGAGTTTTTAGGAAAAGTTTCTAGATCTTTCAAAGATCTTAGTTTTAACTTTACTAAAAACCCCATTACTAATGATATCGTTGTACTAAAAAATAATGAAGCAATAAAACAATCAGTGAAAAACTTGGTTTTGACCAAGTTGGGAGAAAGAGTATTCAGACCAGAGATTGGTACTGATGTTTCCTCTTACTTATTTGAACTCAATCGTAGTGTTGCTGCTAATGAACTAATTCAACAAATTGAACAAGTTCTAGAATTCTATGAGTCTAGGATAATTTTACAAAGAATTGATGTTGATGTTGATGATGCTTTAAATTCTTTTGATGTCAGCATTGAATATTTAATCGTGGGTCTTCCACCAGAAGTCCAAAACTTATCTTTTATCCTAGTTAGAGAAAGTTAATTAAATGGAATTACCAGTAATATCAGCATTAGAGTTCGACGAAGTAAGAGATTCTATTAAGAATTTCATAAAAACCAAAACAGATTTCCAAGATTACGATTTTGAGGGATCTAACCTTTCCATGCTTGTTGATATTCTGTCGTATAACACTTTATATACGACTTATAATGTCAATATGGCATCAAATGAGTTAAATTTAGACACTGCGGTGTTGAGAGACAATATTGTCTCAATCTCAAAAAGACTTGGATATACTCCATCTTCTTATACATCATCGAAGGTAAAAGCTAACGTTAATGTTTCTGGTATTCAGTCATATGATGTTGTTAGGTTCAAAAAAGGAGCTTCACTTAACGCATCGTCAAATCAAAAAAATTATACTTTCATATTAACAGAAGATCTTGATATTTCTGTAAAAAATAGATCTACTGTATCTTTTGAAAATGTTGAGTTGTTCGAAGGCACAGAATTTGTAATTTCATACACGGTTGATGAATCGAATGAACATCAAAGATTCTTCATACCAAATAATTTTATAGATGCTGAAACAGTAAAGGTTTCGGTAATTTCAGATCCACAAAACAGTCAAGAAATAGAATATACTAGGAAAGATACTATTGTTGACGTAGCAAATTCTGATACTGTTTTCTTTGTAGAAGAAGTTCAAGATCAAAAATACGAAGTTGTTTTTGGTGACGATGTTCTAGGTAGAAAACTAAGAGATGGTGAAATAGTAAAAATACGATATGTTATCACCAGTGGTGGTGAAGCAAATGGAATTTCAAATTTTAAGTTTATTGGAAAGGTAGAGGGAATTGATATTGAATCAAATACTACCAATACTATATCTTATAGTAACATAACTTGGAGTCTAGGAACAGACACACCAAAGTCTGATGGTGGTTCTACATTTGAATCATCAAGATCTATAAAATATAGAGCACCAAGATATTATGCATCACAGGAAAGAGCAGTTACACTTTCCGATTATGAGTCTTTGATCGCAAAAATCTATCCAAATGCTGAATTAGTAAAAGTTATCGCTGGAGAGACGTTGAGTCCTCCACAGTTTGGAAAGGTTCTAATCGTCATTAAACCAACAATTGGTGAAAAAGTCAGTGCTAGTGAAAAAGCTAGAATTAAAAAAGAACTGATAAAATATAAAGTTGGATCTATTGATGTTGAAATTGTAGATGCAAAAGGAATTACATTTGCTATAACTCCTAAAGTGGTTTTTGACACATCAAAAACTAGAAACAGAGAAAATGATTTAAAATCTTTAATTAATGATTTCCTTTCGGAATATCTTAAAACCATTGATTTTAACAAATTTGGTGGTACTTATTCTGATTTGAAACTAAGGTGTGGTATCAAAGAATTAGATTCTGCGATAACTTTTGTTGGTAACGAGTTATATTTAAAACAAGCAGTTGAACTAACACCATCCGTATCAAAAAATTACATCACTAATTTTTATACAAAGTTAAAATCCGATGTATCTGGTGATTTTTATGCACTTTCCGAATTTTTCTGTCATAAAGGAATTGCAACTCCAGTAATTTTGGCGGCAAAAACTAAAGAATTGATTGATGATTGTTCTGCAGACACGAACATTTACTTAGTCACAGAATCTGGTGATGTTCTTGCTGTTGTTGGTACGATAAATCTAGAAACTGGAGAATTAAATTATACTGTACAAGCATGTGACGGTTCTTCTCAGATCATAAATATTCTAGTGGTGCCAGAGGTTGTTGAGATACCTGTCGGAAGTGATGTCGTACCTTCTCTAGAAGTTGAAGATATCGAAATTTATCCAGACTTAGATCCAAGTCTTGTATCGGTCCTCTTAGATCCAGGATCTATTACATTACCGACAACCACCCCTAATGGTACTGCTGGAGATCCAGCGGTTATTGTTAATCCACCTCCACTAATTACTGATGGTCCAGGTGGTGGAACTGTAACTATCCCAACTACACCATCTATTACTGATGATAGTAGTACCGATCCTGGTTCTACAGATCCTGTTATTACGGATCCTAATGACATCTTCAATATTGATAATTATATTCCAGAAACAAATCCATATTCCTGCTCATGAGATATCTAGAAGAAAAAACTTCAATTATTTCAACTTTAATTGAAAATCAGTTTCCTCAACATGTGCAGGAAAATAATCGTAAATTTTTAGATTTTCTGTCATCTTATTATGAATCTCAAGAGGGTAAATATGGTCCTCTTGATATTGCTGCAAATTTAACTGATTATTATAATATTACTTATTTTAGACCCAACAGATTGGTAGAGTCTGTTGAGTTAACTGCGGATATTAGTGATACAGATACCACGATAACAGCATTCAGTACATCTGGTTATCCTGAGAGTGGATATATTAAAATTGATGATGAAATAATTTTTTATAAGGGCAAAACTAGCACAACATTTACTGGTTGTGTGAGGGGAACTTCTGCTTTGGTTTTATCTAATATTCCAAAATCATATATTACTTTAGAGAAAACTACAGCAGCAAGTCACAAATCAAAAGCAAAAGTATACAACATTGCTTTTAATTATTCAAAAGAATTTTTTAATAGAATTAAATCTGAACTTGGTGTTCTAATTCCAGAAGTTTTGGATGAAGCACTAGATGTTGGTGCATTTCTGAAGAAGATTAAATCTTTCTATTCAGCAAAAGGTAGTTTAAATTCTCATAGAATTGTATTTCGTATTTTATTCAATGATAGAAGATTTGATTTAAAATTAAATGCCAGGGGTAGTGGAGCAGTACTCGATATACCAAACCTCAATGGTAGTATTCCAGATCCAACAACTTTCCAAATTCCAGATAGCGTTTTTATTAAAAATGGTGGTTCTGGGTATGATAACAGAAAAATTAATGGTGTATTAGTAAATGCACCTGTAGTTGATATTATTGGTACTGGTACTGGTACTGTAAACCAAACTACTCAGATAAGAGACAACACCACTGCAGTTATTAAAGTAACCGATATTGATAGTAATGGAACTATTACTGATATTGATGTAACAGATATCGGTGAAAATTATTTTGGTCCAATTACAGGAAAAGTAAGACCAAGAAAGTTTGATGAAGATCAAATTGTAAGAAATGTAGATGGTACTGGAGTTGCTAGAGTAGAATACTACGACTCAAAAACAGATACTGTAATTTTGTATGATGTAGTTGGTAACTTTAGACAGAACCAAGAAATTTTCTCCACGTCTGGTGAACAACCAAGAGCGTTTATATCTTCTATACCAAGCAGTCAATTTAAAACCAGACAAGGTGTAGAAATTCTCAGTGAACAACAACAAATTGAATTTCCACGAGAATATACATTTAGAACTTCAAATACCAAAGCTTCCACAAGAAAAATTATTCGTTGTAAGTTAATTGAAGGATTTAATTTAGAAAATGATGAGTTACCAAGTGTTTTTTCGCTGAAACAAAACGCAGATAAACTATTTGGTGTAACTGGTGTAGATATTGAAATTGATAATAAAATATTTTTAACTGAAAATATCTTTGAGTTTGAAGTAGGGTCAAATAGTGACGTTGACGACATTTATTTACAACCTTCAACTGTAATTACAAAAGCTATTACAATTAATAGTTCCACTGAAGTAATTACTGTTGATGATGCTTCTGGATTTCCTGTAACCAATGGAATCATCAATATTCGCGGTAAGGAAATAACATATACGAATAGAACATCACAACAATTCTTTGGATGTTCATATTCTGGTACTGCTTTCAGTGCAAATGTAAAAGATGACGTAATTTCTTATGGTCGTTATAAATTACTCGAAAAAAATGATGAAAATGGAGTAGAAAAGAATAAGTGGATTACTAACGTAAGAGTTTCTATTGGTGACTACAGATTTTATAATAATAATCTTTATATTGCAGAAACTGCTGGAATAACTGGTACAACCGCTCCAACACATACAACAGGTAATGTTTCTGATGGTTCTGTTGTATGGAGATATTTTGATACTAATAGATATGACCACTCATTTTATATTGACTACAATTCAACAACAATTACAAATCCAAGATTTAGAGTATTTGGATTACCAGGTGAAGACGTAGTAATTGAAGAAAGTGGTGCGTTGAATAGTTTAACTAGGTATGAATTTGCTAGATTTGATAGTCCAAATATCGATGTTTATAATTTTAAGTTAGACAATGAAGAAGCCGCAGATAGATCTGATAGACTTGCTTTACTTTTAAGTTCAAACTATAATAGAACCAGAGACGTAGTTACTGATTCCAGATTACCCTCCTATCAGTCTTTAACGGGATTTAATACTCATTATGACTTTACCGATCACATTTACATTGCAACATCATGCGTCCCTCCCTGGTGGCAAGATATTATCACATATCCTAACAGTGGAAATATTCCTGCAGAAGATCTAAAGAAAGTTGCATTCAAAAATCAAAAAGCTGTCACAAGATGGCCTAAATCTGCTATTCTTTATACTTCACAGGGAGTCTCTCAGTTTAGAAAAAATAAAAAAGCTGTTGGACTGCAAGTAGATGCAATTCAAGTAAACTCTTATAGAGGTAACACCGTACAATATGGATATTTGAATACTTTTGCTATAGCAACTGGTGGTAACTATGGTGTTACATATGGAGAGACCAGTGGTATAGCAACTTCATTTGACACATCTAAAAATCCAAGATTATCCGTAGAACAAGGAACTACACAATTAAATATTTCTAATACAAATAATTTAACAAAAATTTCTGCTAATTTTACTAAAATAAATTTTGCAAAGTTATTTGCTGAATATGAATCTAATTTAACTGGATTTACTTCAAAACCAACTATTGAGGTAGTAAACCAAAATCCACAAGCGATTGCAAAATTTACCAATATTTCAGCTTCTGGAAATACATATCAGGGAATCAATAATGTTGATAACATAGTTACCAGTTCTGCACACGGATTTATAACTGGTGATAAAGTTACCTTTACCAGTGATGATAATTATTTCCAATCATTAATACCAAACACAGAATATTTTGTTAGAGTTTTAAGTGTTGATACATTTACTGTTCATAAAACAAAATCGCAAGCTCTATTGAATGATGGTAAAATATCACTAAATCCAAATTACATTGGAGTTGCAACTCCAAATTCTCCTGGTGTTCCTATTATTTCATCAAATGTCTCTTTCAGTTTTGCTGGAGATAGAAAAGATCCACATACTGGTTTCTTAGATGCTATACTAGAGTTAAGTTATAAAGATGGAAAAATTGATAATATCTTTATAAGAAATTCTGGTAAAGGTTACGTTAATCTACCTAAAGTTATAATCAAAGACGGTGGAAAACCAGATTTTGAAATTCCATTCTCAAAAAATTCAGTGAAGTTTATTGAGATGAGTGGACCTCTTGTATCTTATCATAATTTTAACAATAAAGATTATAATTTAATTTATGTAAATGATTCTGACGGTAAATATGCTTCTATAACTACTACATTCGAAAAAACACCGAAGGTTGAAATCGTAAGTGGTAGAAATGCAGCTGCAACTGCATTTGTTGGAAATGGTAGTCTTACTTCTGTAGTATTATCTAATGCGGGTGAATTTTATGTTATTCCACCAAAAGTAGAGGTTATTGGTGACGGAAAGGATGCTGTAGTTGAAGCTACGATAACCACGACTGGAGAGATAGAACAGTTTACTATTGTCAACCCAGGAACTGGATATACTATTGCTCCTACTATTAAGATAACACCAGTTGGTTCTGGTGGATCAATTACTGCAACATTGAAGGAATGGTCATTTAACTTGGTTAGACAGTTAGAAATGTTGAACCGTATAGATGATTTTGGTGGATACGTTTATGATGATGGAGATGCTACACCAACATCAAATAACCCTAAAAATTTCAAGTTAATTGACTATCCTAATGACTTCCCTAAGGACATTGAAAAGAAACAATACTTCTTACTAAAACCAAGTACAAAGTTAGCAGCAAGACAGATTAGGAGATCTGCTCCTGATGTTCTTTTGGGTGCTCTTGCTGCAGCAGCAGGAACAACTGTTGCAAATCTTACTGATGATCAATTATTGGGAACAACTGGAACACCAATTGATTTAGTAACATCCAGTTTACACTCTTTACCTTATCTCGTTTCATACGATGGTATTCCAACTTATTATGGTGGTAAAATTCAGAAGGAAAGAAATATAGCATTTAATGCAGTCACTAATCCACTGGTTGAAGCAGAATCTAGATATAAGTTGAAATGGTCCACCACATCCAATGGTGGTATCAATGAAGTTAGCACAGTAGTTAGTGGTACAACATATTATTTGAGTAGAGTTGGCGGTCCTTCCATAACACAATATCCAATTGGATCTTTTGTGGAAGATTATGAGTTTGTTGAGGGTGGTGATGATGATCTAGATGTCCATAATGGTAGATTTACAATCACACCAGAATTCCCAGAAGGAAGATATGCTTACTTTGCAACTAGAAAATCATATGATACTGTAACTAACGCAATAATTACTGCTAGTACAATTGATTTTGGTGGATTCCCATATTTCGTTGGTGATACATTTGCATCAGAATATGATGACTACATGAACAACAGATGTAGAACAAATGATATGATTCCATCTCAATTTGTTAGATCTTTTGAAAAAGATGTTCCTAAAGTCGTATCAAATGGCGACCCAACATATTTTGGCAGTATTCCAGCGGGTCAAAACTGGTTTAATGGACTGACGCATAATGATGAGTATCCCCAGGAAGATATTGATAAAATTAGAAGTGTAGCTGGAACCTCAGCAGTTTCTGGTGGTTCTGTTGATGCTGTTATTGTTGAACATAAGGGAACTGGTTACAAAGTCGGTGATAGATTAAGAGTAGATAATTCAAAAACTTTTGGTACTGGATTCTCTGGTTTTGTTTCTAAAATTGGAGGAAAATCACTTGGTATTAATATTTTAAGAAGTGCAGATTTTAAAACTGTTACATTTTCTACCAATGAACCAAATAATTTAGCAATCGGTGATCTAATAGATTTTAAATATGAAACAAGTTCTTTAGATTATCAAAATTCTCCAATTTATCTAATTGAAAATAATGCAGCTCAACCTGTTACTCCTGGGGTTGAAAGACTAGACAATGTTCAGGTTTCTATTAGAGAAGGTCAGTCTCTTGATGTCCTCAAAGATAAATTAATCTATTCTGTTTCACTAAATTCTAATTTTAAATATGAACTCCAATTACCTGGAAATAGTGAAGTTAAACTTACATATGATATTGAGGCAGTAAACGAATACTTCACACTAGTTCCTTCTCCTACCGACACGGTGAGATTGGATATGTCTAAAGTTCCTAATAGATTATACTTGCATGTTACTATTAGTACAGATGAATGGATTTATCAAATTGATAAGGTTCGTGACTTCCAGGGAACTCATAAAATTGTTGATGTAGATACTTCTTTAAATCAATTCTCTATTAGATTACAAGAAAATACTTCAACGTATGAAACTAGAACTTTAGCGTATAATGCTCAATCATATGGCGCTGATGGACCAATTGAAGAAGTAACAATTACAAATACTGGAAATAATTATAGAAAACTTCCTCAAATAACTGGTTTAATTAAAAAAGGAACTACAAATGATGAAGCTGGTGATGGTAAAGCAATTATGCAAGCAAACTCCAATACTATTGGTAAGTTAAAGAGAATTTACTATGATTCTATTGGAACATCATTCACTGCTGCTAAAAATGTAAACTATTACTTGAATTTACCAGCTACCGCTAAGATAATTAATAATTTTGAGATATATGAGGTAGAAATTGTAAGTGGTGGTCAAAATTACGACAACGTAGTTACTATCCTAGTGGATGGATCTGATACTAAAGCAACTTTAGAAGCAACTGTTAGATCTGGAACTATCACCGAAGTTAAAGTGACTGATGGTGGTATGAATTTCAGTAAAGAACCAACATTGACAATATCTTCCAATAATGGTACGGGTGGATCACTTAAAGCAAAAATTAGAAGAAAAGTTCTACCAACAGGACAGGAATTAACTGGTGAAATTAATTCTATCTTATTCCCAATTCCAGTAAAGACTAAAGTAGTATCATTTGATCAATTTACATCTGTATTGGAATTTGATGAAGTAGAAGGTCAATACAAAGAAAATGATACTGTATATCTTGGTGGAAAAGCGTATGGAAAAATTTTAAGTATCAGAAAAAACAAAGCATATGCTAAAGTAAAACCATTTACTACATTAAATCTAGAAAGAACTGACGTACAAGGAAATTCAAGTGAACATTTACAAAAAATTACTGATAGTAGTTATTATCAGGATTGGTCTTACTCCTTAACTTCTTCTAGAGATACTAAAGAATGGAGATGGGATCAAGATATTCTTACCCACCCAGCAGGATTTAAACAGTTCGGTAAAAAACGTATTGAGAGAAGAAAGTCTGTATTTAAAGATAAAGAAAACATATTTAAGAGTACAGTCGCTTTCTCCACTAAATTTTTCAATACGATTGATTTAGAAACAAAACTTGGTCAGTGTGATACACAAAGATTAGCATTTAGTGATACTAGTGGTTTTAGTGTCGGGGAGTACTATTTTGGTATTACTTCTACTGCAATTGGTGAAATTATTGATGTAAGTGAGTTCTTTGTTAGAGTTAAATTAAGAAATTCTAATAAATTTATAAAAGGAGAATCTATTGTTACAATATCTCTGAATTATGCCGTTGGTTTA
>MDTE01039418.1_pt1 | contig 16859 bp, 16 predicted proteins | sample 811231 | NCBI WGS metagenome assembly MDTE01 (sample SAMN05326651, study PRJNA326480) | marine metagenome | isolation source: seawater | place: Indian Ocean: Red Sea | collected 2010
ATTATGAGCTGGATATAATAAATAAATTTTATCCATTGGAAGTGTCTTAATTTTCTCTGTTAAAATAATATCCCAGTTTTTTGTGTAAATTTTCATATCATCAGCAAAGTGTATCAAATACTCCCCACTAGACTTTGAGATCATACTTTTTAATCTATTGGGCGCATCTTGATAACCTTTACCTCTTTCCATTACTTTAACCACGATAGCGATATTTGATTCATTTTGATATTCTTTTAAAAATTTTTTTGTATCTAAGTCATCTATGTCAATCCCAAAAACTATTTCAATTTGATTTTTATCGCTGGTTTGAGTCTCTATACTTAAAAGTGTCTCTTTTAGTAGTGCAACTCTTTTTCTACTTGGTATAAGAATGGAAAATTTTTTCATAATTAATTTTATGTAATTTATATTATAAAATTTTTAATTGCCAATCATGTAAACTATAATATAACTTGACTAGTTTATGAAGAATAGTTCTAAATCATTTCCTTTGATGTACAATAATATTTCGAGAGATGATATTAATATTATTATCAAATTTTTAAAAAAAAATCCAAAGTTGACAGCAGGAAAACAATGTTTAAAATTTGAAAAAGCCTGGTCAAAATGGCTGGGAGTAAAATATAGTATATTTGTAAACTCTGGTTCCAGTGCCAATTTTTTAACTTTCGCTGCATTAAAAAATTTTATAAAAAAAGATAAAAGAAGAGAGATATTAGTTCCAACTTTGGCATGGAACTCAGATATTGTTTCAGTAATTTATAATGGTTTTATTCCACGTTTTGTTGACATAGATTTAAAAAATCTATCAATGAAAATTGAAGATATTCAAAAAAAAATAAATTCTAAAACGCTTGCAATTTTTATTACACATGTTCAAGGTTTTAATGCAATAAATCAAAGACTTTTAAATTTAGTAAAAAAAAAAAAAATATATCTTATCGAGGATGTATGCGAATCACATGGGGCAAAATTTGGAAAAAAAAAATGTGGAACCCTTGGATTTGCTAGCAATTTTTCTTTTTATTATGCTCACCATATGACAACAATTGAGGGTGGAATGATCTCGACAAATAACAAAAAATTTTATGATTTATGTAAAATAATGAAAGGTCATGGATTAGTTAGAGAAAGTAACATTTTTGAAACTAAAAAATATTATTTTAGGAAATATAAAGATTTAAATCCTGAGTTTATTTTTTCTAACACTGGATTTAATTTTAGAAACAACGAAATCGGAGGACTTCTTGGAATAAGCCAATTAAAAAACCTTAACAAAAATATTAATTTAAGAAACAAAAACTTTAAATATTTTTTAAATAATATTGACAAATCTAAATATTATACAGATTTTGATGATATTGGTTGTTCTAACTATGCATTCCCAATAATTTTAAAAAGAAAAAATATTTCATATAGAAATAAGTTTGAAAAATACTTAAGGAAAAATAATATAGAATTCAGAAGAGGAAATGCTGGAGGAGGTAATCAATTAAGGCAACCCTACTTAAGGGGAAAATACCCGTTTAATAGAAAAAATTTTCTTAATGTTGAGTATGTACATTTTTTTGGATACTATATTGGAAATTATCCTTCGATGAAAAAGATAAAGTTACAAAAGTTAATTAAATTATTGAATATTTTCAGTTAAATTAATAGTTATTTACTATCTTTTTAGAATTATTCTTAAAAAATGTAATTAACTCTTTAATTCCAATTTCCAATTTTATTTTTGCTTTAAATCCTTTTCTTTCAATTTTTTTGTTACTAACAAAATAATCTCTTTTATCAGGATCTTTCTTATCATTTACAACTTTTATTTTTGTGATTGGATGTAATTTTTTTATTTTTTTTGCTAGCGTGATTTTGCTAATATTTGCTGTTGAAAGTCCCAAATTAAATACATTAGATTTAAGCTTATTAAAATTTTTAATTGAAAAAATAATACCACTCACAACATCTCTCACATGTATAAAATTTCTTCTGAAATGAGGTTCAAAAATATTTAGTTTCTTGTATTTAACAGCAGTTGAAACAAAATTATTTACTAATAAATCACTTCTCATTCTATAACTGCATCCAAATACCGTAGCCAACCTGAAACAAATTGAATTATTGTGATTTCTAACTATTTTTTCAGCATCACATTTAGTTTTTCCATATAATGAAATAGGTTTAAGCTCACTATTTTCATCACAATATTTATTTTTTTCTCCAATGCCGTAGCCTGAGTTAGTCGTCATATAAATTATTTTTTGTTTTTTGTTTAGTAATTTAATAATCATTTTTATAGCTTGGAAATTTGTTGATACTGCCTCCTTTTTATACTTTTCACACAACGGCGCACCAACTAAACCAGCGAGAGGAATAATAATTTCATTCTTTTTGATCAATTTTTTCATAAAATTTTTATTTCTTGTATCTCCATAAATAAAATTAAAATTTTTATTAAAATACAGATGTCCTAAGGAATTATCATCGTATTTAAGTAAATCTATGACTGTAACTTTATATCCTTGGTTGAGAAGCTCTGTGCTTAACATTGATCCAATGTATCCTGCCCCACCAGTGATTAAAATTTTTTTCATTGTATAATTTTTAAATTATATTTATTTTTTATAAAGTTTCATTTCAAGGTTTTCTACCATGAAGTGGCCGAGAAACATATGTGCCTCTTGAATTCTAGCGGTATTTTTACTTTTAATTATAATAGATATCTTAGCCAATTTTTTAGCACTGCCACCATTGTTTCCAAGAAGAGCTATTGAATTAATGCCTTTTTTTTTTGCAATTTTTAAAACCTCAATTATATTTTTTGACTTTCCCGATGTTGATAAAACAATTAATGAATCATTTTTTTTTCCTAACCCATCAAGATTTCTTGAAAAAATATTTTTAAAAGAATAATCATTTGCACATGCGGTAAGTGTTGACATATCTAGAGCCAAACTAATCATTGGTATTGGTTTACGATTAATTTTTGATGTAAGTCTTACCATACACTCAGCAGCAATATGTTGGGCATCGGCAGCAGAGCCTCCATTACCACAAATGAAAATGTTTCTTTTTTGTTTAACAGTTCTATATAGCAAATTAATTACATTATTGATTTTTTTATGATCTTTTAGAAGACTGCTTTTAATAGAATAGAAATTTTGAATTTCTTTTTTTAAATGATTTTTTATGTACACAGTTTTTTTTATATCATATAATTGTTTCATTAAAAGTTATTAAATTTAAAATTATTTACATTTTTGAAAAGAAAAAATAAAATTGATTTAGTTATACTAGCAGGAGGAAAAGGCTCGAGAGTAAAAAAACATTTAGAGGGCGGTCCAAAACCTCTTATAAAAATTAATGGTTTACCATTTCTTCAAATTATTTTAAATCAATATGCAAAGTATCCTTTTGAAAATATTTATATTTTAGCTGGGTACAGAGGAAATAGTATTTATAAAAAATTTAATGGTAAAATTTTCAATTTTATAAGGGTTAATTGCCTTATTGAGAGAAAATTATTAGGAACGGCAGGTTCTTTAAGAGTACTTAAGAGCAAGATTAATAATAATTTCTTAGTTGTAAATGGAGATAGTTTTGTTGATTTAAACTTGAATCATATTTTTTTTAAAAAAATAAAAAAACATCAAATATTTCTGACTAATAATTGTATATATAAAAGTAATAAAAAACTCTCAAATTTATCTCTGACATCCCAAAAAAAAATTCAATTTAAAAAAAGGGGAAATTTAATGAATGCTGGAGTTTATCTTTTTAAAAAAAATATATTTAATTTTATTAATAATAACTCTTTTTCTCTTGAGGATGAAATTTTACCAAAATTAATTGACCAGAACAAAATTGATGGAAATTATACAAATAATTATTTTATTGATATTGGAACAAAAAAAAATTTAATTTATGCAAGAAAAACTTTATTTAAGTATTTGTATCAGCCTGCAGCATTTTTAGATAGAGATGGAGTTATAAATTATGACTATGGATATGTTTCGAATATAAAAAAATTTAAATTTAGAAAAGGTGTTTTAAAAGCATTAAAATATTTGTCCTCGAAAAGATATAATATCTTTATAGTTACAAATCAAGCTGGCATTGCCAAAGGAAAGTTTACAATGGAAAATTTCTATAAATTACAAAAAAATTTAAAATTTAATCTTAATAAAAATAATATAAACTTAAGTGATGTTAAATTTTGTCCGTATCATAAAAATGGAATTATTAAAAAATTTAGAAAAAATTCTGTAATGAGAAAACCAAATAATGGCATGGTTTTAGAATTATTTAAAAAATGGCCAATAAATAAAAAAAGAAGTTTTTTTATTGGGGACCAAGAATCTGATGAAGTTTGTGCGAAAAAAAGCAGAATTTATTTTGAATATGCGCAAAGTGATATATTAAAGCAAATAAAAAAGTTACTAAAAAAAAACTTAAAACAAAAAGTTAAAATTTAATTTTTCTAAAATATTTTTTTATTTTTTTGTTAGTTCAATTTTATTATTCTTAATCAAAAGATTAATATCACAAAAATCTTTTATCGTTTTAGAATGGGCAATAAAAATTATTAATTTATCTTTCTTTATTTTATTTATTATATCTAAAAATTTTTTTTCTCCTTCTATATCCAAGGCACTTGTTGATTCATCCAAAATTATGACTTTTGGATCTGTAACTAGAGCCCTAGCTATTGATATTCTTTGTTTTTGTCCTCCAGAAAAAGAAGCACCAAGATCTCCAACATTTGTCTCCAAACCTTCTGGAAGAGAATTTACCAATTCATTTAAATCAACTATTTTAATTACGTTTTCAATATTTTCTGTTGAAATATTCTTTCTACCGAAAATAATATTGTTTTTTATTGATGTATTTATTAGAAAGTTTGTTTGAGACACATAACCAATATTATTTTTCCATATTTCAGAGACAAGATTTAAATTTTTTCCATTAATCTCAATTTTTCCTTTGGATGGACTTAACATTCCAGATATTAAATCAACAAAAGTACTTTTACCTGAACCGTTTGGTCCTTCAATAAAAACAGTACAATTTTTATCTAAAATCAAATTAACATTTTTGAAAATTTGCTTATTTTTATTGTAAGAGAAATCTAAATTTATAATCTTAATATCTAAATTATCTTTAAACTCTCTTTCAGAATTTACAATTTCACTTTTAGAATTCTTTTGATTAAATAATTTAGAAAATCTCCCAGCATTTTTAATTACCTCATCAATTTGAAACTTCGCTGTTTTAATTGCTTGCAAACTTTGATTATAGACTACAAATATCGGTATCATTCTAGCTGCAGCAAATGCATAAAGTCCTAAGATTGGTATCAATTCTACCATTTCAAAATTTTTGGTTTTAAAAAATAATAGTAAAAGGAAAACAAAAAAAACTATTATTATTTCAAGTAAATATCTAGGTATTTTATTTATTACAGCATCAGTGATAATTACTTTTGAAATTTCTTTTTCATTTTGACTAAATAATCTTAAAAAATAATCTGCACTTCCAGTTAATTTGATGTCCCTTAAATTAATTATACTTTCAGAAATATTTTTATATCGAAACGTTTGTAGTTTAGTTGTCATTTCAGATAATTTTAAAAATTTTTTTCTAAAAAAAATAAAGAAAATTAAAACAAATAAAATAAGCAATAATAAAATAGCAAGAGTAGACTTAAAATTTACAAAAAAAAGATATGCCATTATAAAAATTAGCAAGATAGAATTTTTAAATAATTCTATAATTTTTATAATACCACTTTGCACGAAAGTTCCGGTATCACTCAAAATATTTCTCATAATATATGCATGGTCTTTATTAAAAACTTCCTGCCAGGATGTGTGTAAAAAATAAGAGTAAGCTTTTAAAGATATATCAATATTAATTTCTCGACTGAATTTTTGAATTTTATATTCAAAAAAAAGTAATATTAGAATTTTTAATGTCAATATTATAAGAAATAAACTACCTATTATAAAAATATTTTTAATGTCTAAACCAAAGTTATCATTAATTAAATTTAAAAATTTATAATTACTTACCTCGCTTCCAAAAATTATACTTAAAAAAGGTATTATTAGAGAAAAATTTAATAACTCTAAAAGAATAACCAATAATAAAATTATCAACAAAAAAAGACTTTTTAATCTGTTCTGTTTACCGATAACTCTTAAAATTCCAAAAAACTGATTAATCATTAAATTATTTTTTTTAAATACTAAATTATATCATATTAAAAGTTGATTATTAAAATAAATTATTAAAAATCTTTAAAAAGTCTAAATTGACAAGTAAATTTTCAAACAATTAAAAATAAATAGAAAATAATTATCTTTTATAAATTAAACTATAAGATAATAGATACTTTATGAAAAAAAAAATTTTATTCATTCTAAATACCTATGATTTTATGTCTGCTGGCTTAAAAAGAAATTTTTCTATAAAAAAAAAATATAAAATATTTAATAAATTAGATAAAACGTGGGCCAACTTTTTTTATAATAATCTTAGAAAAGACTATAAATTAAAAAAAATTTATCCATTTATTGATATGAAATTCTTAGGGGATAGGCAAATTTTGAGAAAAATGACTCACGACTTGAAATTTAAGCCAAACTATATTTTTAACACGACAAATAATAGTAATATTCACACATATATTAAAAAATTTAAAAATACAAAAAAAATGATTTGGTTATCACATAACGTAAGTGAAAGTGATTTAAGATATCTAAAATCTATATATGATTGCTTAATTACATATAACGATAATTTAATAACTATAGCTAGAAAAATAAATTTTAAATATTACAAACTAATGATTTCTAGTCCAAAAGTTTTTAAAACAAATTTTAAAAATTTTAAAAAAAGATCTAATAAGATTTATTTTACTGGATCTTTAGGTAACAATTTTTCAGCTAGATTGAGATATTTAACATTTTTATATGAAAATTTTGAGCTAAAACTGAGATTGCGTAATACAATTGAAAAATATAAAATTCTCAATTTATTAAATAGTATCCTAATTAAAATTTTTCCAAAAATTATGGATCATCTCTATAATATAAGAGTATTACCTTTTACTAATAAACTTAAATATGTTAATGAAAATGAAATATTTGGTAAAGAATTAATAAAAGAACTGCAAAAATTTAAATTTTGCGTAAATATTAATTCAGATTTTGATAAAGATAAAAATATAAATTCAAGAGTTTTTGAAGCTCTATCCTGTGGCTGTTTATTATTTACCGATATGAATAAATGTATGGAGAGTGTGTTCAAAAATGAAAAACACGTAATTTATTTTAAATCAAAAGAAGATTTAAAAAATAAAATAAATTATTATAAAAAAAATATAAAAAAAGCTTTTAAAATTTCTCAAAAAGGTAACAGTATATTCAATAAAAAGTACCATTCCAAAGCACGGCTCAAAGAATTTAAAAAAATTTTAATAAAAGAGGGAATATAAATTGATGATATTCTTAATTTTGGTTGAGCTCCGATGAAAAATATTGCCGTAGTAATTGATATTACACATGACTCAGGAGGGAAAGAAAATATGTCGCTAAGTGTGTGTAGTCATTTATCTGAAATAAAGCAGTTTAATTTTATATACATTACTACTTATGATAAAACTAAAAAAACATTAGAAAATAAACTTGGTAAAAAAATCTTACTTTATAATAAAAGAAATTTTTTAAAAAGATTAAACAATAGACTTAAAAAAATTTTTAGTTTTTTACCTATAGATTATCCGTTTCAAAGATTTTTATTAAAAAAAAAAGTAGATTTAGTATATTTTTTAGACTCAAGTTCTCTAGCAACAACCGTAAAAAAAACAAAATTTATTTATTCAATTCTTGATATTGATCACAGAAATCAAAAAGGACTAAAAGAATTTAAAAAAATTTTTAAAAAAAGAGACGACGAATATCTGCTTTCAAGCAAAAATGCGAGCAAAATTATAATTGGAGCAAATAAATTAAAAAAAGAGATATCAGATGCTTATAAAATCGACGATAGAAAAATAGTTGAAATCAAATTTCCACCAACCCTTGCAAGTATTGATAATTATCAAAATGAGAGTATCCGTGAAGAAATATTAAACATTAACAAAGTAGGTAATTACTTATTATATCCTGCACAATTTTGGGAGCATAAAAATCATATTTATATTGTGAATGCAGTCGATTTTCTAAAAAACAAGGGAGAATTAAATTTTAAAATTATCTTTACAGGTCATAACAAAGGCAATTTATTAAATATCAAATCAATAATAAAAAAAAAAAATTTAGAAGAAAGTTTTGTTATTTTTGATTATGTGAAGGACGAAGAACTAATATATTTATATAAAAATTGTTCTTGCATAATCATTCCAACATTAGTCGCTCCACATACTTTTCCATTATATGAGGCATTTTATTTCAAAAAACCAGTTATTTATAATAAGTCTATTTTGGACGAACAACTTTTAGACAGAGTTATAAAATTAGATGTAAATAATATAGAAAATCTTAAAGAAGCTCTTAATCATCTAAAAGATGAAGAATACATCAAAAAAATAGTCAATGATAATTATCAGTATTATAAAAAAATCTTTAATAAAAATAAAAATACTGAAGTTTTATATAAACTTTTAAACACCACATTAAATGAATAAAAGATTAAGATCAAAAAAACCTTTTACAAACTAATAAAATATCTTTAAGTATTCAAAATATCTTATATGCTTAAAACTTTCGATAAATTTAAATATCCACTTATTCAGCCTAGATTATTTAAAGATGATTTGAGAGAAGGACTGAAAGTATTGAAGTCTGGACAAATCACGATGTCTAAACGAACAAAAAAATTTGAAAAAGAATTCGCTAAATATATTGGTTCTAAGTACGCAGTTATGGTAAATTCAGGTTCCTCAGCTAATTTACTTGCAACATGTGCCAGTTGCAACCCAGAAAGAGAAAATACTTTTAATAGAAACGATGAAGTTCTTATTCCAGGTATTTGCTGGTCAACATCTTTATGGCCATTAATTCAGTTTGGATTAAAACCAGTATTTGTTGATGTTGATCCCATGACTTTGAATATGGATATTAACGATTTAAAAAAAAAAATTACAAATAAAACTAAAGTAATATTTTGTGTTCACGTTTTAGGTAATGCATCAGATATCTCTGAAATACAAGAAATTTCAAAAAAAAAAAAAATTATATTGATAGAAGATACTTGCGAGTCACTTGGTTCAAATTTTAAAAATAAAAAATTAGGCACTTTTGGAGATTTTGGAACGTATTCGTTTTATTACTCTCACCAAATTTCCTCAGGAGAAGGAGGAATGGTAGTTTGTAATGACAAAAATGATTACAGAATATTATTGTCTTTAAGAGCACATGGTTGGTCCAGGGACAGAGATGACCACAAAAAAATTTTAAGGAAAAATTCTCAGTTAGACCCAAGATTTGTATTTGTAAATTATGGATTTAATTTAAGACCTCTTGAAATTCAAGCCGCAATTGCAAACCAGCAATTAAAAAAGATAAATACCTTAAAAAAGAATAGAAATTTTAATAGATCTCAAATTATTAAACTTTTCAAAATGTACAAAAAAAACAATGAAAAATTAATTTTTATTGATGATGCTAAAAATGTTGAATGTAATTGGTTTGGTATCCCAATTTTACTAGCAAGAAAATTTAAAAAATCAAAAAAAAATATCATTCAAATGATTGAAAAAAAAGGTATAGAGACGAGGCCAATTATAAGTGGCAACATACTCAATCAACCAGCTATAAATTTATTTAAACTAAACAAGAAAAAAACAATTTTGAAAAATTGTCAGGATGTTGAGGACAGAGGTTTTTTTATAGGCATAAATTCAGTTAAAACTGATGAGAGAATGCTTAAATTTGTAGCAAATTCATTAAATAGTGTTTTAGATAAATTTAAGTAATGAAAATAACCCAAGTTAAACCCTGGATAGACACTTCTGAAGCAAACTATATAAAAAAAGTAGTTAGAACAACTTTTTTAACCGAGGGAAAAGAAACAGAGAAATTTGAGAATTTTTTTAAAAAAAATTTTAAAATAAAACACGCAATATCAGTATCAAATTGGTCATGTGGAATATTTGCTTGTTTAAAAGCATTGAATATTGGTAAAAACGATGAAGTTATTGTTCCAAATTTAACTTTTATAGCCACCTTAAATGCTGTTATTTTGGCAGGCGCAACCCCTATTCTGTGTGATGTGGATGAAAAGAATTTGAGTATTGATTTAGATAAAGTTGAAAAAAAAATTACAAAAAAAACAAAAGCAATTATTCCTGTCCATTTATATGGCCACTGTTGTGAGCTTGATAAATTAATAAATATTTGCAAAAAAAATAAATTATTTATGATAGAAGATGCTGCCCAAGCGATTTTTTCGACTTATAAGAAAAAAAAATTAGGTACTCTAGGAATATTTGGCGGTTTTTCATTTTATGGAAATAAAATTATTACCACTGGAGAAGGAGGTATAATATTTACAAATAATTCAAAATTGAGAAATAAAATTTATGAGATCAAGAATCATGGAAGATTAAAAAAAGGTGTATTTGTCCATAAAGAAATTGGATATAATTTTATGTTTACCGAAATGCAAGCAGCAATTGGCAATATTCAAGTAAAAAAATTAAAAAAAATAATAACCAAAAAAGAAAAAATTTTCAAAACATATAAAAAAGAACTATCTGATCTTAAATCAATATCATTTATGAAAAATATATCAAACAACAAACCAGTTCATTGGTTTACAAATATATTTACTAAAGACAAAGCTAAATTAAAATCTTATCTCAATAAAAATAATATTCAAACTAGAGATATTTTTCTCCCATTAAATTTACAACCTTGCTACAAAGGTAAAAATATAGTCAAAAATTTAAATGATAAGTTTCCAATATCAAAAAAAATTTATAAAAGTGGTTTATCTTTACCCTCGTCTTATAATTTAAAAAATTCCGAATTAAAATTTATAATTAAAAAAATTAGAAATTTTTATTTTTCGAATCTATAAATTAAAAACTTTAGTTGAGAAAAGTTTCCTTTGCAGTGAGGAAATACCTTTTTAAAAAATTTTACGAAATTTGAATTAAATTCAAATTTTTCTTTATAAGCTTTAAGATATATTGGATGTAAAACTCTTGCTATTAAATAATATGATGACAAAATTTCCTCTTTATCGTGAATTATTTTTTTTAAAAATTTACTTTTAAAAAAATTGTCTTCCAGATACAGATTGTGAATCCTTGGTTTTAATGGGGGTAGTTTACACTTTTTTCTTACATAATTTAAATTATTTAAACCAGATTTAAAAGCCTCTATAAAAATAAGCATAGTTCCTTTCTTTGATAGTTTCAAAATATTTTTAAGCGCTTTTTTTTGATCTTGATAATTTTGTATATTTATAATAATTCTTTGACAGATAATTATATCATATCTTTCGCTAAACTCTTTTAAATCTCTAATACTATTGCCAAGTATCTTTGCTTTTTCCCTCAAAACTTTTTTTGCAATATTTCGAAGTAGTTCATTTGGTTCGAAACCAGTTAATTCAGTTTTTTTTTTTAATTTTGAAATTTTTTTTAGAGTATATCCATTTCCACAACCTATATCTAAAATTTTTATTTTTCTTTTTTTTGTTTTATTAACTAAATTTAAAATAAAATCTGTTTCCGAAGACCTTACATGATCATCTCCCATTGTCATTTTAGGAGAAGATTTATTTAATTTTGCCTCTTTGTCATAATGCTTTTTTTGAATTTTCTCGTAATTTCTATTCATATTCATTAAATTTTATTAAGGTATAATTTATTATAAATTATACATTATGAAAAATTTAAAATATATTCAAGAAAGTTATTTTTAAAAATCAAATCAAGTGAAAAATAATAACATATTAGTTTCTGGTGGCAGAGGTAGATTTGCAAGTGTAATGAAAAAATTTTTTTATAAAAAAAAAAATTTTATTTTTTTAGATAAAAAAAAATTTAATATATTGAGCACAAGCAGTATTCGAAAAAGTTTAATTAAATATAAACCAAAAATGGTCATACATTTGGCTGCTTTATCTAGACCTATGAAATTACATTATAAAAATATACAAAAAAGTATAAGTATAAATATTATAGGCACATCAAATTTGGTCATTGAATGTTCAAAATTAAATATAAAACTGGTTCATTTTTCTACTCAATATGTTTATCCAGGGTTAAAAGGTAATTATTCTGAGGATTCAGCTTTATTGCCAATGAACAATTACGCTTGGAGCAAACTAGGCGCAGAGTGTGCTGTTCAAATTTACAAAAATTCTCTAATTTTACGGGTTGCGATGGTAGAGAATCCATGGACTTATAATTATGCTTATAAAAATGTTAAATCAAATTATTTGTATCATGACGAGGTAGCAAAATTATTACCAAAACTACTCTCAAAGAAAGGTATTATTAATATTGGTGGCACTACAAGCTCTATAATTAAATTTGCTAAAAGAACAAAAAAAAATGTTAAAACTGGAACATTTTTTCAGAAAAGCTATGAGCCCAAGATCCCAATTAATTCTTCAATGAATATAAGTAAATTAAAAAAAATTTTAAAAAGTTAGTTATCTAATTTTGTATTAAATTTTTTAATTAAAATTGGCAGATCTTTTTTTATGTTTAGTTTAGACTTAAACTCAAATTCTTTGCGAATTTGATTGATGTTAATTTTAGGCTCAAATATTTTTTTATTTTGGTTTTTAAGCACAACTTCACAATTTGTTTCTTTTTCTAATATCTGAACTATACTTTTTATAGTAATATTATTACCACTAGCGACATTATAAATATGACCTTTGCCATATCGTAAAATTTTAAATATCATTTTAATAACATCGTCTATGTGAATATAATCTTTTGTTGAATTTTGATTTATAAAAATTTTAATTTTTTTTTTAGTAATCCCATCTCTTATTAATGTTGGTAATAAAAGTGGAGATTTATAATTTAAACCAAATACATTTGATAACCTGATTATTTTTACTTTTTTATTCAATCTTATTAGCAAAGATTCAGATACTAATTTTAAAATATTATAATAATCATTTGCTTTTTCACTATTAACTAATAAATTTTTCCCTTCATATGTATGTTTTGAATTTATATATACCCTTGTCGTAGATAAAAAAATAATACTCTTAAAATGATTATTAAAAGCAATTTCTGTTAAATGACCTAAATTTGAATAAAAACCTTTTCTTGGTTTTTTTTGCCAGTCATCAGACCCAACACAGTAAATTATATGACCAAGATTTTTTTTAAATTTAGTTTTTTTTTTATTAGGCAAAAACACTTTCTTCTTCCTCTTTTTGAGAAAATTGTAAATTTCATTTCCAATAAAACCAGTTGATCCAAATATTGTATACATTATTGAATATTTATCCTTCTAAATGATTTACTTCCCAAATAAGAATTTATTAATCCACTAACTCGGTTAGAATAAATAATTCTTTTTCTATAATTGAAAGGAAGAAAGAGACAAAATTTAATCATATCAATAACTAAATCTCTTAAGGTTTTTTTGATGGCATATATTACATTAAAGTTTTTTTTAAAAAAATAAAACTTAGACCACATAAAGTGCCAATTTTTGTTAGCTTCTATTTCAATAGCGTTAGGCAAATTAACAGATTTACCACCTAGGTGTTCAACTTTTATTTCAGGGAGTACGTAAATATTTTGTTTTTTTCTGTATGCACGTAAACAAAAATCTGTTTCATCATAATAAAGAAATATTTTTTCATCGTATAAACCAACTTTTTTAACATTTTTCATCTGAAAAAATAGAAACTGACCATGAACAATTTTCATAAGCTGATATTCTTTGAAATTATTTTTTCTAGGCGAAAAAAACTCGTTTATATATTTACTTTTTTCATGTTGAGGTGCCAAAATGACAAAATTATCAATTTTTTTTGCTGCATCAATAAATTTATCTATAATACCTTTTTTAAAATCTATATCAGAATCCATGTAGATCGCATATTTAGAGCTTATATTTTTAAAACCTAAATTTATACCTCCCGTTTGACCCGTGTTATGCTTGCTTACAATAACTTTAACATTTTTAAATTTGGAAAAGTTTTTTTTTAACCCTTTCTCTTTTGCATTATCAATTACCAAAACTTTAATTCGTGGATCTATTTTTTTTAGGACTTTTTTAATACTTGATGATGAAAAATATGAAACAAAAAAAATAGTCAAATTTTTATATTTATTCATTTATGAAATGTTCGTAGATAGTTTTTTTAAAGTAATCTTAATATCTCTAGATATTTTTGAATTCAATTTTAAGCCAAATTTTTGTATTTTATTTTTACTTATTTTATAAGAATCTTGGTTTAGAATTCTTGAATTTACAAAATTTAATTTCGGCTTATAATTATTACTTTTAATAATATTAATGATTTCTTTAACAGTTTTATTTTCTGACAAGATATTAAACACATCCGATGGAAAAAAATTATTTTCTATAATAAATTTCAATGTCTTTTGAGCATCATTAAGACTTAAATAAGGTCTAAAAAGTTCAAGAGCCTTACCCCAGATTGGTATTTTGATCCCCATCACAGAATTAAAACAAAATTTATTAACTGCTGTATGAAATCTCATTCCCTCAGAATATCCACTGATTGTACCAAATCTCAGGGAAATATACCTAATTTTTTTTTGAGTTTTTAAAAGATTTTCCTCTTTTAATTTTATCATTGCATATGGACTTTGAGGAAAAAGTTTCTGTAGTTTTTCATCTACAATGTTATTTTGTGGTCCATAAACACTAGTCGAAGATATATGTATAAGTTTTGAATTATTTTTTTTGCAATATTTAACTATATTTTTAAAGGATCCAAAATTATTTCTATAAATCTCCTTTTTAATATCAAAACTTTTTTCAGCATTAGTGATAGAAGCTAAATGTAAAACAATATTAACTTTTGGAATTTTTTTATATAGGTTTTTATCTGTAGTATCCCCATAAAAAAATTTTATTTTTGGACTTTGCATAGATAATAATACTGAAAATCTTTGGTTGCTAATATTATCAACAACTAAAATTTTTTTGATTTTTTTGTATTTTATAAAGTTTTTAACTATAAAACTTCCAATATGTCCAAGACCACCAGTAATTAAAATTTTCATTCTTTAATTATTTTTAAAAAATTTTTATAATTTGAAATATATTCCCGTTTGTCATATTTAAAATCACATAATGTTAAAAGTGAATCTTCATTTTTCTGAAAATTTATTTTAATCCAGTTGTAAGGTGGAACTAAAAGACAATTTTTTTTATACACCCCTAAGATAAATTTTTTCAAATATTTTTTACTTTTTATAGTTACATATATTTTTCCACGCAAAGGAATTATTATTTGACTACATTTTTTATGAGCATGATCAGCCCTAAAAAATTTACTTTTTCCATAAAGTAAAAAAAATCTTTTTAATTTAAAATATTTTGGAAAATGTTTGTTTGTATAAAAAGGTATTAAAGTTCCGTTATATTCAGGATAAATAGAATATTTTAAAATTTTAGGTTTATTAATTTTTATCACTTTCAAATTTTAAATGTTTCATCAAAGGTTGGCATTAAACTATCTCTTTTAGACAAAATTGGTTTTTTTATACCCCATTTTATTTTAAGTTTTTTATCGTTATAAATTATTCCTCTTTCATACTGCTGGTATCTGTATTCAGACAGGTGGTAAAGAAGTATATTTTCTCTACTATAAAATCCAATACCATGAGCAAAATTCTTAGGTACGTAAAGTAATAATCCAGGTTTAAGCATAAATTTATAAACTTTACCAAAATTTTTAGATTTTTTGTCTATATTCACACATATATCAATAGCACTTCCCCTTAAAACGGAAAGTATTTTAGCTTGTTTTTTTTTACTTTGATAATGGAGACCGCGTATGACATTTTTTTTTGATGACGACATAGCAGTAAATTTACAATTAAATTTAATTTTTTTTTTTAAAAAAATTTCTTTAAAAAAACCCCTGTTGTCCGGGTAAATAGAAGTTTTGATTAATAATGGTTTCATTTAATGTATATTTTAATTTAAAAATATGTTTTATATTTTAAACTAATGTATTTCTTTAAAAAATCAATTTATTATGAAAGTAAAATTCACTAATTTGTATAAATTAATCCCTGAAAAAAAAAAAATTATTAACAAAATAAACTTGTTGATTAAAAAATCAAATTTCGTGGGAGGACAAGAAGTAAAAAATTTTGAAAATAATTTTGCAAAATTTGTTGGATCTAAATTTTGCGTGAGTCTTGGAAATGGTACAGATGCACTTGAAATAGCTATTATGTCATTAAATCTTAAAAAAGGGTCAGAAGTTATTATTCCAGTCAACACCTGGATTTCGACTGCAGAAGCTATTCATAATAATGGATATAAAATTGTTTTTTGCGATGTAAACTTAAATGATTATTCAATTTGTCTTCAAGACTTAAAAAAAAAAATTTCAAGAAAAACATCCGCAATTATTGCTGTCCATTTATATGGTATTCCAACTGACATGAATATGATTAAAAAAATAATTAAAGGAAAAAATATCAAAATTATTGAAGACTGTGCACAAGCACATGGTAGTAGAATAAAGAATAAACATGTGGGTACTTTTGGAAATATTGGAACATTTAGTTTTTTTCCTGGAAAAAATTTAGGAGCTTTTGGGGATGGTGGTGCAATAGTTACGAATTCAAGAAGCATAGCTGAATTTAGCGAAAGAGCTAGAAA
>MDTE01076298.1_pt1 | contig 16859 bp, 13 predicted proteins | sample 811231 | NCBI WGS metagenome assembly MDTE01 (sample SAMN05326651, study PRJNA326480) | marine metagenome | isolation source: seawater | place: Indian Ocean: Red Sea | collected 2010
GGGTTGAGATGAGGGAGTCTAAATAAGATTAATCACACTCTTTTTCATTTCCATCTTCATCCCAACATTCTTGAGAAATCAATTCCCCATCTGTGTAAGTTTCTTCTTTCAACTTCTTTCCATTTTCATACCAATTAGTCCATAATCCATCTCTTTTTCCATCCTTGGAAATTCCTTCAAACTTCTTCTGTCCATTTTTATACCAAGTATTCCATGATCTATCTTCTTTCCCACCCTTGTAAGTTTCTTCTTTCGACTTCTGTCCATTTTCATACCACCAAGTCCATAATCTATCTTCTTTCCCACCCTTGGAAGTTTCCTCATGTTGTTTCTGTCCGTTCTCAAACCATTGAGTATATAATCCAACTCGATTTCCATTCTTGTAAGTTCCTTCTCCCATCTTTTGTCCATTTTCATACCAATAAATCCCTAATCCATCTAATTTCCCATCCTTGTAAGTTCCTTCATAACTCTTCTGTCCATTTTCATACCATTCAGTGATTAATCCATCTAATTTCCCATCCTTGTAAGTTCTTTCAAATTTTTTCTGTCCATTAGAATACCATTCCCACTCTGTCTTACTAATCATTTTTCCATCTTTGAGACTTCCTTCTTCTTTCTTTTTCCTATCGTCATATAAAGAAAATACTGGTCCTGAATATGGTTTATTAGTCTCTTTGGTATAAAACCGGTCATCTCTTTCAATGAGTGTGGTTTCATAGTTGATAGGTTCTTTTGAACACCCTACAATCAGTAATAACGGTAATGTAATTAATAATAATTTTCTCATCTCAGATACAATTTACAAAATTGGGATATACAAAAATACATACTCATCTAAGAGAAAATAGTTTCAAAAATTATTCTATAAAAAATAAAACCCCACGGAAGTGGGGTTTTATTAATAGTTTGAAGAATCAAAAATAATGATCAACCTCACCCTCCACAGATTACTCAACCGTAACACTTTTGGCTAAGTTACGAGGCATATCTACATCACAATTTCTAAGGACTGCTAATTCATATGCTAGAAGTTGTAAAATAATAGAACTTGTTATAGGGAAAATATGTGGGTGCGTCAATGGGACCTCTAAAATAAAATCTGAAATATTTCTCAATTCTTTTGATCCTCTATCAGTTATTGAGATCACAATTCCTTTTCGCGCTTTAACTTCTTGTATATTAGAAAGAACCTTTGAAAAAGATGCGTCATTTGGTGCAATAAATACAACTGGCATATTTTTATCAATTAAAGCAATAGGTCCATGCTTCATTTCAGCTGCAGGATAACCTTCTGCATGAATATAGGAAATTTCTTTTAATTTTAATGCTCCTTCAAGCGCAACTGGAAAATTAATACCACGACCCAAATAAAGATAATTATTGGAATTCATTGTTTGTTCTGCAACTTGAAAAACTTTATTACGATTTTCTATAATAGTAGATACATCTTGATCAATGCGTGTTAGCGCATTTAATAAATTTTGTCCACGATCTTTTGCGAAACCTAATTTTCGTCCTAACATCAAAGCGAGCATTGTTAAAACTGTGACTTGTGCTGTAAACGCCTTTGTGGATGCGACACCTATTTCAGGACCAGCATGAGTATAAATACCTGCATCTGTTTCACGAGCAATCGTACTACCAACAACATTACATATACCTAAAGTTAAGGCTCCAAGTTCTTTAACTTTTCGTATCGCAGCCAAAGTATCAGCTGTCTCGCCTGATTGACTAATAGCAATCAATACTGTATTACTATCAATTATAGCATTTCGATATCTAAACTCTGAAGCATATTCAACATGAACAGGTACCCTTGCATAATCCTCAATTAAGTGCTTACCAATTAATCCAGCATGCCAAGAAGTTCCACAAGCAGTAATATAGATACGGGAAGCTGATAGCAAATTGGGAATATATTCTGTAATACCACCCAAGTTAGTTGTCCCATCATCTAAATTTAATCTTCCTCTCATAGTATCCGTAATTGAATGCTTTTGGTCATGGATCTCTTTTAACATAAAATGAGGAAATGACCCTTTCTCTATTTCTTCTATTTTTAAATCAATTTCATTTAATTTTTTTGTTACAATAGCTTCCGAATCAATATTAGTAATATTATGATCAACATCGCTTAATTTTGCCATTTCACCATCATCAAGATAGATCACATTACGAGTATACTCTACAATAGGTGATGCATCACTTCCTATAAAATATTCACCATCACCAATTCCTAAAACTAATGGGCTACCAAGACGTGCAGCAATAATACTATTTGGCTCATCTGAACAAATCGCAACTATCCCGTATGCTCCTACTACTTCCTGAAGAGCTGCCCTGACTGCTTGTTGGAAAGATAATTTCTTACTACTATAATAAAGAGTAGAGATTAATTGAACTAATACTTCTGAGTCTGTATCACTTGTAAAAGAAGCTCCTTGTTTTTTTAAAACCTGTTTTAATGTTTCATGATTTTCTATAATACCATTATGGACTAGAGCAATATTACCTGTCTGATCAAGATGTGGATGGGCATTAATATCATTAGGCTCACCATGAGTAGCCCAACGCGTATGTGCAATGCCAATAGAACCTTTCATTGTTGAATCGTCTATCAGAGATTCTAATTCAGATACTCTACCTGATTTTTTTAAAGATTTTATATTATTATCTTCAATTAAGGCAATACCAGCAGAATCATAACCTCGGTACTCTAACCGTTTAAGCCCTTTTAATAATATCGGGATTGAATCTTTTTTGCCAATATATCCTACTATTCCACACATAATTAATATCCCTTATTTTTTTAATTTTTAATCAATTTTTCTTTAATAAGTTCCCAAATAATCTTTCTTAAGTTGAAATCATTCCCACTCAATTGTACCTGGCGGCTTAGATGTTATATCATAAACAACCCTATTAATTCCTCTAACAGAATTAACAATCTTATTTGAAATTTTACTTAATATATCTGGCGGCATTCGAAACCAATCAGCTGTCATACCATCCGTGCTAGTTACTGCACGAATAGCTAATAGATTTTCATATGTCCTTTGATCACCCATAACTCCTACTGTTTGGATAGGAATTAAAACAGAAAATGCTTGCCAAATATCATTGTAGATCCCGTCATCATATAAAATATCCATAAATATTTGGTCAGCTTCTTGAAGTATTTTAATCCTTTCTCTTGTGATCTCTCCAATGATTCTGACAGCAAGTCCTGGCCCAGGAAATGGATGTCGATCAACAAGGTTCTCCGGTAATCCTAATTCACGACCAACATTTCTTACTTCATCTTTAAATAACTCAGATAATGGCTCAATTAGTTCAAATTTCATATCTTTAGGAAGCCCACCTACGTTATGATGACTTTTAATTACATGAGCTGATTTTCCTTTATTGACACCACTCTCAATTAGGTCAGGATAAAGAGTTCCTTGAGCAAGATATTTTATCTCTCCTAATCCATGAGATATTCGGTCAAAAGAATAAATAAATTGATTACCAATAATTTTTCGTTTTTTTTCTGGATCAGTTATGCTCTCAAGTTTTGAAAGAAAAATCTCAGATTCATCATAAGAATGAATATTTACTCCTAATCCATCTTTTAAAGCCTGAACACAATTTAAGGCTTCATTTTTTCTTAGTAATCCATGATCAATTAAAACTGCTATTGCCCTATCTCCAATAGCTTTATGCATTAATGCTGCAACAACAGTAGAATCCACCCCACCACTAACTCCGACTAGGACTCTATTTTTACCAACTTTATTTTGAATATATTTTACTTGCTCAGTAATAAAATTTCCAGGTGTCCAATTCTTTTTACATTTTGTGATAGAAAATAAAAAATTATTTAAAATCTCTTTACCAGATTCAGTATGTACTACTTCTGGGTGAAATTGAGTTGCTACTCTAGTTTGGTTATGATTAGCCATTACTGCTACAACATTATTTGAAGATTGACCTAATATTTTCCATCCATCTGGTATTTTTGTTACTCTATCCATATGACTCATCCATACTTTAGATTTTTTTGATATACCTGATAATATTCCTTTATTTTCATTAATCAAGATGGTTGCAAGACCATATTCTCCTTGCCCTGTTGACTTTACTTCGCCACCATAATGATGGGCAAGAAGTTGAAGACCATAACAAATACCAAATATTGGGAACTCTGCTTCCAAAATAGTCTTATCAAATTTTGGAGCTTCATTTTGAAATACACTTGATGGTCCCCCTGATAAAATTATACCTTTTGGCTTATATGATAATATTTTAGATAGTGAAGTGTCGGAAGGTAAAATTTCTGAAAAAACATTTTGTTCTCTAATACGTCTAGCGATTAATTGAGTATATTGAGAACCAAAATCAAGTATAATGATTCCACATTGATTGACTTTATTCATCTTCAAATCTTGTTTTCAATTCATTAAAACAACTTTCGTTTGTCATATCAAATTGAATAGGTGTAATACTTATGTAATCCTCTTGTAAGGCTTTACCATCATAAATCAATTCTTTATCTTGTTTAATCATATTACCCTTCATCCAGTAATATGTTCGCATCCTAGGGTCTTCTCTACTTTCAAATTCATCTTTAAAATAATGAGAGCCCTGTCTTGTTATTTTTACCCCTTTTATTTTATCTGGAGCACAAAATGGAATATTTACATTGAGAAGCGTTCCAACTGGTATACCATCTAATAATACTTTTTTTGCAATATCTATCGCTGCTTTTTTTGATGCTCTATAATCATCAAATGAAAAAGAATTTAAACTAATTGCGATAGATGGAATACCAAGCATTGTTCCTTCAGTCGCTGCAGATACGGTTCCTGAATAAATTAGATTTTTACCAATATTTGAACCAGAATTAATTCCTGATATCATTAAATCAGGTTTATTATCTAAGATAGATTTAATTGCAATTTTCGCGCAGTCTGCTGGAGTCCCTGATACTGCGTATCCTTTAAATCCACCTGAACGATTAACAGATGTAACTCGCAAGGGGTCAATTAGCGTTATAGCATGACCGACAGCACTCCTTTCCGTATCTGGAGCGACAACAATAGGGTCACCTATTTCATACATTGCCTCCCATAGCGCATAAATACCTGGAGAATAAATACCATCATCATTAGAAATCAAAATATTTGGCCGTTTCATGAATTTAGAAGTGAAATAAATGTGGTCAATTTTTCTTTCATTTCCTTTCGATGAACAATATGATCAATAAACCCCTTTTTTAATAGGAACTCCGAACGCTGGAAACCTTTTGGAAGATCCTGGCCAATAGTTTGCTTAATAACTCTTGGTCCTGCAAAGCCTATCAATGCACCAGGTTCAGCAAGAATAATATCACCTAACATACCGAAGCTTGCTGTAACACCTCCAGTAGTAGGATCAGTTAAGATAGGAATATATAGCCCACCATTTTTAGAAAACTTTGCTAATTGTGTACTCGTTTTTGCTAATTGCATTAAAGAGATTGCCCCTTCTTGCATTCTAGCACCTCCTGATGCACAAACCAATAAGAATGGAGCTTTGATTTGATCAGCATATTTTAAAGACCTTGAGACGACTTCACCAACAACAGAACCCATGCTTCCTCCAATAAACTGAAAATTCATTATACCTAAAATAATATTTTTATTTGACATCTTGCCTTCATATACCTTGATAGCATCTTTTTCACCAGTTTTGTTCTGTGCAGCAGTAATTTGGTCTTTATAATTCTTACCAGCTTTAAACTTTAAAAAGTCTTTTGATTCAATACCATTAAATAATTGTATTCCGGTATCTTTATCAATTAATAAGTCCACATATAATTGAGGTTTCACTCTAAAATGATGATTGCAATGATGACAAACAAACATATTTTTTTCTAATTCAGGACTATATAATATTTCAGAGCAAGATAAACACTTATCCCATAATCCATCTGGGATAGACTTTTTTTCAGGATTTTTAAACTTTTTATCTTTACGTGTAAACCAAGACATATTATTTATTTTGTAAGCGCATAACAATAGCATCTGACCCATCAGAATAATATTTTTTTCGAATATGAATTTTTTCAAATCCTATATTTGAATAGAGTCTAATGGCTGGGAAATTACCTCGTTTAACTTCTAAAAAGATAAATGATTTTATTGGTGCCTCTTTTAAAATATGATGAAGTAATTTCTTTCCATAGCCATTGTTTTGAAATTTAATATCTATAGCCATATTTAGAATGTGAACCTCATTAGGACCAAACCGAACCATACAATACCCAATAATATAATTACTTAATTTTAAAACCCAAGTTTGACCATTAGATCTTCTATTTAGTATCTCATCTCGTACCATTCCATATGACCAAGAACTACGATGAAATACATTATTTTCTATTTTATATATATTATCAATATCACATAATTTAGCAGAAATAATCCTATGATTATCCATTTCAGGTATTTATTTCAAATTCTGAAATATAATCAGGTTCTAAAGTATAAGGTTTTTCATTAAGCCATTCATTAAAATTGTGTATAGCTAATGCCCCAATATATTTTGATGAATGATAACCCTTAATAAGACCTTTTGAATTAGTTATTATATTATCGCAACTAGATTGAAATGAATTTTTTTTCTCTAAAATATTTACAAAAAGATTAATATCAGCTATTGATGGTTTTTCTTTTGGTATAGGATAACCATTCTCCCATTGAAACTCTTGATAATAGACTTTGGTTGAATGAGAATATACAATTCCACATAATGGCTCTAATTTCTTTAAACCATAAGCTATTGATTGAATCGTGGGGACAGGAATAATTGGTATATCTTTAGCGAATGCAATTCCTTTAGCGAAACCTAGCCCTATTCGTAAACCAGTAAAGGATCCAGGGCCAATACTTACGGCAATAGCATCAAGCCCATCTAAGGATATCTCAGATTTATCAAAGAGCTCTTTGATAAATCTTGGGAGAATTTCAGCATGTTTTCTATCTGATTCTCTTTCAATTGTTGAAATTATCTTATCCCCATGAAAAATTGATACACCACAAATTGTTGATGAAGTTTCAATAGCTAGAATTATTTTAGAACTCAATTTTTAATCCTTTAATATTTATTTTACGATGATCGATCTGTCCATCCGATCTAAAAAATTCTAGTAATATTACATTTAGTGGTAGGGCATCTTTAATAAGATCTGCCCATTCAATTATAGTAATACCATCATCTGGGTTTAAATATATTTGCCCACCAATATTCATAAAATCCTTAATACCATTAAGTCGATAAGCATCTATATGATACAGTCTATGAGGTATACCATCATACTCTGAAATTAATTTAAATGTTGGGGAACCTACATTTTCATTAATTTTTAATGCTTTAGCATATCCTTGCGTAAATGTTGTTTTTCCAGACCCTAGATTACCTATTAATCCAATAACAGATCCAAGTGGTAATATCTTTGCCAATTTAAAAGCAAGTTGATGAGTCTTGTGAATAGAATCTGAATCAAAAATCATTAATTTTTACCTTTCATAGTCACAATTGGCACCATCATCTCTTCCATAGAAATACCACCATGTTGAAATGAATTTTTAAATTTTTCTTGATATTTATGAGCTTGGTTTGGATAAATAAAATAAACATCATCTTTAGCAATTAAATAAGTTGGCTGAGGACCAAATGCAGGCAATCTATATTTTTCTGGATCCATTATAAGTAAACCATTTTTGCTTTTTGTATTTAAGTTCCTTCCTACCTTATAACGAACACCAGATGATGCATCTTTATCAGCAGCTACCATAACATTTCTTTTTACTCTTACTGAACCATGATCACTGGTTAGTATAACTGTATATTTTTGGTTGCTTAATTCTTTTAGAACTTGCAAAAGCCACGAATTTTTAAACCATGATCTCACAGCAGTTCTATACCCTAATTCATCTGGTACCATTTCTTTTAATACATCCATTTGTGAACTTTTATGAGCTAAAATATCAACAAAATTAACAACCAAGCCCAACATATCTATTTGAATATAATCTTTTATACGATTTTGAAATTTTAGCCCTTCTTCCACTGCCCATATCTTATGATAGTGCATTGTTTTATTCAGATTCAAATTCCGTAATTGGTCTTTTAAAAATTGATCTTCATATTTATTTAAGCTTGATTCATTTTCTTTAATATCTTGAGCTTGTTTAGGATATTTTTTTACTATCTCAGATGGAAATAAACCAGAAAATATAGCATTTCTTGAATAGGGTGTAGCTGTTGGTAATAATGAAAACTTATAGTCTATTTGAATATTAAAAAATGGTTCTAATAATAATTGAATAGATTTAAAATGATCATGTCGCATACAGTCTACAACTAAAAGACAAACTTTTTCTCCATTATCTAATATTGGTTTTACAAATTTACTTACAACATCTGTTGATAAGTTTGGACGATTGTTTGTATTTAACCATGAAGTATAATTTGAATTAATAAAATTTGAAAATTCTCGATTGCATGTCTGAACCTGTTCATCTAATATAGAATTAAGACCAGTATCTTTATATTGATCAAATTTAATCTGCCATCTTACAAGTTCATCATATAATTGCCACCAATCATCTGACGAAAGTTCACTATTTAGTCGAGAATTAATTTTTTGAAATTCAATTAAATAATCACTAGTAATTTTTTCTTCTTGAAGTTTTATTTTTTCTAATACTTGTTTACAAGCCATAAAAATTTGACTTGGATTTACAGGTTTGATAAGAAATTGCTCTATTTGACTACTAATAGCTTTATCCATAAGCCATTCATCTTCTGTCTTTGTAATCATTATTACCGGAATACTTAGATGGTTATTTTTTAACAGTGATAATGTTTGCATCCCATCTAAACCAGGCATGGACTGATCTAATAAAATAAGATCAAAATTATTTTTTTCTGTTAATGCTAAACCATCTTGTCCATTTGAAGCCTGAAAAATCTCATATCCTTTATCTTCTAAAAATAAGATATGAGGTTTTAAATGATGTATCTCATCATCTATCCACAGAATTTTCCCACGATTATTTTTCATAAGATCAATAAAAGATTAAATTATTCTAAAGGCTAGAAAAATTATCAATAAAAACACTATTTAGATGTCATTGTCCAGACACCATCCCAATCACTACTAGGAGGATTTTCTCGAAAAACTTTACACCTATTAATATAAATTAATGATGGATTTGTATTGCGAGATTCAAATTTTTCTTCAAGTGATTCTGCCTTTGAAAACATTTTGATAGACTTATCCCATTTTTGTTGATAATATAAATCCAATCCCATTTCAAACATTTTTATTAATTCAATATTTGAGTTACTTATATTATCCTTATGATCAATTAATTCATATACCTTAACTGGTATATTTTTACCCTTTACTTTTACAAAATCTAATAATCTAAACAAAAAATCACTTTTTGCATTTTCATAAATATTTTCTCCAACAAAATTATATACACCATATTGCTTAGCTGAAGATTCTAATCGTGCAGCAAGGTTAACTGTATCTCCCATCATTGTATAGTTCATCCGCATTTCAGATCCCATATTGCCTGTAACCATTTTCCCTGAATTGAGTCCAATTCTATGTCTCATAGAATAAACAATATCTGGCCAATCTCCTTCATCTTTCCACTTATCTCTTAATTTATCTAATGCATTTTGCATAGCTAGTGCAGTACTACATGACTTTTTTTCATGATCTTCTACAGGTACTGGTGCTCCATAAAAAGCAACAATTGCATCGCCAATATATTTATCTAATGTTCCTTCATTAGTTAAGATCACATCTGACATAACCGTAAGATATTCATTCATTAACGATACCATTTTTTCAGGTTCTAATGCTTCAGAAAAAGTCGAAAAATTTTGAATATCTGAAAAAAATGCAGTATGATATCCTTCCACTCCACCTAGTTTTGGAGCTTGTTTTTCTTCATACATTTTATTCAATACATCAGGTGATATATATGTACCAAATGTTTCCCTTAAGAATTTTTTATCTTGTTGTTCATTCAAGAATTGATAAATAATATTACTTGAATAGGTTAACATCAATCCTGCAATAGGAGCAACAACTGGCATAATATATGATTCTCCAGGATTAGGTAACTTAATTTGTAAATAATGATATAATTTATTATGAATTGATTGAGGAAGAATGTTTGATAAAGTGGATTTTATAATCCACAAATAATCATTAGTAAACATTCCCATTGCGATTGAATAATAAACTAAGCCAATAGAAAATATTACAATACCTGCCACAATTGGATGTAATTCAATTCTTGTTACTAAAATATAAGCAACTGAGCATAAAAAAAATATTAGAAGAAAATGCGAAAAGGGGTAAACTGACCCTTGGGCTAAAAACCGTGTTGTTTTTCCACCAAAAACTTTAATATAATTATTATGAATTATTGTTTGAATTGCATTTGCATGTGTTTCCATACCTGGGGTTAATTGACTTAGATCCATATAGTTATAAAATGGTGTTGATTTAACATCATGAAGAACTTCTACGGATACACCAAGTATAACAATTTTATTATAAAAAGGAGATTCAGTAATATCAAAATCATTTCCAATACCCATAAGTTGCATCATCTCATCTCGTTCAGATTGATCTTCAATAGCCAAAATCCAATCAGGAATTTCACCAGGCATAAATTGACTCATCCAATCTAAATCTTCTGGAAGTTCATAATCTTTAGTGTCTAAAACTTGAGCTAATGAAAAACGAGGAAAGGTTCCCCAAGGCTTAATCTCATCTATCCCCGGAACTTTATATCCGGATGGTGGGCCATAATAATTAACCAAAAAATTATTTGTTTTTCCATAAGAACTAATATTTAAATCTCCAAATGTCCAGGTTAATGTATTTGAATTAAATTCTGGAACAGCATCATCTGGAATATCTAAATAAGCTTTTACACATTTTAACCCCAATGTTAAATATGCTTTATCAGGATCATGAGCCATATAACCAGCAATACTATATTGTCTAGAAAATCCATCTATATCAAGCATATCATTAATTAAACCAGTCTCAGGATTTGCCTCCATAATTTCTGGAACAGGATAGGCAATATAATTTGGTGGAATTCTTGTTGGCTCCATCACCATTTTCACATCCATAACAATTTTAGTACCATTAGACTGTGCATTTCGGATTGATTCTGCCAAAAGAATATCTCCATGGCCAGGTAAATATTGTTGAAATTCTGGTGGTAAATTTCCGCTTACACTTCGTAGATATTCAGAACGAGCATCTGGTGAATCAAATTGAATATCAAAAGCAATAACCTTTGCTCCAGCTTTTGTTAAATTATCAATAACCCTTGCCCATATATCGCCTCTAGGGTAAGGCCAAGGAACTTTATTATCTTTAAGTAATCGCCAAGCTTCATCATCCACCTCAACTAGTACTAAATCTGTTCCCATATCAATTATTGTTGAATCACTAGCACGCCATCCAGTTAATGGACCTCGTACTTTATGGAATCTATAATCATATGTTTTTAATTCTAAAAAATCAAAAACTCCAATCCAATGTAAAACGCAAGTAATAAGAATAGCACCTAGTGTTAAACTAAGATCTATTGAATGTTCCTTAATAAACTTTATTATTTTATTCATCAAAACCTATAGCCCATTGTAATATACATACCTGAACTATTTATAGACCAATTCTCATTAGATTCATCAATCTCACCATCATTATCATTATCAATTTCATCATTAATATAAATTCTACTATCATTTATCCTAATAGTACTGTTAATACTCAATGTTAATTTAGTCATGATATCATAATCACATCCAAATTTGCCACCATATAATCTAATCAATGAATCATCATCCTTACCATTTGTCATAAAATCAAGACCAGCTCTCAATCTTAGTTTATTATCAATCATTGAATATTGAATAGAGGAATTCATAGCTCTCCAATTACTTTCTACAACATATCTATTTAATGATGCATCTAAATATGGAGTCACCAATTTTGTAGAGTTAAATGACATAGATGCCTTTAATGGTATTTGAAATCGAGCTGATATAGTAGCAGACAAAGATTGTGTTTCTGATTTCTGAAATAAATAATCTTTTCTTCTTTCTGAAGCTAGATTATCAGAATAAGAAATACTATTCACATTAATTGATGTTGTCGTCGTAACAATATTAAAATTCCCAGGAATATTTACAGAAGCAGTAATGTTTAGTGCTCTAGAGTCTTCTCTATTATCGCTAATAAAATTACCAAAATTATCAACATTAATTGTATCTAAGCTATTATTCTTACCAATAGATTGAAGATTTAAAACAATAGTTGGGGCACCTGGTCCTGGTACTAGCGTAGTATTAAGAGATATCGTATTTGTTTTTAAAGGATTGATTACAGTTTCAGATAACTTATTATCTTTATATTTATATCCGACAACTATCATCAGCCGACGTCCTAAAGTTGATAACCTATCATTAATTGTAAATTCACGAATATTATTAGTAAGATATGGATTACCAAAACTTTTATACTCTGAACCTATTTGGCGATATTCCATAAGTAAATTATTGAACGCATAACTTCCTTTAACTCTAAAATAAAATGCTGATGATGGCATATTAATTATTGCTCGAAATAAATTCTTCTCTGCAGCTACAGGGTCCAATGGAATAATAGGTGTCATATATAAAGGGTTTATTGTAAAATAATCACCATAACTTTCAATAAACTCACCAATATCTTCTACAGGGTATTGCTCTAAAATTTTTCCATCTTCCAATGTATCAAGTAATAGATCCAAGGAATCTTTAGTAGCCATACCTGCCCAAATATTTGAATTACTTAAACTCATATTCCACGCAAATTGAAATATCATTTTTCTATTATCTAAAGCTGTTTCAAAATCAAACCCTAGAGCTAAATTTTCTTTTGGGGTAGAATGAGTCCAATTTTTTGTTCGAATTTTTAAGGTATCACCGTTTAGACTTAACGAATCTAAAAACTGATTGTATGAATATTGTTCTAATTTATAATCTGTATATAATGTTGTGTCCATTGTAAATAAGCTAGAATTAGATGCAGTAGTATCAATTGCCTCAATATCATCTTTAGCTTTTAAAAAATGAATTCCTCCAGTAAATACTCTAAACAAAGATAATTCTATTCTTGCAGCAGTTACCTGTTGAGGAAAAGTATATCCAGTACGATGTAACTTAAAAGTATATCCATCTGTTGAATCATAATCTGTATCGTTTAAAGCTAGTTCATAGGCACCATCAACTCTATTTTGATATTGAACTGCCCTAGTAAAGTATCCATTAACTAAATGAAAATCTAACCATGGCATATCTAAATGTATATGACGACCATTGACTCTTTTCCCATCCAAAATAAATGGTGAAATGGAAGGATATACATCTCCATAGTGTAAATTTAAATAATCAGTAATTTGAATAGATAGAGTAGAGCGATTTAATGCCTGTACATATTTTGACTCTCTACTTGTATTTCTTAAAGTCATCCTTGCTTTTACCCAACTCAATTCAGCATCAATCTTCCCATTTAATTCATTCTCACTAATTGTAATTCCAGATGCTGTATTTGAAGATGACTTACCACTTATAGAACCTTTATAACGCAATGATTCAGAAACATTTTCCATAGCATTATTTACATTAAATGACCATTCTATAGGTGTAACATCAACTCCAAATGTAGTTTTAAATAATAATTTTATTGAATGCAAACCAACATCTAGATCATTTTCTGGCACAAGAGATAATACATCTCCAGATATAATTGAAATATCCGTTAGGTCTTTTCCATCTAATAAAATTTGATAATCAGATTGATCAACATTAGGAGCATTAAATAGTGAAGCAGATATAACAATTTCATCTGGTCTATTAATAGAACCATCCTCTGGTGAAAGAATTAAAATATCTGCATCAACATATTGACCAGATAAATTACGTTTTTTAACTTTCTGACCACTTAATTGCAATACATTATCTTGGCTTTTTTTCAATGCTGTAACTTGTATATTCAGCGGATTCAAAAAAGGATTATTTGATAAAGGTAAAGCTATTCTTCCTCCATCAAATTTATTTAATATAGTAACATATTCAATTCCTGGTTCAACAACTCTATCACCCGATATTATTCCAAACCAAGATCCATTACTATAAGACATTGGGATTTCTTGATAACTCAACTCTCCTATAATCCTATAAAATAGTATACCAGAAACAATTTGATCTTCACTAAGTATTAATTGAGATATTAATACTTCATCACCAACATTTACATTTCCAGGATTAGAATGAAAATAAATATTATTTGATTGTGAGTATGTCACTGATATAATAGATAAATATATTATAATCAGAACATAGTCCCGAAAAATACGGATAAACATGGTGTTTATTTTATTAGATATTATTGAGAAGGGAAAAGATTATTGATACTCAATAATCATAACTCGTTGTTCACCATTTGGCCCTTCGAGATAAATTCTTATAGATGAAGGCCCATCTTGAGAGTCATCACTTGGATCATCGGGAACTGTATTAGGGTCTGTTTCATCAACTCCAATTTGCCCATCAGGAGTTGATAGGCCGGTATTACCTTCTGAAACGTCAACCTCTTGTCCTGTTTCAGTATTAGTAAGACCAACTAACCCTTCAATACCAATCACTTGATCACCTGCTATAGGATCGGTAATTAACCAAAAATCTGTACCTTTAACTGAAGCGACAGATGTTGGAGTTTGAATAACAAAATCTGTATTTTGCTTTGTAACAGTTGCGCGCACTGTACCTGCATCCATATTAATTTTTTTTGATATACTAGCTGCAGTTCTTTGTCCAGTGATCACAGCCTCTGAATTTTCTTTTAATTTAAGTGTAGATTTATCATCTATAAAAATAACAGCAGCAAAACCAGATTTTCCTGTTCTCAGTTTGTCACCATCAGATAGAATTGTACCAGGCTTAAGAGTACTATAATCATTAGTGCTCTTTCTCATTATTTCCACATCGCCTTTCACCTTTGTTGCGACTGCAATTTTATCGGCAAATGCAACAGATAACAAAAATGCTATTGATAAAAATAATATTTTATTTTTTTTCATTATTATTCCACTGCTATCGATTGAATTTGATAATTATTACTCGATATTTGATTTAAAAGGTAGTTAACACTTGCCTCATCAACAGTAATTCCATTTATTTCAATTTGACCAGTAGGATTATATCCTTGTAATTCGTTTCCTGTGCCAAATAGTGCATTAAATTGATCTTCACCTAATGTTTGCTGAAGCATCATTAAAAGAGGATTTGTAATAGCATTTCCAACCTCTACTTCTCCTGTTGTACCAATTTTAAATGCTGAAATAGATGATATCATTTCTTCTGCACCTGATGTAGTTGGCAACGTCATCATAATTTGCCATCCATATACTTTACCTTCTTCCAAAGGCTGTGCTCCACTAAAAGGATATTGAAAACTGTTAATATTATCTATAAGATACCAATCTTCATTTTGATCAAAAGGTAACACTCTTTGATCATCCATAGCATCTTCTAAGGAACTATGAGTTTCAGAATTAAATTCTGCTACGCGAATAAAGGTATTACATCCTGCACAAGGCTGTGAAAACCATTGAAATATCGGAAATGTTGTATATAGAACATTATCAAGTGTATCTGAAATAGCACCACCGGGAGATTCAAGACTAATAGCAACAGGAGATTGAACAATTATTGTTTTTGATTTTTGAGCAAGGGCATTTCCTGACATATCTTCAACTTGGATCAAAAATTTATACTCACCATCTGCTATTTTTCCGCTTGCTAAGATGCTCTGGATTATTGCTTCTGCTTGTTGGGGGTCTAAACTATTTTCGACACTTCCAGACAATTCTAAACTATTTGGTGGTGATGCCATATCATAAATTGTTGTGGTTTCTGAAGATATGTCTCTATTATCAAGAATAACTGATGCTTGTAATTCAAATGGATCTGTTAATACTTCAATTATTGTAGTTTCAGTGTTTATTCCTAACGATGGTGAAATCATAGATGCCAGAAATCGAACCTGAACCATTACAGGATATTCGTCAGAAGAAAGTTGAAGTCTAAATATCTGTACATTCGTTGCACCAGTACTAAGATCAAAGCTACTTACATAATAAGTAGCATATTCATATATCTCTCCTGATAACGTTACACTTGGACTATTTTGAGCTGAACCAGGTCTTAACATTACAAAAGCGAGCAAAATTATTTGAAGTTTCTTTTTCATTCTATTTAAAATTTTTTATAAAGATTTTAGTATAGAAATTTAATTAACATTATTGCATCTAAACAGTCAAAAATAGTGTTTTGTGGCATTTATCACAAATAAAAAGCCCTGAATTATCAGGGCTTTTTTAAAAATTCCCGGCAACGTCCTACTCTCCCACGCTGGTTTCCCGCGCAGTACCATCGGCGCTGTTGGACTTAACTGCCGAGTTCGAAATGGGATCGGGTGTTTCCCCAACGCTATAGCCACCGGAATAAATTTTCGGAAATTGGGCCAAGTTCATATTTAAGAATAAAAGCTTGATAAAGCCATTCGGCTAATTAGTACCACTCGGCTGAATGCATTACTGCACTTACACCTATGGCCTATCAACGTTGTAGTCTCCAACGAGCCTTATTACCATATAGGTAGGGAAATCTAATCTTAGGGTGGGTTTCGCGCTTATATGCTTTCAGCGCTTATCCTTTCCGAATATAGCTACCCAGCA
>MDTE01054200.1_pt1 | contig 16855 bp, 11 predicted proteins | sample 811231 | NCBI WGS metagenome assembly MDTE01 (sample SAMN05326651, study PRJNA326480) | marine metagenome | isolation source: seawater | place: Indian Ocean: Red Sea | collected 2010
CAAACTACTCAATAAATACAGAGGGGAGCCCTTCGTACACTCCTCGATAACAAGGGTACCCTTGATCCATGAGGAAATTGACCCTAATGGCGTTGCTAGGCATGGTTTTTACCTAGACTCACATCGCAGCGCCATGGAAGCAAGTTACCGTGTAAACTGTGACATAGAAGGTCACTATGAAGGAGAGATAAGGAAGGATGGAATGAACAGCGTCCTGAACTCAATCGCACCACTTATTGAATCAGGGCTAGAGTCAACTAACCTGAATGCTGATAGCGATTATGAAAACCCTAACAGGATAAATGTCAGAATCAGCTTGGAGGGCACGAAAATGGCATCTGGTAGCCAAGAGATTATCGAAGAAATTCTGGGCATCTGCAAAGACATAGATGTTGACATCACCAGTATATCCTGTTACAAGAACTAGTTGCGAGTAAGCAATCGTTACGTAACTCCATCAAGGAGTGAAGGTGATGACCAATTTGTCATTCAACTGGAAAGCGATGAACATCAGGAACATGAATACCCCGATTACCTTGTGATAGTTCCTAGACTCTGTCAGCGCAGCACCCACCGCGGCACATCCGACGATGGTTGGCATGATAGTCATCGGGCCGATTAACGGCTCTCCGAAAAGTGAATAGTTGACAGCAGCCGAGCTGAATAGGGAGAAGGCGATTATCGAGAAGAACGCCTTGTGAACCGAGTAGTAGTGTTCCTCCAAATCGATTATTCCCTGATCGGTTGCCTTGGGTAGAGCCAGAGTCGTGAAGAAGTAGATTGAGGACAGGTTCATGACCAAGAACCAGTATTGAGAGTAGTGCCACTGATTGAGGTCGATTGAGAGACCCCAGAGACCCCACCATGTGAAAATAGACCACATCGTGACCGTCACCACCCAGAGCGAGTTGAGCCAGTACGGCTTGACACGCTCACGAATCTCGTATAGGTCGGATACTGCACGGAATATGTGGGTTAGAGCAAGACCAAGAATCAACGAGCAGAAGACAGTTATGAACTCAAATGGTGACATTTGCACGGTTATCGTTCGGTTGTTTGAACAGACGCCATATAATCAAATTGGGAGTCTCTGAATATTCCCGCTCACTCTTCTTCCAAAGAGCTTGGTGGGGAACTTCTTGGCCCCTTGCTTAGCTCGGGCATCATTTGGAAAGACAAGGTGGTTGCAAGCATGACTGCCAATAGGATGCTGACGGTCAGCAGTTGACCCATGTTTCTTGCCGGTGGGAACGATGCAAAGCCAACCAGAACGAAGACAGAAAGGGAGGTCATGGCAGCCAGCCAGCGGGCTGAGTTGTCCCTTCTGGTAGGAGGATGGTCGGCGCTTGCGTGTGAAAGGTAGTCGGCGGCGAAGCCCATGCCTAGAAGAACGGCAGGAGCAGTCTCCATCCCTCTGCCCGTCATGTAACCTGCCATCGCATCGACTGCTGCACCCACAGCGACCGCACCTATTGCAATCCGAACGCCCTTCGGGAATGACTTGAGTACGATTGAGGAGACAATCATGACCATCGCCCCAGCAAGAAGAATCTGAACTATCCGGGACTCCTCGAAAGTTTCAGCAACCAACGCACCTGTGTACAGGTCTCCACCAATCTCGCCAGTAAGCCCCATGGACATCATCAACGAACGGACTTCCTCACCGAACTCGAGTGCTGCCACCGAATCCCTACTGTCTATTGATATCTGGATCAGAACGCCCTTTGTCTCCCCGTTACGCAACAGTCTCTGGTCGGTTACTCCCCCTGCATCAATCGCCTCTTCGAACATCAGGTCGATTGTATCAGAAGAGGAATTCGCCACCATGGGAACCCCTGAGACGAGCGGTTGTCTAACCATGCCTGTGTCCAGTGATATGACCGCTGGATGCAGACTCACCAAGCGCTGGAAATCCAATACGTCCTGAGCCTTCTGAGCGTCGTCACCATCGACATCTATCGTAACCAGAAAGCTCGTAGCGGATGCTAGAATGTACTTTGACTCAAGATCCTCGACCTCCTTCAACTCAGGTGTATCCTCAGGAAGGAAACTCTCGACATTCATGACTGCCACTCCACCCGGAGCAACTAGGATGAGCAACGCGAGAACTGCTAACATAGATGGCCAAGTGCCTTCCTTGATAATTGGAGGCAATCTGATTGGCTTGTCGAGCATCTCGTCTTTGCCTATATCGCGCCTTGACAGGTAGAGATCCTCTAGGACGAAGCGGCTGACTGCCCAGCTGAGCAGGATGCCTGTGGCCATCACCAGTCCGAGCGAACTCTGGATTAGTATGGGTGAGAAGACCGCCAGCATCACCGCGGCTATTGTAGTAAGCATGGCCACGAACAGCATCTGTCTTACCTCCTCTCTAGTGCGGGAAGAGCGACAGTACCAGAATGCACCATCTACGGCCACACCCATCACTATAGGTAGGGCAATCCCATCGATAATCGAGAAGCGGTGACCCAACAGGTCAAGCAGGCTTACCGTCGATAGCATGACTACACCGACACCAGCTAGGGTAGATGCTGCGACGACTATGTCACGCAGCCCAAACCACAGTACCAGTAGCAGGAGTAGGAACGAAGGAACGATTACCGAACTAAGGTCTCCCTCGGCCGTCTCCTTCGCCACTCCGAACAGTAGGTTCACTCCTGCGGGCTTGAACTCATAATCAGAAGACTCGGATGCCTTCTCTGTCCATTCGAAGAGAACCGCCCAATCGGTCGGCTTCTCCTCACTCTTAAGATGGATGACCCACAATATCTCATTCGACTCAGGAGGAAGAGAGGACGACGACCCAGGAAGGCTCGGGCACGCCACATTCACCCTGGAACTTGATGGTAGGAGTACCAACGAATCCTGAAAAGCCCGCATCTGGTTCTCTGTCGCGTTCTCTGAACACCAGCCACCTTCGATGTCTGGCTGGAGAACTTCGCCCCATCTGGTCGCATTCTGCAGATCCCTGCCCGAATCGTGGAATGCATCAGACCAAGATGAGTACGGAGTTTGGAGGTTAACTATCCGCGCTTCAGTGGAGAACCAAGAAAGAGCCGTGGAATCTCCATGAAGCATTTCCTGCTCAATACCAAGCAGCTCCTGAACCCTAGAGAGGTTGCTGGATAGTTGTCCACCATCGTCGTGAGTGATTCTGATTACTAGGTCAGAGTGACTCCATTCAGCACGCTCCTCGTTAACCCTGACCTTGGCCTCATCCTCGAACATCAAGTCAGTGGACAAAACCGGGTCGACCGGGTCGACCAGCGCGATGGCGCTGAGAATCAGCAATGCCGCGATGAAACCGTAACGAGCTCTTTGAGGCTCCGATTTCAGGTCCATTCGTTCCACTGTCCGGACTGCGGGTCACGCCACCACCAATTACCGCTTCCGTCGGGGAACTCAACGACCTCGTATCCATCACGCATGGTTCCTTTCACCGTGGGCGATGGTATACCTCCTCCTGGAGCGCTAGCAGGTGGTTCACTCCACATCTCCTCGGTCGCGTAGTCCACAGCCTCGAGTGTATCGTCTCCTCCCGACTTCCTCATGAAGAAAATCGTGGCGACTACGCTAGCTGCAACCAGCAGAAGCACACCTATTGCGGCTCCAGCAAGTGCTACGGTGCTCAATCCCTTGGATTCAGATCCGCCATTACCATCTCCCGACCCATCAGTTCCATCTGATGAGGATTCAGCGTTGTCGCCGATACCGTCACCGTCGCTATCTGAAGATTCTGAGGGATCGTCGGGGAACGCATCCTCTCCATCTGGAACTCCATCGCCATCACTATCGAACGGCAGTTCTTCACCACCTTCCAAATCAGTTCCCTCTTCGGACACGATCAAGACCAGAGAAGTAGGGAGGTACTGTCCACCATTCGAGCCAGATGAAACACGGAACTGAAGGGTGCCTGCCACAATCTCAAAGCTCGCCCTACCTTCGGCATCCGTCTCCTGACTGGAGATGATCTCCTCTCCTAGCTTCAGGACTACTGACATCCCCTCAAGAGGCATCGTGGTGTTCCTGTCTACGACCAGAATCTCGACTATGTCACCCGGCTTCGGGTCGGCTGGGCTGAAAGATACTGTGCTGAACTGTATCTGAGGAGGTTCAGGGTTCGGAACCGCCTCTGCTTTGACATGTATCGCCGAAGTGATAGTAGCATCCTCTCCGGAACCAACCTGAGCGACGCCAAAGACAGTGTAATCAGATATTGGGCTGGACAGAACTGGTAGGCGGAGGTCAGCGCTGCTACCCTCACCCCAAGCAATGGAATTCATGTCACCAAGTAAATCTTGAATCAACTCAAGACCCTCTTCGTCTGACAAACTCTCGTACTTCGTGTTGTTCTCTACACAATCGAATCCAAGTTCCTCATTATCGCAAGCAATCATATTCTCGGAAGCATGCCAACTCATCGCTTCAGACTTCACGACATCATACAACTGGTCTGCAAAGGTTGGAACATCAACGATGGCTGGATCGATTCCCTTCTCAGGAGCTGCGATAGCCAGTATCCTCTCTGCATTCTGGTTCGCCAAGGCTATGTTCGTCGGTTGACCGGGGCTCAATTCTCCGGACATGGTAAGATTCTCTGGCGATGCGAGTATGAAGCCCGCGTGAAGGCCGCGTGGCCATATCTCACCATCCTTCACAACGACCATTCCGAATGCAGCCATGGCTGGTAGCCTAATCTCCTGTGTCCTAGAACCATCGCCTTCTTGGAACTCCAAAGAGAAACTATCTCCCTCGCCCCATGCATCCTCATCGATGTCAGGGAAGAATGGGTCGAACCTCAGCGGAGTATATGCGAATTGAACCTCAAACTCTCCCTCTTCGTCGTAAACATTCTCAGGCATATCCGGTACTATAGTCACCGCGTGCAGCTGACCTGGCTCCTTATCCACTACATAGACAGGGAAGCCGGAGAAGTCAGCAACATGCTCCATACCCGTGCCGCTAATCGAAAGACTGCCGTTCATAACAGCCGTAAGCGAACCACCCAGACCCCTCAGAGTGTCTCCCGATGTATCGTGGGTAGTCTTAGCCTGTACAATCGATAGATAGGCGCCAGGTAGGCTGGGAGTGATTGAGTAGTTTGCCTCACCGTTCTCGTCAGTCTTCAAATCAATCGTCGTGAACACTTCGAACGGACCATCGCTGAAGAACGAATCAATCAATTCAGGAGTGAGTTCGATATCAACTTCTTCCTCTTCTTCGACGGTAAAGCAATTGTCGTCATTTGAATCAGAGATAGAATCAACAACAGTGTCATCCATGTCTCTCAAATCAACATGTATGCAGTAGTACCCAGGATCTAGTTCCTCCCCATCGAGCCAGAATAAGGATGCTGTTTCATCTGATTCAAGATCATAATCCACCTGTTCAATCGAAGTGTATGGTGGACCAGTTTCATTGCCATCAACAATCATGATAAGAACATTGTAAAGATCATCATCAGTGTCGTAATAGCCAGTATACTCAACTTTTCCAGAGATTTCGTACTCATCAAAGTCATTGAGCCCAGCGTCTAATTCCAAGTAACTGATTACTCGCTTCAATGCCCCTTCAAAGGACCTTTCAACACTTTCATCAGTGATGTTACCCGTATCAAAAACAGTATCATCACATGGATCAGACCATGAGTCTACAGGCTCATCAGCTGGATATTGGAGAATAGTTCCTTCAATACTCCATTTTCTGACATTGGGGGTATAAGCGCCTAGATCAACATATCCAAAATCCCAAGATTCCATCATCACATAATCATTGAAGAGTTCGTTTCCATCTCCGTCGAAGACATCTACATCGAACATGTAACAATGATCATCTGTTCCATCTCCATCTTCATCCTGAACTACACTTCCACCGAATGAAACTGTCAAATTTTCAATTCCATCAAGATTATTTTCAGCATCAGGCTCTTCATCAGAACCATCATCACAATCATCCCAACCATCATTCAACGAGTGTTCACTAACATAGCCACTATTGTCATCACATTCGTATTGAGTTTCAATATTGACAGAACCATAATCGAACCATGTGACTCCTTCATCAGATCCGTCGTCACAGTCTTCATCTCCATCATTCAACCAAGAAAATACTACCCCATCGGATCCATCATCACAAGGATAGTATGTCTCGTATGGAGTTTCATCCGACCAGTCACCACAATCGTTCTCTTCGTTATTGATTTTATATTGTTCATATGTAGAAATCTCCATTCCATTATCACAATAGAATGTACCGTCATCATCGTCTGAATCTGACCACCTTTCTCCATCTGCAGAGTGCTCAAATTCCTCACTCTGTCCGAAGTCGTCAGTACAGAACCAGTCCCCGTCGTGCAGTTCACAGTAATACCACCATGTGTCCCATTCAGAGTCTGATTCATCATTCTTACAAGACCAAACATCTGATTCATCATCCGGGTTTCCTTCCCATTCACAATATCCGCCATAGTAAGATTCCCAATCAGCATCGTATTCATCGTCATCATCATCTTCAAACAATTCACCGAAGTTATCCGATACGAAGTCGAGACCCGCTTGGGGTGAGACTCTGAGAATAGCGACCTCGACATCAGCATCCTGTACAGGGCCCTCTCCATCGTATACTTGAGCCATGACTGTAATGTCATCACCCATAAGAGTCGTCTGAGGGGTCTCAACAAGCACACCGAGAGCAGATACCATGAACGCCTCGTCGAATGACTCCATGCCCATCTGTACAATCATAGGAGTCGTGAGTAGTTCCATCCTTATCTCAAAGCCATCTGAACTGCTGTCATCTCTGATAACACCAGAATCCTTCAAATCCTCCAAGATATCGTCAAACTGCCACAACTGATCCCTGAAAACGGGTATCTCTAGGAATCCCCTGTACACTGCGTTATCGATTTCTGAATCTTCAGAATTCTTTTCTAGGTTCACCGAGTACCTCTCTTGTCCATCCACCTCGGTAACACCGAACTCGATGTTTGTTGGGAATGAATCATCATTATCGTTTGTCCACACATCCAACCAGATGCCGATTACAGGCGAGTACATGTTGTGCTCGAAGGTCATGAATTCAGGGATGGAACCCTTTTCTTCGGCGTCCTCTTCCTCGTCAGAATCTTCAGAATCGTCATCTTCTTCTTCAGAATCGTCATCTTCTTCTTCAGAATCTTGCCACATCACATGTTCGTTGTTCTCCCAATCGTACTCTGAACCCCATGAATCCATTGCTGGGCCACCTGTGAAGTGCTCCATCCACTCACCGAAGTCTTCCAGCACTTCTCCAGTCTGGTTCCAAGCAGGGTCTTGGAACGATTCAATCAATATTTCGAGGATGTCCTCTGGCATGCTGTTGAACATCGAGAATGCGGTGTTGACATGTGGGTAGTCGCTCTGCATCTTGGCAGTCCAAGCCTGACCCTCGAGCGTTTCCAAGAGTTTCTCGTACTCCCAAGTGATGATTTCAGGTGCCCCGTCACCATCCGTGTCCTGTATATCAGTTGTCTCGTTAAGGCTGTCTGCCATCGCTGAGAACGATACGATAAACCTCTGGAAGGATGTCATGTTGTCGAAGTCCTCATCGAGAAGGGGGGCGAAGAACGCGTCAAGGCCTTCAGAGATAGCATCCGGATGATCCGAAATGGAAAGCACGGCGATGTTTCTCATCAGAGTCTGTATCGACTCGAACTGACGACGATTGTTGGCTAGATTGTCTAGAGCTGTGGTGACATTGTCCCACTCCCCAGTAGCGGTCATCGCTTCGTATGCTGCCTCAAAGTCACCGGTTCCCTCAAACCGAGTGAAGTTCTCAATCAGGTCGAACTCAGAGATGTATGGAGGAATGTCCGCAAATTCATTCATGGTACGAGGCAGTGGGAATTGATCCAGATAGGTCAAGACCGCTACCACGAAGCCAACAGATGCAGCCGAATCATCGGACTCTAGGAACAGCATCAACTCCTCCAAGAAATCGGCTCCAGCTGACATGTTGTACTGGTCGTGCCCAGCCTCAATCATGTCATTCCACAAATCCTCACTACCCAAGGTTCCCGAACCGCGGGATGCGTCGTCGACGAACTGAACCCATCCGCCGTTGTTGAGAACCACAGTTCGAAGCCCTGTGAACTCGTCAGAAATGTCACCAGTGGGGTTGGCTGCTTGCCAAGTGTCATCTATGCTCCTCAACACCCTAGAGACTTGCTCACCAAACATCTCGGATACCTGACGTGGGTTGTCAGTGACCCTTAGGTTACCACTCTGAGCAGTTACGCTGGCACCGTACACACCACCACTGGCAGTGATGGGAATGTTGTGAGTGCCCTTCCAAACAGTGGTCGAAGAATCGAACTCGTCGACTCCTTGGCTTAGCAAGGCAATCGTATCGACCACAACTGGTGGCGAAGATGGAGAGACCCCATTCATTGCATCCAGTGGATCGAGATCCCTGTAGTGCAGGATATCAGCGGTCACCAAAGTGTCTGAACCTCCTCCCCTTGTGTTGGCGAAGACCAAAACATCAGTACCTACGGTAGCGAACTTAGTAGTCACATAGCCATCAACTTGCAAAATCTCAGATCCATCAGAAGATGTGTCGTTCGGTGCTACAACAAGCGCAGAAACTGGTGCTGCGACTAATAGGAACACAATCATAATCGGTAAACGGTACCGTCCTTTCATGCCCCCTAGGGGCATGTGTATCTATTTGTCTCTTTTCTCCGTATATTTACGGAATTGAAATTGTTAATTTTCAAAGATAGATATCTTGGATTCCGATTCTGAGCCGAAGAAAGTAGAACAAGTTCCCAAAGAACCCTCTATTACAATCAGATTTCCAGGCTCTATCTGAATTTGGAGAACGGGCATCCCTGCAGATGCGAGCACCGAGGAGAGAGGTGAGAGAACACCTGTAGATGACTCCTCTAGAACCCATGTCCCGGCTGCTTGAATTGAGCCTGGATCTTGAAGGCATGATGAGGAGAGACGCTCGTCGCCATCAATCAAAGGAAGCCAAGAACCGAAGAAGCCAGGGTCAGCCGAACCGGATTCTTCTGGTATCACATATGTAGCGGCCTGAGCCGGAACATCTACTTCGATAGAATCACCTAGTGGCTCTCTGAACACACTCATCTCGATATCCCAATTCGATATTGCGTTGCAGGTGAAGCTATCAGGCAAGCAAGCACGAACGACTTCCTTACCTTCACCCACCTGTTCGGTGATGAGATTTGGCCCCGTCCTCGATGACATGCCAGAACCGGTTTGAACCAAAAACGACCCAAACTCCTCGCCCGAGTCCCATGGTGTTGAGCTATGTAAGACATGAACCATCTGGTCAAACGATGAGACTCCTGCATCCCAATCCAAATGGAACCACTCCTGAATTAGGAAACCACTCTCGTCTCTTTCCTCAAGGTGTTCGATAACCAAAGTTGCCTCTATACGCCCTGACCTTCCTTGCTCGTCGAACAATTCGGTGATGTTGACATTACCCGATATCCTGCGCCCCTCCAGAGGGTACTGGCAATCAGCACAACCGATTGATTCGATTGCCTCGACTTCCAGATTGAAAGTAGCTCTGGCACCAACTTGGAAGGAATCCAGGTTCAGTGAATCCATCGATGATCTTGATGAGAGAACGACATAACCGTCTATCGCCACTACCGGATCATTCTCCTGTTCGGGTTGATCCAACTTGAGTTCGACCCAAGAGGTGGCCAACAGGACACCTACTAGGCAAACCGCCTCGAGCCACCGGAACCTCCTGTCCATGGCTGGCCGAACCACTCAAGCATCATTTTCCTACCGCTAGAACGAACCTTTCTGAACGACTGTTAATTCAGCATCGTAAATCATGACTCAATTTTGATTGTCTGTAGGTTTGGTGATTGTCTTAATTCCAATTTGAAAAATTGCAACGGTGGCAAAAATGATTGCAGCAATCAATGCAATCATCGAACCACTACCCGTATCCAATTCTGCAGAGAAGTAAAGTCCACCCAAGACTGAACTCAAGCCAAAGGCCTGTGTCCAAATCAAACAAGAACGGAAGCTACGACTGACCAACTGTGCAGTAGCAGCAGGAGTGACCAGTAATGCTGTGACCAAAAGCGCCCCGACAACTTGCACCATACTGACTACCACTGCCGCGGTAATGACGCTGAACAAGAGCCCAATACCTCGAACGGGAATACCTTGGACTCTCGCAGATTGGGGATCGATAGTGATTGCCAGCAATCCAGAACGCATGGCGGCCAGCAATACAATTGATATTAGGCAAATCGTTACAATCAAATCAAGACTCTCTTCATCGATTAGCAGTAGATTGCCAAACAGATAACTCTCGACATCAGCGGTAATCCCAACTTCACCAATACGCAAGATGACAAGCCCCAGAGCCAACATACCCGTCAGAAATATTGCAATAGACGCGTCTCCCGTGAGTATTTCTCTAGATTGTAATTCATGGATTAGAACCGCTGATAATATACTGAACACCAGTGCATACCACAATGGAGAAGTAGCCCCTAATACAATACCAACTGCCACACCACCAAATGAAACATGAGCAAGACCATCTCCAATTAGTGCAAGATTTTGCACTAGAAGAAACGCACCCAGAAACCCTGCAACAATTGTGACCATCACCGCTGTAACCAGTGCACGTTGAAGCGAAACTACCGGACGACCATTAATCTCTTCTCCAAAGAAAAATGGGAAGGTTTCCCCGGGGATAATGGGTAAAAATAACTCGGAAAATGGGATTAAAATGTCCATTATAATGACGCCGAGACCCATCATTACTCCTCCTTCAAATGGTTGTGTTGATGTGAATGCTCATCCCCATGTACATGTTCGATACCTCGTAAACTCGCAAGTTCCTCCAAATTAGGGAAAATATCCGTCAAACCATCGAATCGAATCGTCTCTTCTAAGAATATCATCCTGTGAACCGTTTGTCTCATTGCAGTCAAATCATGAGATACCATCAGAATCGTTTTGCCTTGTTCATGACAGAGTTTATCCAGCAGTTTGAGCAAAGAGTTACGAGCATCTCGATCGATTCCAACCAACGGCTCATCAAGCAAAATGAATTCAGCTTCCGAAGCCAATGCTCGGGCAATAACTGCACGCTGTCGTTGCCCACCTGATAGGCGACCTACATTGACATTCTCTACCTCTTCTAAGCCAACCATCTCAATTGCTTCGCTAACACGCCTACGACGTTCATCGTTTACCCTTCTGAACATGTTTTTGGTGTTCAAAGTGCCTAGTTGAACCAATTCGCGAACCGTGATTTGAACATGCTTTGGGAAATTTGATGCAGCTTGAGCGACCCAGCCGATTCTGCCATCTAGTTTCCTAGATAGAGGAGGGTAGCCATAGACTACTACGGCTCCAGTTTGGGACTTCAACACTCCAAGTATGGCCAAGAGGAGTGTAGACTTACCACTACCATTGGGGCCGACTACTCCGACGAACTCGCCCTTCTCAACAATCAAATCGATATCTTTGATGATTACCTTTCCAGAACGGCTGACTGACAAATTCTCTATTTCCAAGATAGGGGGTTCTTGCATTTTTTTATCTGTCGTTAGCGGTTGCAAAGCAAGCCCCCCGTATCCTTACCGTTCCATCAAGATGATAAAATCATCATTTCATGACATGTTTCAGGGAAGTTTTGCAAGGATAAACTCCCTGAACAGATAACCTATGCACAATGCAAACGCACCTGCAACGAAAAACATAGGTAGAATGTCAACCGCGTTAATGATTCCACCACCTCTATCCGCTTAATAGAAGGTTCAGGGTTGCAATCAGCATCCGATTCCAGAGACTAAATTGTCGAGATTCTTGTACATCAAAGACATGTAGTCATCGTTAGCATTGATTGGTGCCATTTCCATTGTGTATAGGTATTCGATGGTTACACCGGTCTCTTGCACAATGCTACCCACTGCTGAAGGATCTGTGTATTCTTCAACAAATAGAACCGTAATTCCTTCATCGTTGATATGTTCGACAACCTTGGCAATGTCTTCCGGTGATGGCTCACCTTCTGGATCTAACCCATGAACAGTCACAATCTCGATATCGTACCTTACGGATATGTAGGAGTAAGCGTTGTGATTTGCAACCACTGTCTTTTCATGACCACCAGCCGCACAAGTTCCATTTTCTCCAAAAGCAGCCTCATAGGCATCATCCATTGCATCTAGTTCTGCACCGAAGTCCTCAGCATTGGCTCTGAAATCATCTTCACCACTTGGGAATGCAGCAATCAAGCCCTCCATGACGATGTTCATCTGCGCCTTGAATGCAACAGGGTCAAGCCAACTGTGCGGGTCATAATTCAGAGATTCTTCACCCTCATGGTCATCGTGGTCATCATGGTCATCGTGACCTTCTTCCTCGTCTTCATGGTCATCATGATCATCTTCATCATCAGCGTGGTCATCATGACCCTCGTGATCATTATCGGATAGAATGTAAAATTCTACATCATGAGGTAAAGCAAAGCCGTATTCACCTTCAGCTTCAATGTGAATGGTTACATACCCAGCATGATGATTATCATGTTCATCATGGTCATCTTCTCCATGTTCATCATGGTCATCTTCTCCATGTTCGTCATGGTCATCTTCTCCATGTTCGTCATGGTCATCTTCTCCATGTTCGTCATGGTCATCATCATGTCCGTGGTGGTGGGCATGCCCGCCACCCATCTTCAGAACAGCCATGTTGAACTCGTGCAAGTCTTCTGCCTCTTCGAACTCAAGGGTGTATTCACCTTCTTCCATGTGGAAGATTGAGATGACAGTATCAGCCGGGCAATCTGTTGGATTTTCGATGATCTCTTCAGGAGTCGCGTGCCCGTGATCTGAATGATTGTGTTCATCATGATCATCATCCCCATGGTCATCGTGGTCATCATCCCCATGGTCATCGTGGTCATCATCCCCATGGTCATCGTGGTCATCATCCATCTCAGGGAACGAAAGCGTGTGCGCGACGTGTTCTACATGAATTTCAGATGCATTATCTTCATCCATTGCGAGGGTTGTGGATTCATAGGATCCTACTGTAAGCAGTTCACATAGTTCCGTAACTAACATCCCCTCGTAATCAAGAGTGGCCTCATCACCAGGCATTGCGTGGGTTTCAATGGAGGTTGGAGCGGCATCGCCAAGTGATGAGATGGTGGAATCGACCCAAGGCTCTAGACCTAGGCCATGATAAAAGAACAAATCAGCAGCTTGCAATCGTATCAAGTCTGCAGCGGACGGCTCGTAGTCGTGTACAGGAATGTTGTCCTCGCTCATCATTTCGACATACACAGTGGTACCAGCGATTGCATTAACAAGTTCTCCAATGTGATATGTAGAAGCCATTACGGTTCCATATTTTCCTTCTGCCTCCGCAGAGTCCTCATCGCCTCCCAAACATCCAGCAAGGCTTGATAGAACCATCAACAGGCCAACCAAAACTACGCGGTATGTGTTGCTCATCATGCATCGGCGGCTGACTATTAGATATTTAATTAAACCTAATAACTAGGCATCAGCAAATTATTATTAGTCCATTCCAGTCCAACGATTCATGAGCCAAATCATCTCCTTCAGTGTGGACAAGGAATTCGCGGATGATCTTGACAATTTGATTAAACGCTCCGGATATCATAACCGTAGTAAATTCCTAAGAGATGCGAGCCTATCATTTGCCAAAGATGTCCTGAATGACGACCTCGAAAACTTGGATGAAGATGTAATGACAGAGGGGACATTGGTGATTTACTACCAACATGGCGTCGTAGAGAGCAAGTTGACTGAGTTACGACATGCTAAGTCTATATCTGTCAACTCCTACAACCACAACTGCCTCCCCATTAGCCACAACTGTGTCGACACGATGCAGGTTAACGGTCAAATCGGGATGCTGAAGGCCGTGATTGACAAAATGAAGAACACTAGGGGTATTGATCGAGTGGTGTTCGTTGCGGCACCGATGCGTGAGGACGGGTGCTGCTAATCAGTCAATCTTGGAGGTAAAACTTGACAATCGTTTGAGCCTGGAAATGGCCGACTCCGTAATTCTCTTTGAGGTGCTTCTTCATGTCACGCTTTTCGGTTAAAGACGACTCCTTCAGCACCTCAAACCACTCTTCCATGTTACGACCGGTCTTGTCCTTCAAGTTGCGGATGATTGCTTTCTCCATCTCCTCTGGTTTCAAGGTAAAAACCTCATTATGATAGAATTTCTTTGAGCCTGTCCTTCTCTATGGCCTTCCTGATTGAGCGAGCTATGCGCCTGCCGACGCTCATCTCACCTTCATTGATATTCATGTAGGGCGAGCCACCGATGCTGACATTGCTGCCGGCAACAATTCGAGCTGAGACCTCAAAGACACGGAAGTCCAACTGATCGGTTACTATGCACTCTAAGCAGAAAGGACCAATCATTCCACGAGCACCCTCCTCTAACTCCAGTGACGAAGCGACGGCTCCTTCTCCAAGTCTGAACGCCTCCGGCAGAAGCGACTCACGGATGACAACCTCGGCGTTTCCAGTCACCACAAAAGACGGTTCGAGACCCATGTCCCTGAGATCCCTCAGTGAGCCGAGCTTGTAGAACTCATCGACATTAGCTTCGTCGCGTCTGTCGATGGTTAGGAGTTCAAGGCGCCCCAGTTCCTGACCTTCGCGTGAGAGCATCCCCTCTACCTGATAGCCGTCGTCGCAGATAGGGTCATAGTAGAACTGCATGTAGTAGCGAGTCCCTAGAATGTACTCCTGAATGGTGAAATCTTCCTCTAGGTCGACATTGCGGCGGAAATCACGGAAGTTACGCGCCACGAAATAGCCACGACCACCCTTGGCTCCAGCATACTTCACGATTACAGGGCCATCGATGTCGTGTGGGTCATCAATCACCTTGGGCATCGTACAACCGCCCATCTCCAACCATTGACGTTGCGTGTCACGGCCAGACTCCCACTTGAGTATGCGACGGTTGCCGAAGGTCGGAACCTCTAGTGAGATGAAGTTGTCAGCTCCGAGATATTCGACCAACGAACCGTGTGGTACGATTATCACATTGCGCTCACGCATCCACTCAGCATAGTCAAGCATCTGCTTGTAGTCGTCAAGAATCAACCACTCGTCCGGATCAGCTCCAGGGAATGCCTTGTACATCTTGCGACGGCCTTCGCCGACCGCTATCCCTAGTGTTCGGAAACCCTCAGCGCGTGCGCCGTGAAGAATTTGAAGTGAAGAATGGGAAGCAACGACGCCAATCGTCACCTGCTCCGAGTCGTAATTCGCGAGCCACTGTGCAAGCGCACCCTCGGTATCGGCCATTAGGAAGGGCTGACAGGTCCACTAAATGAGTATGACGGATAGGGATTCTATGTGAACCGTTGTCGTCGGCATCTCGTTAAGCCCCGTGGGGAGTCGGAGTCCATGGCAGGTGGAGGAAAGACCTACGCTGACTACCTCGAGTTGCATCGTCTACTCGAACTGCAGGGAGACACTGAAACCAGCAATGACGAGATGCACTTCATTGTCGTTCACCAGACCTTTGAGCTCTGGTTCAAACTGATTCTGGTTGAGCTTAGGGCGGTTCGCGACCTGCTCAACCAATCCATCGTCCCCGAGTCGGACATACCCAAGGCTGTCCACCACATGGAGAGGGTTACAGAGATTTTCCGACTTATGGCAAATCAGTGGAAGGTCATGGAAACCCTAGCACCTCAAGACTTCCTTGCCTTCCGTGATGGACTTGGTACCGCTTCTGGATTCGAGTCATACCAGATGCGAGAGTTGGAGATACTACTAGGCTTGGATGCTCAAGAGAGGGTCCAAGAAATGGATCCGCTACGCCACTTCCGGAAGTTGGCCGAGCGCAGCGACAGGGATGCTGATATCTTGGCCGACCTTGAGAAGGCGGCTGCATCATCCTCTCTCGTAGAGGCCATTCGATCTTGGTTGGTAAGGACGCCAATCCAGGGTTCGATGGCTGGTGACGCCGGTGACGAGGAGGCCGTCCAGAATTTTGTTGACGATTACCTCTCTTGTCAAGCGAAATTAGCCGACGCAGCCATCGGCAGGTTGGCTGCACAAGGTGTCCAAGACATGTCTGCAGTTCAGGGGCGCTTCGATGCAGCCGCTGCAGGAGCACGTGAGTTCCTGATGCCCGATGGCAAGGTCGACAGAGCGCGCGCTGGATTGCTGTTCATTGAATCATATCGCGAGTTGCCGTTGCTCGCGTGGCCTCGCACGCTCGTCGACGCGGTGGTTGAGTTAGAGGAGTCAATGCTCCTCTGGCGCAACGCGCACGCGAGGATGGTCGAGCGAATCATCGGTAGGCGCGTAGGTACTGGTGGGTCGTCGGGCGTCGATTACCTTGATGCAACTACAAGATATAGGATCTTCATCGATCTCTGGGCGGTGAGAACCTTGCTCATCAAGAAGGAGGCACTCCCTGAACTCAAGAACCCATCCTTCTACGGCTTCAGCGGTGAAGCGTGACCAGACTTCTTGACAGCGAGTTTCAAATGGCCCCAACCGCGGGTCGGCATCGATGGAAGAGCCGGTCATCTGTGCGATTGCGCGGACGCCTGTGGGGAAGTACCGCGGCGCGCTCCGTGCATACAGTGCGACCCAACTCGGCGCGATGGCCGTCGAGGAACTACTTTCACGCGTTGCAATTGAACCCTCATCAGGAATTGTCGAAGAGGTGTTGATGGGACTTGTACTACAGACAGGTGCTGGTCAGGCACCTGCTAGGCAGGTGGCACTAGGAGCTGGCCTCCCACATTCAACCCCATGTACTACAATCAACAAGGTGTGCGGTTC
>MDTE01140937.1_pt1 | contig 16854 bp, 18 predicted proteins | sample 811231 | NCBI WGS metagenome assembly MDTE01 (sample SAMN05326651, study PRJNA326480) | marine metagenome | isolation source: seawater | place: Indian Ocean: Red Sea | collected 2010
AGCCACCTCACCACCGAACAGATGAGCGCACCCGGTGATATCAAGCCACAGACCGTGACTGACGCCGAGCACAGAATCCGGGCCAGTTGCATCCAACGACACCCACGGTGTCCAGTGTCCACACCAATCGCCAAGCGCCGCCAACGCCGTCATATCCTCACCGCCCTCAGCCGACACGACGCAGAGACCCGGAAGACGTGCCCGAGCATCGGCTAGTCGCATGCCTGGCATGATGCCTGCCGACGCTTCTGCCACTTGGTTCACCGCTGCTACACGCATCACGGAACTGCCGCTGTCACATCCACCCAACGGGCCACGCGCAGTAGCCGCGAAGCCGCCATCGCTAACCGTGACCAGCGGTTCAGAGCGCCAGGCCGGCTGCTGCCGGCTTAACCGGTCGGTCGCAAAGCGGGGCAGCCACAGTGAAATTACCCTTCTCATGACGCCATTCCACAAGCCATTCACGCGCTGCCGCGGCACGACAGCGGCGCAACTCGGCACGCCAACGCAGTCGCCCCGGACCGAGCCATCGCTCAGCCGCCACAACCGATGTCAAACCCGGAACCGGGCCACTTGGCGCCGCGCGCACACACCAGCGCGACAGCGCCGCGTTCGCTTCCTCGGCACCCTCCTCCGGCAGGGTGCGCAAAAGAAAACAGGCAATACCGCTTTTCTCCGCCGCAAGCTGTAGGCGACGGCTTGCGGTCAATCCGACCGGCGATTCTTCCATCTCGCCCACTACGGCGAGGAGGTGCGGGCAGGAAAGCCCTTCGCGCATAGCCCAAAGCACATCCCGTCCCCGCTTCGCATCAAGGAAGATCAGGCGCGACGGATCCAAACCGAATGCAGCAAGGCCCGGTGCATAAATATTGCCAGTCTCATAGGACGCACCGAGGCGCCGACACCACAGTACAGCACCCGGCGAGTGGGCAGCGAGGCGAGCCAACAAGGCGCTGACAAATCCGAATGCCGCAGCGTCACGAACCGGACCCGAGATTTCGTGCAGTGCGCCAGACGCCAAACCGCGCCAAGGCAAGGCCTCATCAATCTCCGGCGCGCCAAACGATAATAAACCTGGTGCTTTGACCCGTTTTCCGGCCATGCCCCCGCACCCTGCCCGTTCCAGGGAATCAATGTGCCGGCGCAATTCGGCCACCTTAGCTACCTTAGTCGTGGCTTGTTGCGACGCTCTGAGAGCAGAGTCGGAGGGAGCTGTACGTAGCATCAAAGACGGGCTTTCCTTGGCTCCAACATAGAATTTACCGGCTACACGCCACATTAAATGTTCTTTTTTTGTTCTAACAGAACAAAGCCTTCTGTCAAGGCTTCAAAATTGGCCCCGGGTATTAAAATTTAGGTTTACCAGGAAATAAGCGTCTATCAGGAAACAAGTGTTACTTGGCGCAATGATCGAGTTCCATGAGCAGCAAAATCTGCTAACAGAACCGTGAACGGATGTCTCAATCCTTAGTGCGCGGCATATCTATCATACGGGGTAAATCTTTCTTCGTATCGAAGCGGTACCCTTTTCGGATCTCAACATTGCGTAGGATAACTTCAAGCGCTACGACATCAAACGCATCAGGAGTAAGCGGCTCGGCATATTTGGCGCCAAGGCTGTGCAGCATTTCTATCTCGTTAGGCAACAGCGCCTCTTCAACCTCTGCCGCGTGGGACAACATGGCCTGGAATTGTGCGAATGCAACCAGCTTAGCCATAGATCACGCCGCAGAATAGCCGCCGTCGATTGCAAGCTCGCTACCAGTCACGAATTTACTTTCGTCTGATGCCAGATATAGCACACCCGCCGCAATTTCCTCGGGCTCGCCGACACGCCCAATAGGATGAAGCTTACCAAGCTCAGACAAGCCGGTAGGAATATCACCGTAGTCGCGCCTACAAGTATCTTCCATCATCGCTGTGTGAATATAGCCTGGGTGAATAGAATTGACCCGAATGCCACTACCATCACGGGCACATTCAAGGGCAATAGCCTTACTGAAGAGCCGCACCGCTCCCTTAGAGGCGCAATAAGCGGAGAGCTTTTCAAGTCCGGTCAAACCAAGAATCGAAGAAATATTGACAATTGAACCGCCACCAGAACGTCGCATAGCTGGAACCGCGTGTTTGGTGCCAAGAAACACGCCATCAACATTCACCGCCATCAAGGCACGCCAATCCTCAAACAGCATTTTATCAACGCTTTCAACGATGGCGATACCGGCATTATTGACAAGTATGTTGAGGCAGCCAAATTGTGTTTCGATGCTCTCGATACAATGTTTCCAGGATTCCTCATTTGTCACGTCGAGAGGTATGAAGATCGCCTCGTTGCCGGCTTTTCTAATGCCAGCAGCAACCTCGCCCCCGCGTGTTTCATCGATATCGGCCACCGCCACACGCGCACCCTCCGATGCGAGCAGATGAACGATCGATTCACCGATCCCAGTCGCCGCACCACTTACTAAAGCTACCTTTCCCTCAACTCGTCCCGCCACGTTATCACCCTTCCACAATCAAGTTGGAGTTTCGTCATGCCGCTGCCGATTGTAAAACGCTGGTTCGAAACTAATTCCTACCGCAACGATATTGTACTGAACTTCGCTCCTCACGTTATTCCCGGCATACATGCGGCAACAAATGCGAACTAATGATCAATTTCAGCATGGGTATCGTCAACCTCCGAAGATATTTCATATTAGTTACAAAAAAACCGCTGCTCTGCTTCACAAGCGATCGCTCTCCTGATCATGTGAGTAGACATTCAGAAAATTTCAGGCACGAACGGATGATCAAACTAATCAATGGAAAATATCTTGTGGGAGCGCGGCAACGGCAATCCGATAGAGAAACAACCTTCTTAGTCGTCCTTAAGAACGCGGGTAATCGCGCACTCGTCTCCGCGCCACCAGAGAGAGGCAAGGTCCGGAAGGTCAGCAGCCTGGTCCCAAATGCGCGCCTTGACCTCGCCAACATCTGTATCCAGCGTGCGGTCCAGATACTTACCCTTATAGATGGTCGCAACCGAGCGGCACGGTAGGCGATTAATTTCCGCCCCTGTCTCACCGCCCCTATCGGTTCCAGCAAGACGAATGCGCTCAGCGCGCACCGCAAGGCAAACTTCACTACCGGTCGCCGGCACATCGCCACCGCTCCAGACTCCAGCAAGATCGAACTCGCCAACCCTGACGCGCGCCCTGTCGCCTGACACGCTCACCAACGTGCCATAAAGCAAGTTCTCCACACCCATAAAATCTGCAACGAATTGGTTGACTGGTCGGTCAAAGAGGTCGGGCGGCGGCCCCTCTTGGACGACGTCGCCACGGCGCATAAGAATGATGCGATCACTCATAGTGAGAGCTTCTTCCTGGCTATGGGTGACATAGATAAATGTAAGCCCAAGACGTTCATGCAAATCCTTTAGTTCAACCTGCATGTCAACACGAAGTTTTTCATCAAGCGCTCCGAGTGGTTCATCAAGCAACAAAATAGCGGGCTCAGTAACAATCGCTCGTGCCAAGGCAACCCGCTGCCTCTGGCCACCCGATAATTGGTGAACACGTCGATCGTAAAGGCCTGAAAGTCGCACTAAGTCGAGTGTGCGTTCCGAAGCTTTGCGGCGCTTGTCTTTATCCAGACCACGTAAGCGTAATCCGTATTCGATATTTTGACCGACACTCATATGTGGAAAGAGTGCATAATGCTGAAATACGGTGGTACAATTTCGTTTGTTAGCGGGTATATGGGTAACATCTACACCATCAATAGAAATCCTAGCTATTGCGGTTGGCCTCTCAAGTCCCGCGACAATCCGAAGCAAAGTTGTTTTACCCGAGCCACTCTCGCCAAGTAAGGTAAGGAATTCTCCGCGCTGCGCAATCACCGAGACATTATCCAGCGCGACGACCTCACCAAAACAATGAGTGGCATCAAGCACTTCTAGAATGGGCGATATATTTCCGCAGCTCACTTTTGTTCCTCGTTCATCCTGACAATTTCTCCCCGGCGGTGTTTAGCCTTATTTCTTCTCGCTAAAACCAACCCGAATAGCAATGAAGGTTAAAAATATGCTTGCAATAGTTATCAGTGTGCTCATCGCAAAGATCAGCGGCACCGAGGTATTGTGTGCGCCAGATTGAATCCAAAGGTAGAGCGGCAGAGTTGCTTGCCCTGCACGCATAAAGATACTGAACGGCAACTCATTAAAGGATAGTAAGAAACCAAAAAATCCGGCGGCAAAAATTCCTGGTTTAAGGATAGGCACCTCAACCTGCCAAAAGCGCTTCCATCGGCTAGCTCCAAGATCCGATGCGGCTTCCAATAGCCGATGATCAAAACGTGAAGCAACTACCATCATGGCGAGGAGCGCAAACGGAAAAGCCCAGATGAAATGCGCTAACGCTAACGACCAAAGACCCATCTTGAAATGCAGGCCGATACGAAAAAACAAAAATATGGACATACCCGCTACGATTCCCGGCACCATAAGTGGCATCAGAAAACTCATCAGGAACGGACCACGCCGCCGTATACGCGGCAACACCGAGCCAACGCCAAGCCCTGCTAGCATGCAAGCGATGGAAGTGATCACAGCTAATAGCAAACTCAAAAGTAACGGTTTCAATATACGGAAATTGCCGCCATAGGCCTCGCCCTCGCGTTGGCCCGAGCCATAAATCATGTCGTCATACCAGCGCAACGTCCAATCGCCCGGAAAGCCGGTAAGGGGCTCGCCACTGACTGACAAGATCATTAACCACAAAATGGGAAAATAAATGATGGCAAGAACCGTTAAGCCCAATGCTGCCGAACCCCAGGCTGACCAGTTCTCGGCGATACGATCGCGCAGCGACATGCTAGCCGCGACAACGGGTGCATGCCCTGCTCGCACCATCATCGGTTGAGGCTCGCGAAGACATTAGCCAATCCGCCCATGGGTCTAAGCGCAGCCCATAGACCCATCTGGAAAGCCAGCATTATGGCGAGAACAATAGTTGCCAAGGCTGCCGCCATGGTAAAGTTGCGTGCGCCTATCATGTTATAGACGTTATGGCTGATCATCAGCACGTTGCCACCACCCATCTGCTGCGGCACCACGGTATCCCCAAGCATAGGGACAAAACAAAAGACGATACCGGCGACGATGCCTGGCAGTGAGAGGGGCAAGATAATATGATAGAGTGTTCGCCATCGACTGCCGCCAAGGTCCTTGCTTGCCTCAAGATACTCATTATCGATCAGCGATATCGAGAGAAAGATCGGCCACACCATGACAGGGAAATACTGCCCGAGTAACCCAAGGTGGACGGCGAAATCAGAGAAGATAAGCCAATCTACTGGTTCGCTGACAATACCGAGATCCAACAGTGCCGTATTGACCAACCCATGGATGCTCATCACCGAGCGCCAAACGATGACCCTTGCCACAGGGCTGAGGAAAAATGGCACGGTCAGCGCTGTGAACAGCACCAATTTCATGGTGTTGTTCTTTGCTCCCTTGGCGAGCCAGAGAGCAAACGGAAAGGCGAGTAGAAGCTCGATCACCGTCATGGTAGCGGCAATACGGATAGTGCGTCCCAGGAGTTGACCGCCGCCATAGAAGAATAGCTTCTCGTAGGCTTCGAAGCCCCATTCCCATTTGACCCTGATGCCCTTCGTCTGCAGGAAGGAGAAGATTACGATACCAATGAGCGGCAGCACGACAGCTAGGAACCAAAATGTTGTAAATCCTGAAAGCGTCCAAATACCACCAGGCAATTTAGGCAACAGCCCAACACCCATTTGCCTCACAGAGCCGTATCCATGCCCAATGGCCATACCTGATAAATACCCAATTGCTGCCAGAACCCGCCGGCTTCGGACACCCCGGAGAGAAAATTTTCCGAAGTGCCCGAACCGTTATCCGACGGGCTGCGCCGACAGGTTAATTAGGCGTTAAGGACTCGGTCCGTAGCAGCCTGGATATCCTGCAGATGTTCCGGAACTGCCGTAAACCACATTTGCTCATGATTAAATTTGTATTTGAGCTTGTCCTGTGCTTCGGCAATAGCAGCACCTACATCATCACCCAAACCATTAGACTTGGCATATTCTGCGCCCAGATCTGGGCGTCCGGATACGTAACCACGCAACGGACTAATCGCCGCCGCATAAGCGCCTGACATCAACCAATTGAGGAATGTGTAGACCTCTTCCAGATTGCCGCGGTCTGCAGCCTGAGTCGGAATATAACAAGCATGCATCCACTTCATGTAACCTTCAATTGCATTGGCATAAACAAAGTTCGTCATGCCCGCCTTCTGCGCCTCCTTCACGGCCGGTTCCCAACAGCGAATGGCAATAACCTCGCCATTCTTAATTAACTGAACCTGATCATCAAAGGTAGTGTGAAAACTACGGAACTGCCCAGCTTTCTTGCGCTCAATCATGTAATCGGCAACTGCATTTGCTTCCTGGGGAGTCATGTTCGCGGGATCATTGACGGCTACTTTTCCCGCTCCCTTACAAAACATGGCACACTCTTCTAAATAATAGTACATGGTGCCAGTCGCGCTCTTACCCATGGTGCGCTCATCTTCAAAAACTAGCGACCAGGAAACGGCCTCTGGCGGTGCTGGCTCGCCGAGCTTGTCGGGGAAATAGCCGAAGCTGTCGGCATTCATGGCAAGCGGTGAGCCCCACACCTTACCGGATTCAGGCTTAAGGTCGCGCGTCAAGTAGGGAACCTGCTTGATTGATTCCGGCATACCGCTCCAATTTGGCACATTCGCAACCTCGATTGGAACGATGGCTTCATTATCTATCATTTCCTGCTCAGCGCCAGACAATGTAGAAATTAAGTCAAACCGGTCACCAGCATCGTTGACTAAAAGTTCATTAAGGAACAGGCCGGGATCATCCTTCATGACCTCGCCTTCAAGACGAATGCCCGTTTCTTTCTCAAATGCACTCCAATCACCAGGAATCATGGTCGGAGCAGTCATAAGAAAGCGTACAACACCAGATTCTGCTTTAGCGTGTCGGGTCAAACCCTTGAGAATCGCAGGGGCGCCAATAATTGCTGTGCCCGCCGCTGCACCCTTAATGAAATTTCGCCTCGAGAGATTGAAGTAAAGATGCTTGCTTATTTTACCCTTAATTTCAGCCATTCCACTCTCCCCTATTTAAGAAATATTGAAAGTTTCGTTAGATTTTGAGTCAGCTAGAATTCGCAAACTTCTCCAACGACCTAATTATGGACCAAAAATAAACAAGAATAAAGTGTAGAAAGATTTTGAGCCAAGTTCATCAGACTCAACCAGTGCCCAATAAATTGCCTCGATTCACCGCTTGAAGCTAAATGTATCCCCCTTTAACCTGCCGCCCAGGAAATATAATTAATCCACGTGTGACAGCCCCACTAGGGGGTAGGGAGAAACAACATGCCTCAAGGTTCTATTTCGTCTAGCGATGATGCGGTAGGCGTCGGCGTCGTCAATTATCAGGTCCCGGTGGTCGAGACCAAAGAGCAAGTGCTCGACAACTGCAAGCGAATTTCTGGTTTCATTGATGGCATGAAACGTGGCTACCCCGGGCTCGATTTAATCGTGTTCCCCGAATATACGACACAGGGCTTCCACCCTACAAAATGGTCCGAGTTAACAACCACGCTAGATGGCGACGAAGTGCAAATTTTTTCCGAATCTTGTAAGAAAAATGGCGTTTTCGGCATTTTCTCTCTAACAGGCGAAGAGCACCCGGAAGGCCTCAACCCATACAACACGCTCGTCATGATCAACGACCAAGGCGAAGTCTGCATGACATACCGCAAGATCTTTCCGTGGTGCCCTCAAGAGCCATGGACTGCAGGCCATGAGACCGCGGTGGCCGAGGGCCCCAAGGGCCTAATGGTAGGGGGCACAATTTGCTATGACTGCAATATGCCAGAAATCGTGCGCGATACGGTAATGAAAGGCGCCGAGTTGGTAGTGCGCATTCAAGGATATATGTACCCTTCTAAAGAGCAGCAGCGCATGATTGCCCAGGTTCGAGCCTGGGAGAATTTGACCTATGTTGCAGTCGCTAATATGGCCGGTCGCGATCTAGTATATTCTTATTTTGGCCACTCTAACATCGTCGATTTTGACGGCAGCGTGTTAGCCGAATGTGCTACTGGCCCTGATGAGGCTACTTATGCAACCCTGTCGCTCACCACAATTCGCGACGCAAGGCGTAATTGGACGGCGGAGAATCACCTCTACAATCTCGTTCATCGCGGCTTCACATCCGAGCCCGGCGGACACGCTACCAACCCATTTGGCTTCTATGACAAATGGATTAACGACCCCGAAGGTGTTCGCGACGACGTGGAAAATTTGACGCGCGACCATGATAGTCCAGAAAAGGCAACAACACCCCAAATGAAGGCGCCACCTTCCCGCCAGAAGGCTGCTCACTAGAACTCGGCGGAGAAAAATGGCGGCCGAGACCGGCACAATCAGAACCGACAACTTTTTTACCTCCGTTAATGTCTTCGTTCTCTACGTCATTAAGATATTTGAATCCGTCGGCATTGGACTGGAAACGGAGAAATTTCTGATGATTCTTGATGTGCACCAGGATCATCGCCGATACCCCTCCGCTCAAGCGGAGTACCGCAATTACCTTCAATTACGAACTTTGCAGCCGAGTTTAAGTCGGCGACCACATCCCCAATTGAGCAATTAGCCGTTATGCATCGTCAAGGTCCGGATGCCCTGCAACGCTCTATCGACCGTATGTTGACAGAAGCTAACACGCGCATGACCGCCGGCAAGACTGAGGAAGCTTCGCGTTCTTACCATAAGGCCGCACAATTCGCAGAGCAGATGATCGAAATGCTTGAGGATGGTGACAAGCGACGATCGATGACTGTGCGGGCGGCGGAATATAAACAGCGTGCCCGAACTCTCACCTCTAAGGGCGTCATGGATACTGCACGCATCAAGCCCACGGAAAATCACGAGGCCGACGAAATTGCCTATTCTGACGAGGAAGCTGACGCGCTGGAACAGCAAATTCTGTTACTGATTGACGATAGTCCCAAACAAGTCGATTGGGACAATATTGGTGGCCTTAACGGACTTAAGAAAGAGCTCAAATTTCATTATGGCCTGGCGATGGCGAGGGTCCCAAAAGGAGTCGAGGTAGAGGGTTGGAACAACATCATGTTCCATGGTCCACCCGGTACTGGAAAAACTCTTCTTGCTCGGGCCGTTGCCAATAAATTGAGTGCAACCTTCTTCAATGTCAAAGCAAGTCAAATTGTTAGCAAATGGGTGGGCGAATCTGGCCGCTTGATCAGTACGCTTTATCGTGTTGCTCGAAAATTCACGCGGCATGGCCGCCCCTCAATTATTTTTATTGACGAATTCGACGCGCTCTGCAAAAGCCGGGGTGGCGAAGGTCAGCTATACCACCAGCAAATGCTAGCTGCGATTTTATCTGAAATCGATGGCTTTGCGCAGAAGGGACAAAGAGATTTAGTTATGACCATTGGTGCAACCAACCGTCCTTGGGACTTGGACGCAGCCGTGTTGTCACGCTTCGAACGTCGGGTCTTAATTAATTTGCCAAATTCGGAAGCGCGAGCTGACATTTTTCGGATTCACTTAGAAGACAAGGGGATCCCGGTCGACCACCGCTCAATCTCCTACAGGCTCCTCGCCGAGCAAACCGACCGGCTCACTGGGCGGGAAATCGCGCGCCTCTGCAAGGAGGTAACAGCGAGTATGCTGGGCGAGATGAACCCCGACATCCCATCCCTAGTCGATGCTGGTCTTGCCCGCATTCAAGAATACGAAATCAAAGTGCGTGCCCTAAAACAAAATGATTTCGCCACTCCTCTCAAACACCTCGTACCTGACACGAGCGAGGCAGACGAGCATCAATATGCTGACTGGGGAAAGGCCGTGAACGAGGGAAAACGCGCCTAAGAATTAAATGCCCTACCGGCCCTGGCCATGGGTAAACCGGTAAGCGAACCCACCGACAGTCATGCCCACGAACGGCCCTAGCACGTAGATCCAGTAATGACTGAAATCGCCCATGGCTATATAGGGACCAAAGGCGCGCGCCGGGTTCATCGCAGCGCCCGCGATTGTGCCAAACAGCATCACTTCAATACCAACTACTGCCCCAACAGCAATCCCTGCGAATGGCCCGTGCGCACGCTTATCCAATCCAACACCCGCAACAACCCACATTAGCAAGAAGGATAGTAAGAACTCTATTAAAAGCGCTGTGAGTGGTGAAATTCCCAATTTTATGTTGGGCAGATTGGCGCCCATATTATTGAAGTCACCGATCACCCAGAACAGACACATGCCAGCGAACGCTGAACCTGCCATTTGTGCAAATACATAACCTGGTAAAAGGCGCCGGTCCAAATGTCCGATCAGAACGGCAGCAAGCGAGAGCGCTGGATTGACATGAGCACCAGAAATATGACCGAACGCATAGATTACCACAGTAATCACCAGGCCAGAAATTAACCCAGCGCCGATCATGCCAAGTCCGCCACCCACTAACCCGTCTACAACGACGGCACCTGCAGCGAAAAATACTAAACTGAAGGTCCCAATAAATTCACAACAATATTTGCGCCAATCGTCACACGTCATAACGAAAGCATTTCTCTTGCCTCATCGGGCGTAGCGACGCTTTCGCCGAGTGTTTCAATCAAGTGCACGGCCTTTTCCACCAAAACCGCATTAGAGGACGCAAGAACGCCACGTGACAAGTAGAGGTTATCTTCAAGTCCAACGCGCACGTGACCGCCCAACAATAGACAATGCGCAGCAACACGAAATTCTTCACGGCCGATACCAAAGGCGCTCCAAGTTGCATCTTTGGGCAACAGGCTAATCATATATTGCATTGCCGCGGGCGTCGCCGGCACCCCCCATTCGATACCGAGACAAAGCTGAAAGAATGCCGGACTTAGAATATGACCGTGCGCGATCATATCGTTTGCCAGCATAACATGACCGACATCGAAAAGTTCGAGTTCAGGTTTCACTCCGGCTTCACGGATGGCCTCAGCCATTATCCGCAGGTGCGAAGGCGTATTTAGCATGACCGTATCGTCACGCACACCACCTGAATTCATGGTAGCGATGTCGAGGCTGCAAATCTCCGGCTGCAGTTCGACCACATGCCTAATTCGCAACTCAGGTGCTACAAAATTAGTGCCGAGACCAGGCTTGAGCGGGTCATCATCACCAGGCTTGAAACGTGCGCCCACACCGGTAGTGAGATTGATCACTGCGTTAGAGCCGCTATCTCGAATAAGGCCGACAACACGGCGATAATGTTCGAGTTCCATGCTCGCCTGGCCCGATACTGTATCGCGCACGTGAATATGGACGATCGCAGCACCGGCTTTGACCGCTTCCAACGCAGACCCAGCAATAGCGTCCGGTGTAACGGGAACAGCTGGGTTTTTATTGACCGTGTCAGCAGAGCCGGTCACGGCGCAGGTGATAATAATTTTCCGCGACGCCATATAATTGTCGTTGATTGCCAGTGGGTGAAGTCAGACGAGGGGAATCACAATGAGAGCTCACCGTCAAGGAAGCGTACACACTGGCCCGATATAGCAACGCGTTCGCCGCGTGCCTCACAGGTCATTAGGCCGCCCCGCGCTGACAGCTGTCGAACATTCAAACGATTCTTTCCAAGACGTTCCGACCAATAAGGCACCAGTTCGGTTTGTACGTTGCCCGTTACAGGGTCCTCAGGCACCGCGTTCTTAGGAGCAAAGAAGCGCAATACGTAATCGGTCTCACTATCGTCGCCCGGGGCCGTAGCCACGACGCCGCGACGATCAAGCTGGCAAAGACCGGCAAAATTGGGCACGAGAGCCGCCACCTCCGCTGCGCTGTCATAGACGGCAACGTAATCGTCTCCCGCTAGCACTTCAGCAGGCTCGGCGCCAAGGCCCGTGAGAAGAAATTTAGGAGCATCATAAGGCGCTGCCGGTCGGGCGGGAAAATCCATCTGCAAATTGTCGCCGCTACGCGAAACGATCAAGGGCCCGCTTTTAGTCTCAAAGGTCACAGCATCAGCATCGGGCTGAATGTCGGTAAGCACCACATCACCAGCCGCTAGAGTAGCATGCCCGCAAAGCCCAACCTCCACATTTGGCGTGAACCAGCGCAAATCATAACCACCATTTTTATTAGGGACAAAAAACGCCGTCTCAGACAAATTGTTTTCCGCCGCGATGGCTTGCATCACGGAAACGCTCAACCATTCCGTTAACGGGCAGACAGCGGCTGGATTTCCTCCCAGCACCTTGTCAGTAAAGGTATCAATCTGAATTAGCCGCAGTTTCAATTTTTGTCCCCTGCCCTATGGCTTCATTATTGAGATCATAGCCGGGGTGCCACCAAAGGCCAATTTTACATTTCCATGTGCAGGACCAGGAATTAACGCAAGATCCATGGTGCATTCCAAATTGTTAACTGTTGTTATTACCAATCGTCGACCGCCCAATGGTCAATGCGAACTTAAATCATTTGGCAAACAACATTGCTGCTCATACTTGGCGGGTGCAGCCCGAGAGGTATAGGTGTGAAGCACTTGGAAAACGAAGGCGAAGTGATTTGCCTTTATCCAAAAATGCCTCTTTGCAATACCTTCGGAGCAGTTGAAGATCGCGTAAAGCCAGTAGATAAAGCCCGCACCGAACCATATAGTTGGGAAGTTCTTTTAAACTCGGAGTAGCCCGTTATGCAATGGATCAAAAGCTATGAGATGGAGCATCCGGAGCTATGCGATCGCCTAATCAATGGATTCAAAACTGCCAAGGAATTGGGGTTTTCCCATGCCGGGATTAGTGCCAAAGGCGTTGATCCCGAGTGGAAAGATTCGGAAGATGTTAGCCTTAACTGCCTACCGATTGAAGTTTATAATGATGCCGTGCGTGCGTACCGGGAACATATTATGGCAAGCATGCGGCTTTACATGAAGGATTTTCCGGTTTTAGCGAGTAGTGGCGCTAAAGTCGGATTCCTTGAACCGCCACAAATTCAATATTACCAACCAGGCGGCGCCTTTTTTGGCGAACATTTTGAGGCGAGCGGTCTTGATGTTGCTCACAGAGTGCTCGCATTCATGACTAATCTGAACACCGTTAAGAAAGGAGGCGGCACCGAGTTCATCCACCAAAAATTTATTAGCCCCGCAAAAAAAGGGCTAACAAATATCTGGCCCGCAGGATTCACCCACTCTCACCGCGGTATCCCAGCGCCCAAGGAGAAAAAATATATCATCACCGGTTGGCTCAGCTTCATGAGTACTTAAAGCGCCCATTAGCCGTGGGCTCCAACTCATTAAGGAAATCCTCACCGTTACCGACAATGAATTCCGCCTTTTAAATTTTTTATGTTTTCTGACCCCAACCGCGTACTGAATCAGTTCATCGCGGCACTCCGTAATAAAAAAAACCCGTCAATATTTGACGGACCTTTTCGGAAAACAACATCAAAGCTAATCACATGAAAAAACTTGCATTCCTACCCTCCGCCTACGCGTGGCAAGAAATAAACTTCGCTGTCCGACGCGATTTTCTCAAGAAATGGGTCTTGATAAATCTCGCCGTCAATAGCGACAGCCATCTCCCTCTCTAGTTCAGGCTTAATGCCAGGAAAGCGCACTTCTAGCAAAGTGAGCAGACTTCGCACATCTGCCGCGTCGATATTGAACTCTGTCTCGCCACCACAGAACTGATTGCCAAGGCCGGAAGTCAGAATAACCCTTGCCACCCTCGCTTCTCCTTATCCCAACCGGCCATAAAAATGGTCAGTTGGCATACGCCCTCAAACATCATGCAGGCACATCCGCAGCCCCGGCTAACTCGTGTGGAAGCGCCTGCGCTGAATTGCTAACCGCATTCCAAATTTGCCTTTTTTCAAGATCCATTATCAAGCGCTGCTAGGATCTTCGGCGGCGACATCGGGAGTTCAGTCATGCGCACGCCCGTGGCGCTTGCGATAGCGTTGGCGACGGCCGCCATCGGCGGAATGATTGGAACTTCTCCAACACCTCGCACGCCATATGGGTGGTTAGGATTGGGCACCTCAACAATGACTGTATCAATCATGGGCAAGTCGGAGGCGACAGGAATACGGTAGTCAAGGAAACCCGGATTCTCGAGTTTACCCTCGTCGTTATAAATGTATTCTTCGTTAAGCGCCCAACCGATACCCTGCGCTGCTCCACCCTGGATCTGCCCCTCCACATAGGCCTTGTGGATCGCCTTTCCGCAATCCTGCACTGCGGTGTAGCGCAGTACAGTAACGGCGCCAGTCTCTGGGTCTACCTCGACATCGCATATATGGGTACCGAAACCAGGCCCTGCACCCTGGGCATTAAGCGCAGCATTGGCAGTAATCGGTCCGCCAGTCTTGCCAGCCTGAGCAGCAATGTCACCGAGCGATAGCGGCTCGAATTCACCGGCATTGGCACCGGCCGGTTTAGCAACGCCATTTTCCCAAGCGACTGCATCAATGCTGATATCCCATATCTTGGCGGCGCGCTCACGCAGCTTCTCCGTTATTTCTTTTGACGCCTCGACCACCGCCATACCGGTGGCAAAGGTCACTCGGCTACCGCCGGTGAGAAAAGTGTACCCGAGTGCAGAGGTGTCAGCGATAATAGGTCGCACATCTTTAACGTCGATACCGAGAGTTTCCGCTGCCATGATTGCCATCGAGGCGCGCGAACCACCGATATCAGGGCTACCGGTAGCCAGCGCAAGGGTGCCGTCCTCATTTACGTTGATGGTGGCGCAACTGTCACCACCGATATTGAACCAAAAGCCCGAGGCAATGCCGCGGCCTTGGTTAGGCCCAAGTGGCGCAGAATAATGCGGATGCGCCTTCGCAGCCCCAAGCGTCTCGCAATAGCCGATAGGGCCAAATTTGGGGCCATATGCTGCATTGGTACCTTCCTTAGCAGCATTCTTTTCCCGCAGCTCCAACGGGTCCATATCGAGTTTCTTAGCGATTTCGTCTAGCACGGATTCAACGGCATGTTCAGAAATCGGCGCGCCCGGCGCACGATAGGCCGCGACCTTTGGCCTGTTCACCACGACGTCGTAGCCCTTTACCTTGACGTTCTCAAGATCATAGGGCGCAAAAGCGCACATACAGCCAGGCTGAATTGGTGACCCAGCAAACGCGCCGGCTTGATATTTGAGCACAGCTTCCCCAGCCGTGATTTTACCGTTCTTGGTGACGCCAATCTTGACCCAGCTCGTCGCGCCCGATGTGGGGCCCGAAGCGCGAAAAACCTCTTCACGGGTCATCACAGCACGCACTGGACGACCTGCCTTACGCGACAACATCAGTGCTACCGGCTCGAGATAAACCGTAGTCTTGCCGCCAAATCCGCCGCCGATTTCTGACGCTGTGACGCGCAGGTCAGCGAGGTCCATACCGAGTAATTTAGCGCAATAGGCACGGACAACGAAATGGCCCTGGGTACAGCACCACAGTTCAGCCTGGCCATCCTCAGTGAAACTGGCAACAGCTGCATGCGGTTCAATATAGCCCTGATGCACTGGTGCGGTCTTGAAGCTGCGCTCGACAATCAGGTCAGCCTCGCCAAAGCCGGTCTCGACATCACCAATGGCAATATCGACTTCCTTGAAGATGTTCGACGGCTTGTCTGGAGCCGGCGTCACTCCCTGGGTGAACATATCCTCGTGCAAGACCGGTGCATCCGGCGCCATTGCTTCCTCGACATCGATCACATGCGGCAGAACCTCATAATCGACCTCGATCATCTTCAATGCCTCATCCGCGATTGCAGCGGAGGTCGCAGCCACAGCGGCAACGGCATGCCCGTCATAAAGAACTTTACCCTTTGCCATGATGTTGCGCTGCAAATCGTGGAAATTCAGCTGCAATTCGCCAGCAGGTACCCACTCAGAGGGCAATTCCGCAACATCTTCAGAGGTGATCACCGCCTTCACGCCGGGCAGTGCTTCCGCCTTAGAGATATCAATTGATTTAATAATCGCATGGGGATACGGACTGCGCAGAACTTTGCCGATCAGCATGCCGGGGAGCATTAAATCCGCGCCGAATTTGGCACGTCCTGTGACTTTATCCGCACCATCTGGGCGAACAGGACTCGTGCCGACCCACTTTAATTCACTATTTTCGCTCGTCATTGCCATGGTCACGCTCCTCTTATCTCAGCGGCACAATCAAGCACCGCTCTTATAATCTTGTCATATCCGGTGCAGCGACAAAGATTTCCCGCCAGCCAATAGCGCACTTCCGTTTCCGTGGGGTCCGGATTTTTCTCCAACAGTGCCTTGGCAGCGACGAGAAATCCCGGCGTGCAAATGCCGCATTGCAATGCAGCATGTTCGAGAAATTTTTGTTGTAGTGGATGAAGCGTGTCGCCATCCGCCATACCCTCGATGGTTTCAATTTCGTGGCCCTCCGCCTCGGCACCGAGCACCAGGCAGGAACAAACCAGGCGGCCATCAAGCATAACGCTGCACGCACCGCAATCACCCGTAGCGCAACCTTCCTTGCTTCCGGTCAAACGCAGCTCATCGCGCAATATATCGAGAAGCGTCTGCTGGGGAAGACACAGGTATTCGGTGGGATCACCATTAATAGTGGTATTGACGTGTACCTTAGACATAGCTCAACCCTCCGCGCGCTGCCGCGCAATGTCAGCGGCACGACGCGCCAAAACGCCAGCCACTTTGGTGCGGTATTCAATTGTGCCTCTTTTATCATCGATCGGACTGCACGCCGCACTCGCCTTCTCAGCAAGTTTTTCCATCGCAGCATCGTCCAATGTGCTACC
>MDTE01197936.1_pt1 | contig 16852 bp, 18 predicted proteins | sample 811231 | NCBI WGS metagenome assembly MDTE01 (sample SAMN05326651, study PRJNA326480) | marine metagenome | isolation source: seawater | place: Indian Ocean: Red Sea | collected 2010
CAGCGGTTCTGCCTTGGCGGCCGTGCGGTTATAGACCTTCACGTCGGCGCCGGCCTTGATCAGCAGTCCGGCCATCGGGTAGCCCATCTTGCCAGTGCCGATCCAGCCGATCGTGTGGGATTTCAGGTTTTCGCCGGACATTGTTATTTCTCTCCCCGAATGAAACGATTTGCGTGGAACAATAACAGGCCAAGTCCCGGACTGCCCTTGAATTTTTGTGCCTTCAGCCGAGAACCCGCATGCAAAACCAACCGAACCAGCCCGTAAATCCGCCGCCGCGATCCTTCGTCGAATGGAGTGATGACCGGCGTAACGAGAACATGCGCCAGACGCTCGGTGCATCGCCTGAGCCCGACCAGCTTTGGGTGTTTGCGGCCGGCTCGCTGATCTGGGATCCGCGGTTCGAGCCTCTCGAAACTCGTACGGCGACCTATCTTGGATATCGCCGTGCCTTCAGCTTCTGGACGATCCGCGCGCGCGGGTCTTTCGAGCGCCCGGGCCTGGGCTTGGCACTGGAGCCGGGCGGGGAATGCACCGGGTTGGCGTTCCGGGTGCCCGAGACCGGTCGGGATGAGATTCTGGATGCGTTGTGGCGGCGCGAGATGAGCGGCGGTGTCTATGTGCCGACATGGGCCGAGACCGAGACCAAGGCGGGCACCATCCATACGCTGGGTTTCGCCGCCAACCCGGACCACCAGAACTATGCCGGGGTTCTGCCATTGGAGATGTCGGCGAAGATCATCGCGAAGGGCGAAGGCACGCGGGGCGCCTGTCACGAGTATCTCACGCTCCTGATCGAGGCGCTCGATCGTTACAGCCTCGAGGATCGCGAAACACTGGCCCTGCATGAGCGGGTCCAGCAGGAGTTGGGAAACCGGACATGATCGAGATGCCGCGCGAGCTGGCTGCCGCCGACCGGAACCGTGACGCAATCGCGGGAGTTCTGCGCGAATTCGTGCCCGGGCAGGGCACCATTCTGGAGATCGCCAGCGGCGGGGGTCAGCATGCGGCACATTTCGCCGCGGAGTTTGCGCCCTGCGTGTGGCAGCCCAGCGAGTATGACGCGGACCGGATTGCGCTCATGAATGAGCGTTTCGCTGGGCTGGACTTGCTGAACCTGCGAGATCCTGTGCCACTCGATGTCGGCGCAGAGGCTTGGGAATCCGCTATGGCAGAGGCCGATCCGCCGGTCCGGATGATCTTCAACGTGAATATGATTCACATCGCGCCGTGGTCGGTGTGCCTTGGGCTGTTTGCCGGTGCCGGGCGTCTTCTGCCCGCAGGCGGTATCGTCTTCCTGTACGGACCGTTCACTGTGGACGGCCGCTACACCTCTGCGGGCAACGAGGAATTCGATCAATCCCTGCGGGCGCGAGATCCGGCCTGGGGTCTGCGTGAGCTGTCGAGGGTGCGTGACGCCGCGGCTGATGCCGGACTGGTTCTGGAAAGCACCGTCGAGATGCCGGTGAACAACCTGTCGGTCGTGTTCCGGCGCACCTAACTGGCCAGTTTGACGTCCTTGATGATGCGCCGGCCCGACCTTTCGAGCCGGTCCATTTTGTCTGCCAATCCGCGATACCGCAGCTTGCCGCCGCGTTTCTGGATCTTGCCGGCGATCATGACCGTATCGACGTTGCCGCCATTGGCGTGAAACACGACACTCTCGACGGGATTGTGCACGGGGAACAGGTTCAGGTCCCTGCCGTTGATCATGATGATGTCGGCCTGTTTGCCCGGCTTCAGTGATCCGATCTTCCGGTCGAGGCCCATCGCCCGGGCGGGCTCGATCGTCGCCCACTCAAGCGCCTCCCGCGCGGATATGGACAATGACGAGACGGGTGCCCTGGTTTTCTTGAACGTGGCCTGATTGTCCAGCAGACGCTGGGGCTGCAGCGCCATGCGCATGACCGTGAACATGTCGCCGGAGATATTGCACTCCACATCGATGCCCAGCGACGGTTTCGCGCCGAGCGCCCGGACGCGCCCGATCAACGGAATTCCATGGCCCATCTGAATCTCGACTTCCGGCGTCACGGTGACTGACGCACCGGAATCCAGAACCAGCTTTAGCTCGCTGTCCGAGAGATAGTTGCCGTGCACCAGATTGTGCCGCCGGTCGAGGAGTTTGAGCTTCGCAAGCTTCTTGTAGCCGTCGGGATTGAGCCGGCTGGGTGCGCCCCAGACATGGGTGCTGATGATGAGGCCGAGTTCCTTGGCTAGCCGGAAATCATGCTCGACCACGTCCCAGATCGAGAAATCGACGCCGAGTGCTGCCATGGCGAGGATGATCAGGCCGTCGTCGTCCGACAGGGCTCCGTTGCGCAGGCGTACCAGTTCGCTGCGCGGATGGGGAATATGCGTGAAGGGGGTTTGACCCTTCTTGGCGTCCGGTTTGGGCGAGCCGTGGCCGAACAGGGCGCGGATGCCGGATTCGCGAAGCCCGTCGATCGCTGCATCGGAGTGTGCCGGGGTCGCATTGTTGTGGCACCAGTCGAAAATCGTCGTCGCGCCCAGATTGATCTGGTTCAGCGCGCCGACAAGGTTGCCGAGATAGGTGTCGTTGGCGGTGTAGCGCGGCGCCATCTGCGCGTGCATGGCACCCAGATACTCCGGGATCGACCAGTTGCCGGCAATGCCCCGGATGCCGGTCTGCCACGTGTGGATATGCGCATTCACGAAACCGGGCATCACAATCATGCCTGAGGCGTCGATCGCCGTGGCACCCGGCGAGCGGATCGATTTGCCGATCTTCTCGATGTCCGTGCCGTTGACCAGCACATCGCCCTTGGCGAAGTCGCCGGTCTTGCGATCCATCGAGATGATCGTGCCGCCCTTGATGAGTGTCTTTGTCATAATTGTCTTGTTCCTGTATCGGTCCTTGAGACCGGTTGCACAATTGCTGGGATCTCGCCCGATCCTAGATCATTTTGTTGCCTTGTCCGAGGAGATGACATGACCGTCGAAAAGCTTCAGAACGCATACTACGTGACCGCGGACATGGACCGCGCGATCGCCTTCTATCGGGATACGCTTGGGTTGGACCTGGCGTTTCATGACGGTGCCAAATGGTCCCAGTTCAAGGCCGGGGGTGTCGGGTTTGCGCTGAGCTCGGCCGAGGAGGCGCCCGCGGGCGCGGTCGGTGCCACAGTAGTCTTCGAGGTGGGCGATATCTCCGCGATCAAGCCCGCGATTGCGGCGGCAGGCGGCGAAGTGCTCGGCGAACGGGACATGGGCGACCACGGCAAGGTAATGACCTTCCGCGATCCCGATGGCAATCTGGTGCAGCTGTTCCAGCGCGCATCCTGAAAACAACCACATCAAAGACGGTTTGGAGAGAGTGATGAAGACGGAAGCATTCCGCATCTACAAGTTTGGCGGCACCGGAGAGATGAAATGGGAAACCGTCGAGGTTCCCGCACCCGGACGCGGCGAGGTTCTGTTGCGCCACACGGCGGTCGGCCTGAACCTGGCCGACACCTACCGGCGGACGGGCCTGTATCCGATGCCGTTGCCCAACGGCATGGGAAATGAGGCGGTTGGCGTCGTCGAAGCTGTCGGACCGGGCGTGCGCGCGTTAAAGGTCGGCGACCGGGTCGGCTATATCGGCGGCCAGGCCTTCGATGCCTATTCCAAGCGCCGGATCGCCCAGGTCGCGAGCCTCATTCCGATTCCCAAGTTCATTGACGACCGCACGGCCGCCGCGGCTCTGCTGAAAGGCATCACGGCGCAATATCTGTTGCGCGACGCCTACCAGGTGAAACGGGGTGACACCATCCTTGTGCACGCCGCAGCCGGTGGTGTCGGGATCATCATGTGCCAGTGGGCGAATGCCATCGGCGCGACGGTGATCGGCACCGTGAGTACGGAGGAGAAGGCACACTTTGCCAAGCGCAACGGCTGCCACCACCCGATCGTGGTCAAGCGCAAGGGGCCGAAGTTTGCCAAGAAGGTGCGCGAGCTGACGAATGGTAAAGGGGTGCATTGTGTATACGATTCGGTCGGCAAGGAGACCTGGGATGAATCTCTGGCCTGCGCGCGTTTGCGTGGGACCGTGATCAATTTCGGCAGCGCCTCGGGCAACCCGCCCCTGGTCGATCTCGCCGCCACGGGCCCCATGGGCTCGCCGTTCATCGCGCGATGTGCGCTGGTGAACTACACCACGACGCGCAAGGAAACCCTCGCGCGCGCCGATGATTTGTTCCGGGCGATTAAGCGTGGTCATGTGAAGGTGCGTGTGAAGCAACGCTACAAGTTAAAGGATGCGGCCAAGGCGCAACGCGATATCGAGGCCCGCCGGACCACCGGATCGACGGTTCTGATCCCCTAATCGCCGATATTCCAGGAGGAAGTGGGCATGAGTTGGACAGAGAAGAAGTTCGCCGAAGTGCATGGCCGGCGCATGGCCTATGTCGAAACGGGCAACCTCGACGGTGATCCGATTGTCTTCCTGCACGGCAATCCGACGTCCAGCTATCTGTGGCGGAACATCATTCCCTATGCCGAGGCATTCGGGCGCTGCATTGCGCCGGAACTGATTGGCATGGGCGATTCCGACAAGCTTCCCGACAGCGGTCCCGACCGCTACCGGTTCGTCGAGCACCGCGAGTATCTCGACGCACTGCTGGAGCAGCTGGGTGTGAACCGGAACGTGACGCTTGTCATTCACGATTGGGGGAGCGGGCTCGGGTTTGACTGGGCCAACCGGCATCGCGATGCGGTGCGGGGTATCGCGTATATGGAGGCCCTGGTGAAGCCGCGCAGCTGGGAGGATTTTCCCGAGCGGGCACGCCCGGCCTTCCAGGCCATGCGTTCGGAGGAAGGCGAGGAGATGGTCCTCGACAACAATTTCTTCGTCGAGGTGATGTTGCCCGGCTCGATCCTCCGCGACCTGACCGAGGAAGAGCATGCCGAGTATCGCCGGCCCTTCGCCGAGGCCGGTGAAGCCCGCCGGCCGACTCTGACCTGGCCGCGCCAGATCCCGATCGAAGGCGAACCGGCAGACGTGACCGCCATCATGGAAGATTATGCGGCGTGGTTGCCGACTTCGGAGTTGCCCAAGCTGTTCGTCAATGCCGAGCCGGGCGCCCTTCTGTCGGACGGGCCGAGCCGGGACTTCTGCCGGACTTGGGCCAACCAGACCGAGGTCATAGTCAAGGGCTCGCACTTCATCCAGGAAGATTCGCCCGACGAGATCGGCCAGGCATTGGCCGATTGGCTGAAGACGCTCTGACCTGAATCCAATGGAATTCGATGTCGCGGGATTGGCGGTTGTCGCCGCCGTTTTTGCCGCGGCCGGAATCGTGAAGGGCGTCATCGGGTTCGGACTGCCGACCATTTCCATGGGCGTGCTCGGAGCCCTGGTCGCACCGGATGTCGCGGCCGCGATCCTGATCGTGCCAACCTTTCTGACCAATGTCTGGCAGGCTTTCGCAGGGCCGCACACCCTTGCCCTGCTGCGCCGGTTGTGGCCGATGTTTGCCGGTGTCTTCCTCGGCACTCTTGCGACTGCCGGCATCATCACCGGCGCCAATCCGGCGATCGCGGCGGGGCTGATCGGCGCGTTGCTGTTCCTCTATGCCGTACTCGGGCTGTCGGGTGTGAAATTCCGGGTGTCGCGCGGATCCGAGATCGTGCTCGGGCCGCTGGCCGGGGCGACGACGGGGCTGATAAATGGCGCCACGGCAATCTTCGTGCTGCCGGGCGCGCCCTACCTGCAGGCATCAGAACTCGACAAGGACGAGCTCATCCAGGCGCTCGGGTTCGTGGGGCTCGTCGCGCCCGGTGCGCTCGCGCTGGGTTTCGGCCTGAACCGGCCGATCGAGGCGGGGTTGTGGCCGGCGGTGGCTGTCGCGCTGGTGGCCGCGGTCGCCGGTATGACCGCGGGTCAGGTGGTGCGTGGGCGGCTGTCGGTCGCCGTGTTTCAGCGCTGGGTGTTTATCGGCCTGGGTGGGCTCGGCTGCGCGATGATCGCCCGCGCGATCCTCTAGCTCTGTCTACCAGTCGTTGCGCAGCATGCGCAGACTGAGGAACACATCCTCTTCGCTGGGGCTGTCGGGCAGGTTGGGGAACTTGGCCTTCACACCATCGATCACGCTCGCACTGTCGAGTCGCATGAACGTGTTCACCTTGCGCTCGAGCCCGAGCGTCGTGACCAGTGCGTCGTCCGGGTCCTGTCCGTCGACGTCGGACAGCAGGGCCTTGGCGTTGGCATTGTCCGGCTCAAGGTCGAGGGTGAATTGCAGATTGTTGGTGATGTAGTCGTGGCCGGGATAGATTTTTGTCTCGTCGGGCAGGTTCGCGATCTTGTCGCGAAACGTTGCATACAGAATGTTCGGGTCGCCCGAATGGCAATGGCCGACACCGGCATTGAAGATGGTGTCGCCGCACAGAAGATGCGGTTCGTCGGAATGCCCGAGCAGCGAGATATGGATCGGTGTGTGGCCCGGTGTCTCCATGACCTCGAGCTCGACCGTGTTGCCCAACTTGACGACGTCGCCTTCGCGCACGCCCTCGTCGATGCCGGGGATTCTGTTGCCGGCATTGTAGGGACCGATCAGCTTGGCGCCGGTCGCAGCGATCACATCGTCATTGCCAGCAATGTGATCGGCATGTTCGTGGGTGTTCAGCACCCGGGTGATGTTCCAGCCCTTCTTTTCGGCCGCCGCCAGGCATTTGGGCGGGTCGATGGGATCGATCGCGACGGTTTCGCCCGTCTCCGAGCACGCGACCATATAGAAGAAATTGCGGCCAGAATTTCCGGTCCAGACCTGTTCGACAATCATCTCTCTACCCCGTGTTAGGCAATGGTTGGCCCGAACATACGCCGCCGCCGGGCCTCCGGCTAGATGTGCAAGGGATCATGGCTGGTCGATCAGGCCGCGGGCGCGCATCAGTTTGAATAGCAGCGGCACCAGCATGACAACGACCGTGATCCGCACGATGTGGTGGGTTGCAACGAACGCCGTGTCTACGTCCAGCGCAAGTGCGACGAGGCTCATCTCCGTCAGTCCGCCCGGTGAGAAGGCCAGAACGATCGATGCGAAGGGCAGGCCGGTTGCGATGTGCAACGCGACCGCGAAAAGGCCCGTGATGATCAGAAGGATGATGGTGGCCAGACCGCCGAGCCGGAAGACGCGCCCGAGATCACGGTAGGTCAGCCCGGCAAACCGCGCACCGACTGCAGCGCCCAGCAAAATCTGGGCCGCCGCGACGATGATGACCGGCGGCGAGGCATGGGTTAGCCCAGCAAGATGGACGGTGGCGCTGGCAATCATAGGCCCGGCCAGATGTGGGGCCGGCAGACGCAGCATGCGTGCGATGAACAGCCCGGCGACCGCACTTCCGGCCAACAGGACGATGTCGATCAGGGTGATGGAGCTGCCGTCGCCCGAGAATGTCCGTAAGCCGGGTTCGAAATCCTCGATCAGGCGGAAGATGAACGGCAGGAGCATCACTACCAGGAAGATACGCGTCGTGTGCGCGACGCTGACTTGCCGCTCGTCGCCGCCGAAATTTCCGGTCAGCGTGACCATCTCGTTGAGGCCGCCGGGGACACCGGAGAAGAAGGCGGTGGTAGGGGGAAACCCGGCGATCCGGAAGTAGATGTACCCGGCCAGCGAGCTGAGCAGCACGTAGCCCGCCAGCGAAACGAGCGTGATGGGCCAGAGCGCTGCGCGCTCAAGGATTTCGGGCGAGAACGCGCTGCCGAGGAGGACACCCAGCACAACGATCATCAGGGTCCGCAGGCGAACATCCATGTTGGTCTCGAGCCGGGCCAGGGTCACGGTTCCGGTTGCCAGCATGGCGCCCAGCATCCAGGGCAGGGGCAGGTCGAGGGCGTTGAATATGGCACCGCCCGCTGTCGCAATCGCGACCGTGCGGACGAAGACCGGCCAGTCGGCCATTTTCAGGCGGCGCACCGGTGAGACGTCGGGGACGGAGCCGGTCTCAGCCGTCATCCGAACCTGCGAAGGGATGCAGCCGGCCCAGCCGGGCGCCCGTCTGGTTCTTGACCAGCCGCCGTGCGGGCATGATCAGGACCCAGTCGTCATAGGGGGTCGTGATGGCATTGTGGCCGTCATGGGCGATGACGGTTCCCGGCTTGGCGATTACCTCCATGCGGGCAAAGGGCTCGGTGAAACGGGCGCGATCGGATTCGGGGACGAAGACATGCGTGATCTCGATCTAGTCGTCCGGCGGCGTGGCCGGCAGAATGTAGGGGGCCGCCGTGTCGCGGGGGGTCATTTCGAGGCGGAAGAGGAACCGGTAAGCCGTGTCGGTCGCCATGTCGGCGGTTTTCCGGCGCCAGTGTTGCCCGCATTCCGCGAGAAGCGAGACCTGGTCTACGTCATCGTCGTTGAACGGACCGTAGTCGCGCATGCGAACGCCGTTGGCGTGCCCCGCATCGCAAACGATCGTGGCGGTCCCGCCCAGGCTGTGTGCGAATCGGCGAGCCTTGGCGCTGGTTCCCGCGAGGTAGAGCGGCGTCGTGTCGGCCTGCATGGAGTGCAGGTCGAGCAATATGTCGACACTGTCGATCAGCGGGCGCAGCACATGCACGCGCGCGCGCTCGACATTGGTTGGCTCATGCTCGAAGACGGCCGCAGGGGTCCACAGCCGGTTCATGTCCTCGTCGATGTACCGGGCCGCATTCGGATTGTCCGGGTCAAAGGTGCTGTAGGCCTCGGTCTTGGCAAAGATCACGCTCAGTCGGCCGCGGGACGAGAGCACGTCGCGCTCTAGAAGATGGCTCAGTGCGACGGCCCCGCAGATCTCGTTGCCGTGGATCAGCCCGCAGATCGCGGCATGCGGACCGGGCCGGCCGCTGTCGAATGTCAGGGCATACGGGATGCCGATGTTCCCGGTCCGGTATGCGGCAATGTCAGGTGGTTCGATTTCGACGGGGTCGGTGACGTCGCCCGATCCGAAAGCACTGGCAACAGCCATCACGGCGCAAATTGCTCCTTGAGGATGCGCTCCTCGAGGTTGGTTTCGGGATCGAAAAGAATTTGAAAACTTCGGGTTCGGTCTTCATGGATGCTCACTTCGACCACGTTGCGGACTTCGAAATCATCGGCCGTGGCGCTGACCGGGCGCTTGTCCGCCTCGAGGATCCGGAACACCACTTGGGCATCGTGCGGTAGCAATGCGCCGCGCCAGCGCCTCGGACGAAACGCACTGATGGGCGTAAGCGCAAGGATTTCGGCACTTAGCGGAATGATTGGACCATGAGCAGACAGATTGTAGGCCGTGCTGCCGGCCGGGGTGGACACCAGCGCGCCGTCGCAGATGAGTTCGGGCATTCGCACCACATCATCGACGAGAATCTCGAGCTTCGCGGCCTGGTAGGTCTCGCGCAGCAGGGACACTTCGTTGATGGCCACTGATTCCTGGGTGCTGCCATCCAGGGTTTTCGCGATCATCAGCAGCGGGTGCAGCGTGACCAGTTGGGCATTCTTCAGGCGCTCGGGCAAATCGGTGGTGTGATACTCGTTCATCAGGAACCCGACCGAACCCCGGTTGAGCCCGAAGACCGGGATGCCGCTGTCGATATACTGGCGCAGGGTCTGCAGCACGAACCCGTCACCCCCCAGCGCCACGATCACATCGGCGTCCTGGGGGTCGACATGGTCGTAGGTCTCGGTCAGCGCTTTCAGCGCGTCCTGGGCGGCACCGAATCCCGCGGCGACGAACGCAATTCGTTCGGCTGCGATGGGTGGGGTACTGGTGGCAGTCGTTTCGGACACGGTCTTGCACGCGCGGGCAGGGTGACGGCCTCCGGGCCGCGGAGTTTCGAGTATATCTTAGGCATATGGTCACAAACCAGCCGTTGTCACACGGACGGCGCAGCGCGAAAGTGTCTGTCGATTGTTTTCTGGAGTTATCGCGAATGCCGATTCATCGTTTGCCGGTCGCGGCGGCCATTGCCGGGCTGGCGCTGATCTTTCTCGTGCCGGGCGCGCTCGCGCAGTCGAACGATCGGCATGCCGGCTATTACTATCCCGAGCCGGCGACCTCGGAAATCTATGATGGGCGTGTTCCGATCCTGCCAGGCAGCGACAGGCTGCGGCGGATCGGCTTCGTGACCGTCATGACCAACGAGATGCTGAAGAACCCCTATCCGCCCCAGTTTGCGATCTTTGCCAAGGGTGCGGATGCAGAGAAGCTCATCATCACCGGGTTGCATGAGAACAGCTACAACACCCTGTTTCGGGCGCGCGGCCTGTTCGCGATGCTGACGGCGGTCGCGCGAGGCACCCAGTTCTTCCGCGAGCAGCCCGAGGCGGATCGATTTACCTTCTTCGACCTGGCAAAGCTGCTGGGGTTTCGGCAGATCACTTATACCGATGGTGCGTCATTCGCCCACCGCGTTGAGTTGCCCTGAGGGGGGATCAGGCGCCCAGTGCGCGGAGCAGGCGCGCGACGTTCCTGTGCCGGCCGAAAAATACATGTCGGTTGCCTACCGTTATCAGCCGCCCGTCACGCTCATGTGACGGCCGACGGCCGGGGCGTTGTGACGGCGGTCGATGACGAAATCATGGCCTTTCGGTTTGCGTCCGATGGCCTCGTGAATGGCGTCGATCAGAAGCCCATCTTCTTCGCTGGCCCGCAGCGGCGCGCGAAGATCGGTGGCATCATCCTGGCCCAGGCACATAAACAAGGTACCGGTGCAGGTCAGGCGAACTCGGTTGCAGGATTCGCAAAAATTGTGGGTGAGCGGCGTGATGAAACCGAGCCGCTGGCCGGTCTCCGCGATATCGAAGTAACGCGCCGGTCCGCCCGTTGTATGGTCCGAGTCCGTCAGCGTCCAGTTCTTGGAGATTTCTGCGCGAACCATTGACAGGGGCATATACTGGTCGAGCCGCTGCTCTCCGATCTCGCCCATCGGCATCACCTCGATGAACGTCAGGTCGAACCCGGTTTCGCCGCACCAGGAAATCATCCGGTCAAATTCATCGTCATTGACGCCGCGCAGCGCGACGGCATTGATTTTGACCGCCAGGCCGGCCGCGCGTGCCGCGGCGATGCCGTCGAGGACCTGGTCTAGGTTTCCCCACCGCGTGATGGCCGTGAACTTCGCGGGGTCGAGCGTATCGAGCGAGATGTTGATCCGCCGCACGCCGGCATCCACCAGCTCCTGTGCATAACGCGCCAGCTGGGTGCCATTCGAAGTCAGCGTCAGCTCATCGAGGGCACCTGTGTCGAGGTGACGCCCCAGGCGGCGCACCAGCCACATGATGTTCTTGCGCACCAGCGGTTCGCCGCCGGACAGGCGAAGTTTGCGGACTCCCAGATCGACGAACGCGCTGCACAGCCGATCGAGCTCTTCCAGCGAGAGCACCTCTGATTTCGGCAGAAACGTCATGTCCTCGGCCATGCAATAGACACAGCGCAGGTCGCATCGGTCGGTCACCGAAACGCGCAGATAGCTGATCGCGCGGGCAAACGGGTCGACCAGCTGCGGTTTGGCGGTTAGCGGCTCAAGGTTCGCGGATTGCGATATATCGGTGCTCATGGCGTGTATGTAGTACATTTCGCGAACGGAATGTAGGGGCGCCCCCTTTCATTTGCCTCATGTTTGCCGTTAAACGCATAATCTGACAGGTTTTCGTACAATAAGTTGCCGATTCGAGCCGTTTCCTCCTGAAGGTATGGAGGCATGTTCCGTGCCAGACATGATGACCACGCGTGAGGTGGCCGACTACCTGCGGGTGAAGGAACGCAAGATCTACGATCTGATCAGTCGGGAGCAGATTCCCTGCTCGCGCGTGTCTGGGAAATGGCTGTTTCCCAAGGCCCTGATCGACCGCTGGATTCTCCAGAATGCCCGTGGCGGCCCCGTGCGCCACGAACCGGCCCCACCGGTCATCGCCGGCAACCACGATCCGCTGCTCGAATGGGCGGTGCGCGAGAGCGGCAGCGCGCTGGCATTTCTCGCCGGCGGAAGCCTCGACGGGCTGCAACGGGTGGCGCGCCGGGAGGCAGCGCTGTGCGGCACGCATATGCGCGATGCCGAGACCGGCGACTACACCATCGCCTGGGTCGAGCGTGTCCTCGCCGGACAGGACGTCGTCGTCGTCGCCTGGGCAAAGCGTGCGCAGGGCCTTGTCGTTGCGCCCGGCAACCCGCTCGACATCGCCGATGTTACCCAGCTCGCCGACGGTCCGCGCGTCGTCCGGCGGCAAGAGGGCGCGGGCAGCCGCTTGTTACTCGACCAGTTGCTGGTGGACGCGAATGTTGCGGAAGATGCGGTGACCTATGCGGATGACGTCGCGCGGACCGAAGCGGATCTCGCGGCCATGGTCGCGGACGGCAAGGCGGATGCCGGTGTCGCGATCGGGGCGGCGGCGTCCATGTTCCGGCTCGATTTCGTGCCGTTGCACGAGGAAAGATTCCACCTGGTCGTTGACCGGCACGCCTATTTCGAGCCGCCGTTCCAAAGCCTGCTAAAATTCACCGGATCGCCTGCCTTTGCTGCGCGGGCGGGGGAACTGGGCGGCTATGACATCAGCGCTGTGGGCTCTGTGGTCTGGAACGCGGTGTAGGCACGTCGATCCCGCGGACGACACCCAGCGGCGGCGGTTCGGTTGGCGCCGGTGGCTTGATTCGCGGCCGGGGACCGGCGACATCCGCCCAGTCGACGACTGACTGGCGCGCGGCTGTTTCCGTCGGTTCGATCGCCGCCAGATCAACAAGCGCGCGCGCGTCCCGGTTGACCACCAGGTGAGTGGCGCGGGCCCGTTCGAACGGCAGCCGGGCGGCGGCGGGCTCATCGAGGATGCGGGCAACTATGTCGCCCAGTTGCAGGCCGATCCCGAACGGCTCGACCACCATCGCCGCGAACGCCCCCCGGATCACACTGTCCTCGTCGGATGCGAACAGCCGGAGATTGCGGGCACTGGACGCCGCGACCAGTGCTTCCACGGGAGCGGCTGGCAACAGGCCGCGATCGAGAAGGATGACCGAGGTGTCGGGAGTCAGCTCGGAAATCCGGTTACTGACTGCGTTGCGCAGGACCGAAACCACGAGCGGTGCGACAGAAATCTGGTTTGTGCGTGCGACGGCGGCGAGATCCTGAAGCCGGGTGCGCATGTCGCCATCGATCGGGTCGACCGGCACGGCGACCGTTCGGACATCGGGTGCGAGCCGTCGGATCAGCGCAAATTGATCGCCGTGGGTGGTTCCCAGCGCGACACCGGTCAGGGGCCGTCTCCGGCGCTCATTCGTGTAGCGGGCTGCGGTTTCCATGGTTATGCCGGCGCCCACCACCGGCGTTCGAGAGTTGGTACCCAGGGCAGCCTCGATCGAGGGTTGTGTGATGGCGACGATCACCTGCGCGCCTCGCCGTGCGAAGTCGCGGGCCTGCGCGGCGGCGCGGACCTCGTCTGCACCGGCATCGACGATTTCGATGGTGACGGATTCGCCGGGCCGGCGCCCGAGTTTCGCGAGCCGGTCCTGCATACCGTCGATCATCGCCTGAATTTCCGCGTTCATCATGATCGCGGTGACGCCGACGAGGGGCGCGGCTTTGGTTTGCGCTTGGGCGGGTGCGGCCATCGTCATGGCGAGCAAGACCGATGCTGCTGCCAGGGTCGGGAGTCTGTTTGATTTCCGCGCCATTCGCCGGATGCCGTTATGATCGATGATCCCAGCGTGGCGGGCCGGCGCGTGTGCGTCAATTGCGGCTAGCAGGCAATTTATCGATTGGCCGGCGTCGCTGGCAGGGCGGATGCAGGCTGGAAGGGTTGCTCCCCATTGACCCGAAACCCGGCGATGGCCGTCTGTCCGGCGGGCCCGGTGAGCCAGTCGACCAGGCGTCGGGCGGCGTCGGCGGCGACATGGGGGTGGCGCGTCGGGTTGACCGGAATAATCCCGTATGGATTGCGCAGGCCCGGGCCGTCGATCGACAGGATTTCGAGATCGCCGCGATTGGAAAAATTCGCCCAGGACCCGCTTTCGGTGAAGACATAGGCCGTCATGGCGCTGGCCACGTTCAGCGTGGCCCCCATGCCTGAGCCCGTCTCCCGGTACCAGAGACCCGACGCGGCCCGGGGGTCGATGTTCGCCTGGGACCAGAGTCGCAGCTCGGCCGTGTTTGTCCCGCTATCGTCTCCGCGCGAGATGAAGCGGTGCTTTCCGGCCGCGATTCGGACCAGAGCGGTCGGGGCATCGGTGGCGCTGCGCACGTTCGCCGGATCTTCGGCAGGGCCGACAATCAGGAAACGGCTGGTCATGACCAGGTTTCGCGTCGCCCCCGCACCTTCACCAACGAAGGCCCGCTCGGCGGCCTCGTCGTGAACCAGGATGATGTCGAAATCGCCGCTGCGCCCCAGTTGTAGGATCGCGCCAGTGCCGCGGACGATCGTGCGAACCTCGATGCCCGTATCGCCATGGAAGCCGCGCATCAGAAATTTGAGGATTCCGGAATTGTCGACCGAGGTGGTTGTGCCCAGCAGCAGTGGCCGGTCGTCGTTGGCGATGGCTGGGCCCGTGGTCAGAAGCATGAGCGCTGCCAGCGCGGCACGTATCACCACAGGAGTTCTCCGGCCACGAACGCAAGTGCTTCCTCGGTCTGCGGGCGGTCGAAGAAGCTCTCCGCATCGGCGCTTTCCAGTAGGCGGCCCTTGTGCACGAACAGGATCTCGTCGGCCAGGCGCCGGGCCTGGGCCAGGTCGTGGGTCGCCATCACGATCTTGGTGCCGGCGGCGTGGAAGCCTTCGATCAGGGTTTCGACGGCACGGGTGGCCCCCGGGTCGAGGCTGGCCGTGGGTTCGTCGAGGAATAGCACCTGTGGCTCCGTCGCCCAGGCCCGGGCGAGGGCGAGCCGCTGTTGTTCGCCGCCGGACAGGACGCGGGCCGGCCGCCGGGCTAGGTGGCTCAGGCCAGCGAGCGCGAGGGCGGCCTCGGCGCGGTCTGGCCGGTCTGCCCGTGGCACGCCGTGCGCGGCCAGCGCGTGCGTGATGTTCCCGGCCACCGAACGTCGCAACATGACGGGCTGCTGGAACACCATGGCCTGGTGTTTCCGGGCCCGCTCATGACCACCGCTCCAGGACACCTCCCCGGCGGTGGGCGTAAGGAGCCCGTGACACAGGCGCAGAAGAAGGCTCTTTCCGGCCCCGTTTGGCCCCAGCAGCACGGTGCGTTTTCCGGCCTGCAGCGAAAAGCCGACATCGTGCAGCAGCCGGGTGCTGTCGGCCTCGAAGACGAGCCGGCGCACATCGAGGGGCAGGATGGAGGATTGCATTTTCATCATCTGCCCCTCACGCCAGTGCCGCCCGGCGTGCGGCCGAGCCATTGATCAGCTGGACCGCCGCGTTGACCGCAAGCGCCAGGGCCAGCAACACGATGCCGAGCCCTAGTGCGGTCGACAGATTCCCCTTGCTGGTCTCGAGCGCGATCGCGGTGGTCATGACCCGCGTCACATGCTCGATATTGCCGCCGATGATCATCACCGCGCCGACTTCCGCGATGGCGCGCCCGAACCCCGCCAAGACGGCGGTGGTCAGCGAGAACCGGGCATCGACGATCAGGGTTGAGAGCGTGGTGAGCGGCCCGGCGTCCAGTGAGCGCAGATGTTCGCCATACTCAGCCCACAGATCCTCGACCGTCTGCCGGGTCAGCGCCGCGACGATGGGGGTCACCAGGATGGTCTGGGCAATGATCATCGCCGTTGGCGTGAACAGAAGCCCGAGCACACCGAATGGCCCGGCCCGCGACAGCAGCAGGAAGACTATCAGCCCGACCACGACCGGCGGCATGCCCATGAAGGTGTTGAGCAGCAAGACGGCGCCGCCGCGTCCCGGAAACCGTGCCAGCGAGATCAGTGTACCCAGCGGGAAACCGATCAGGCAGGCGATCGCAACTGCCGTCAGGCTGACCCGAAGGGATAGGCCGACGATGGACAGGAAGTCTGCATCGAAGCTGACGAGCAGCGCGCCAGCTTCGGAAAAGGCTGTCACAAAGGTTTCCATGTGTGTTTTCTGATGAAATTATGTGTTTTCTACAGAAATGGATAAGTATACGAAATCAATGACATAACTAGGCCCGTGAGTGACCTCTGTCCACCCGCGCCACCGCCGGCGCAAGCGTGTTGCGGCAATCCTTTCCATCGGATCGTTGGATCATGCCCGGCCGTGACCAAATTTCTTTGTCGCGTCCCCGGTGTGCACTAGGTTCCTGCCATGACCTCCGACGATCTCCTCCATCCCGATCCGGACGACCCGCGGCTCACCGAGCCGGTCACGGGTATCGACCAGAATGGAAATCCGGTCGACGCCCGAGTGGTGGTCGAGCGGCCGCTCACCCTATTCCTGAACGGGCAGGAGATCGTCACCATGATGACCATCGGCGACCATCCCGAATATCTCGCGGTCGGCTACCTGGCGAACCAGAACATGCTTTTGCCGGAGGACAGGATCACCGGCATCGACCATGACGATGATCTCGACGTGGTGGTGGTGCGCACCGAACGCCAGACCGACTACGAAACGCGGCTGAAGAAGAAGACGCTGACCAGCGGTTGCGCCCAGGGCACGGTGTTCGGCGACCTGATGGAGAGCCTCGAGGGGGTGACCCTGAAACCCGATGCCGAACTGCGCACCTCGTGGCTGTACGAACTGACGAAGGCCATCAACACCACGCCGAGCCTGTATCTGGCCGCCGGTGCGATCCACGGCTGCGTGCTGTGTGAGCGCGACCGGCCGCTGATCTATATGGAAGATGTCGGCCGTCACAACGCCGTCGACAAGATCGCCGGTTACATGCGCCTGAACGACGTCCCGGCCGACGACAAGATCTTCTATACGACCGGCCGCCTGACCTCGGAGATGGTGATCAAGACCGTGCACATGGG
>MDTE01015727.1_pt1 | contig 16850 bp, 8 predicted proteins | sample 811231 | NCBI WGS metagenome assembly MDTE01 (sample SAMN05326651, study PRJNA326480) | marine metagenome | isolation source: seawater | place: Indian Ocean: Red Sea | collected 2010
CGATCCCCTGCCTGATTGGGCACGGGACGAGCCCGCCACGGTGCGGGCTGTTTTGCACACGCCGGGACATGCGGGCTATACCCCCCCCCCGGGGCTCAATACCGATGGCGACGAGACCTGGGTGGAAGATACCCGCGAAGATATTCACCCCTCTATTTACATCCGCGACCCCAACTCGAATATAGATGAGAAGGAATTTTACTTTTGGGATCTTAATGGCTACCTGGTGGTACGCGGGGTGATGGATGAAGAGTGGCTCGCTCGCGCCAACGAGGCGGTTGATAAATTCCAGGACCGGGTCCAGGTGGGCAGCGAATTGGCGGGCGGGTCCAAGAGCCAGGCCGGCACCGGGCGGCCCCTGTTGAGCGGCCTGAATGAATTTCCCGCACCCTACAACGAGCCATTTCGCCGCATGTTGGCCCATCCAAGCGTAGTCGATCGCCTAACTTGGATGGGCGGCAGTGGTTTTCGCACCGGCGGCGGTGCGGTATTTTGTGCCGTGCAGGGCACTTCCGGACATTCCCTGCACGACGGCAACGAACCCATGAGCCCGTCGAGAGGTTACTATTTCAAAAACGGTCGCAGCTACGCCGAAACAGTGACGGTGGCCTGGCAATTGCGCGATGTCGAGCCGGGCCTGGGTGGTTTTGCCGCCGTGCCTGGCAGCCACAAGACGCATTATCCCCAGCCGCCGGGGGTGCGCACCTGCGACGATACTATGGGTCTGGTAGTGCAGCCTGCAATGCAGGCCGGCGATCTGCTCTTTTTTATGGACGGTGGTTGCACCCACGGGGCCCTGGCCTGGAAAAATCCCATCCCCAGGCGCAGCATATTGATAAAATACCAGTCGAAGAATTCCACCTGGAGCGGCGGCGTGGTCGATCCCAAAGAACGCTGGGGCGATATGGTCGAGGATATGACCGAAGAACAATTCGCCCTTATGCGGGGCCCCGAGCGCGATGCCCGCGACCGCAACATTCCCCGTCTTCAGGTGCGTGAGGGACGGGTGCGGGTCTCCTACGATCCAGAGGGCGATAGTTATGCCGCCAAATACCGCAAACCAGGTGAACAATAGTTTATGTCCCAATCCCAGGTACCGCAGCAACGCCTGCTCTTCATGGACAATCTGCGCTATGTGATCGTCCTATACGTACTGTTCTTCCACATCTCCGCCGGCTATTCTGGCTTTCCCGAATATTTCCAGGAGACCCAGAGTGGCGGCTTTTTTAAGATTGTTCGCGGTATAATCCATTTCATCCCGCGCATGCCGCTGTTATTTTTTGTCGCCGGTTATTTTGCTTTGCCTTCGCTGGAGGGACGCGGTGCTGCCGGCTTTTTCAAACGCAAATTCGAACGGCTGGGCCTACCCTGGCTGCTGTCCATTGTGTTGATCGGTCCCCTTATGCCCTTCCTGGGCTATTATAGCCAATCCTTCAATGGCCTGGCCTCAGCTTCTTATTGGGACTTCTGGACGGCCTTCATGGAAAGCGGCTTTTCCGAGTTGATCACGCCCATCGCCTTTGTCCCCAACCCCCAGTACCACCAGATGCACTACTGGTTCACCTCGGTGCTTTTGCAACTCTATGCATTGATGGCTTTGGGTCGTTGGGCCTGGAAAAAATGGGGTCCGGCGCGGGGAGTGGCCCCTGCGATGCCAAAGTCCACTTTCAAGGTATTTTTGCTCGGAGCGGCTGCAATCGCCCTATTCAAGACGCTCTTCATGGTGCTGGATACCCCCAACGGAGTGCTGGGATTCTTCGTTCACTTTTCGCCCTCAGCTTTCGCCACCTACGCTGGTTTTTTCATCCTCGGCCTGTACGCCAGCAGCCGCAAGTGGTTTATGGACGGCCAGGTACCGGGCTGGCGGCCAATCGGGCTTTTGCTCGGCTGTCTTTTGCTGGCCGGGGGAATCGGCGCCGGTCTCTATTTCCTGGGACGCGATTTGGTCCCCCAATTTGTCTTTATGTTCTGCCGCACTATGGGAGAGAGTCTGCTGGGGCTTATCTGGCTGGCCATTGGCATCAACTTGACCTGCCGCTATATGAACAAGCCCTCCAACTTCAATGCAAGAATGGCGGCAAATTCCTATTTCATCTACCTCTTGCACTACCCACTCATCCTGGTGTTTCGCCTCTTACTGCTGACCTGGGATTTGCCCACCGGGGTCAAATTCGCTCTGGTTTTAGTCGCCGCGGGGTTGACCAGTTATCTGCTCAGCCAGTATATCATTCGATTTTCCGGCCGTCTGGCCATGGTAGTTTTGCTTGGACTGCACCTGCTCTTGCTCATGGTGGGCTTGCCCCGGACCTCCTATTCCCATTTGCTGCTCGACCGAAAGGCGCTTTTGCAGGAGGTGGTGCGGGAGCAGCCCCGCCTGGTTGTAAAAGCAACACCGGATAAGCGGGGTTTTTTTTCGTTTGGCAAATTCACGGAATTGCGCCTGGCCTGGCAGGGCGATGTCCTCTACTACGCCGATGGCGATAGCACGCTGCACCTAATGGGTCCTGAGGGCGGTTCAAGCCAAGTGCCGACCGAGGCGTCCTGGGATGCTCTGGCGCCCCTGCCCGATGGACAATTAGCTGCCATTGAGGCCGGTAGCGGGCGCATTGTGAGGCTGGATTCCAAGGGCCGGATAAAGGCGACCCTGGTCGACAGCGGCCAGGGATTGGGCCAGCCCCTGGCCCTGGCCATCGATGGGGTGGGCGGGATTTATTTTGCCGCTGCTGCCGACAGCGGCGATGGTGGAGGAATCCACTATCGCGGACCCAAGGGCAAAATCAGTCCAATCTGGACTGACTCGACTTCACAGGCTCGCAATCTTGCCCTGGACCTTAGGCGAAAGCGACTATTTTTCAGCACCGCCGGGGATACGGCGCTATCGGCCCTGGATATAGCTGCCGACGGGGACCTGGCCCAGAGGCAATTTTTTGCCGAATTATTCCGCGCCGACGGGCGCTACGGGGCCCGCGGAGTGGAGAAGAGGGTCGATGCCCAGGCCGGCGCTATGGTGGTGGATAGAGCTGGACGGCTCTTCGTGGCTTCGCGTTTCGGCGTCCAGGTATTTGCGCCCAGGGGCGCTTTGCTGGGAGTTATCAATTTTCCCGTGCCCATCGGTTTTACCCCCAAGCAACCGCGCAGTTGCGCCCTGGGCGGTCCCGACGGGTCCTCGCTGTACGTCGCCTGTGACGACGAGGTCTACGTTGTCCCTCTCCAGGAGGAATGAGTCACGCATTTTTAAAGCGGTGATTTTTACGGCTTCTGAACCTGAACCCCTCTTGTGCGGCAATAGCCTGTTCAGGTTGGGTGCGCCTGTTCATGTCGGTGTTTTGCGCCCCTATCCCTCGTCGAAGCGGCGCATCGGTCCCCCCAAAGCGAATCGGCTTTTGAAGTATTTAAAACTGCCCCGCCGTTTACCCGTATATGCTTGCTGGAAAATTGACAAATTTGCCAGCAAGTCCTTTTATAAACCCCATACCTTACCCCCCCTGGGAACGGCCTGACGACGCGTTCCTGCCAGGGTGGAATGACTGCTCCAAACGGGCTCGAACATTTTCAGGTTATTTCCCGACTCCCGAAGATCAAACCTAAGCCAATGGCCCTTCTGTCCCTCCACGATGTATCCATATCTTTTGCCGAGCAGCCTCTGCTTGAAGAAGCGAGCCTGCAGATTGAACCCGGCGAGCGGCTCTGCTTGATCGGCCGTAACGGCGCTGGCAAGTCGACCCTGCTGAAAATCATCGCAGGCGATCTGCCTCCCGACGGCGGCACGGTGGCCAGACAGCCGGGCACCCGGATTTCCCTGTTGGGGCAAGAGGTGCCACCTGGTCTGGGGGGAACGATCCGCGACGTTGTTGCCGCAATGGCTGGAGAAGCATCCACCGGCCCTCCCATAATCGATATCGCGTTGTCGAAAATGGGATTGCCGCCCAAGGCTGACTACGGCGCTTTGTCGGTGGGACTCAAGCGACGCACCTTATTGGCCCGTTCACTGGCAACAGAGCCAGAGCTGCTCCTCCTCGACGAGCCTACCAACCACCTGGAAATCGAAGCTATCGAATGGCTCGAATCCTTTCTTTTGAAGCGTCGCGGCAGCCTCCTCTTCGTCAGCCACGATCGCGCCCTGACGGCCCGCCTGGCGACCAGAATTCTCGAACTCGACCGCGGCCGACTCAGCAGTTATGCTTGCGATTATTCCACCTACCTGCGGCGGCGGCAGGTACAGCTGGAGGCGGAGGAAAATCAGCACCGGCTGGCCGACGATCGCCTCAAGCGGGAAGAGGCCTGGATGCGCCAGGGCATCCAGGCGAGGCGCACCCGCAACGAGGGCCGCGTGCGCGCACTCAAGCGGCTGCGCGAGGAACGCCACCAGCGCCGCTCCTCCCCAAGTGGGGTCAAAGCGACCATCCAGGAAAGCGAACAGACCAGCCGTCGCGTCATCGAGGCGGAGAAGATTTCATTCGCCTACGGCGACAACCTTGTGCTCAAGCCCTTTTCAATATCTATAATGCGGGGAGACAAGGTGGGACTCATCGGCCCCAACGGCGCCGGCAAGACGACCCTGCTGCGTCTGCTCCTCGGCGAACTAGCTCCTGCTAGCGGCACCCTGAAGCATGGCTTGCGCCTGCAAGTGGCCTACTCCGACCAGCTGCGGGCTCAGCTGGATGAACAGCAAACGGTGTTCGATGCCGTTGCCAGGGGCGGCAATCTCATCGAGCTCAACGGCGCTACGCGGCATGTTTTCGCCTATCTCAACGACTTCCTATTCACCAGGGAACAGGCCATGGGCAAAGTTGGCATGCTCTCGGGAGGAGAGCGCAACCGCCTCTCCCTCGCCCGCCTGTTCACCCACCCCGCGAATGTGCTGGCACTGGACGAACCCACCAACGATCTCGACGGCGAAACACTCGAAATTTTAGAAGCCATGGTAGTGGAGTTCTCGGGCACCGTGCTCTTCGTCAGCCACGACCGGGATTTCATCGACAACGTGGCGACAAGCACCATCGCTTTGGATGGCACCGGAGGCGCACGGGAATACGTGGGTGGTTACAGTGACTGGTTGCGGCAAAGGCCTGAACCTGAGACCGCGGTGGCTCCCCCGGCCTGCCCAAAGCGCACCAAAGCGCGGGAAACCGCCCCTACGACGGGACCGCGCAAGCTCAGCTATAAAGAGAGCCGCGAACTTGCCGAGCTGCCTGGACGCATTGAAGCCTGGGAAGAAGAAGTCAGCAAGCTGCACGAACTCTTGTCCGATCCGCACACCTATACCAAGGGCACCGAGGTGGCTCCCCTGCCGGGTCGGCTGCAGGCGCTGCAGGCAGATCTCGAAAAAGCCTACGAACGCTGGACTGAGCTCGAAGAGCGGCAAGAAGCAGCCAGATCAAAAGGTTGATTATCCCCCCTCAAACCGGCCGCTATAGTGAACCGGGCACTTGCAGATCAGCGCGGAAATAAGCCTCCGGAGTCCTGGCCCTGATCCATGCTTAGGAAGTTCCAGAGAAAAAGTTCTGATCGCCCTTCAAGACCCGTCTATACACCCCGATGCCGAGGCGCATGAGCTATCGCAAAATGTTTCTTTTTATGCTGCCCCTTGCGGCAGTCTTTGCTGCCGGGGATATAGGCCAGCAGGTACTAAACGGTGGCATGGCGAGGATGCCCGATGCCATTGCCACCCTCGCGGCCTACGGACTGGCCCTGGGCATCAAGGGCCTTCTTTCAACCCCACTAATCCAGGCCGGCCAACTCGGCATAGGGCTTACGGAAAGCCATGCTGGACGGCTTCAGATTCAACGTTTCCTGCTTGTCGTTGCTTCCTGCATCGGCCTCCTCCTCGCCGGTCTTGGACTGACGCCAATAGGCGTCTGGCTGACTCGGGACCTACATTCGCTGACGAACCCGCTGGGGGCGGAAGTGCAGTTTGCCCTGCTGTGTATGGTTCCTCTGGTTTTCGTCGATGGCTGGGCGCGCTATTACAGCGGCCTTCTGCTGCGCTACCAACATTCCGGCTGGACCAGTGCCGGGACCAGCGCCAGGATAGGCGCCAGCAGCGCCACTGTTTTTGCGCTCCTGCCCCTGGACTTGGTCCACAGCCGACCCATCTGGCTCCCCATCCTGGTAATCTACGTGGGCGGCCTGGCAGAAATGGCAGTCGTCCTGAGGGGATATTTCAGCGCCGTCCGCCACCGTCTGCCCGAACATTCCCCAAGCCAGCTGACCACGAGGCAAATTTTTAGCTTTTTCTGGCCCCTGGTTTTCATCAACGCCGTCAGCAGCGGCAGCCGGCCCATTGTCAATCTCTTCGTCTCCCGGGGGCCCAATGCCGAATTCGGCCTGGCGGTCTTCGTCATTGTCGAATCCTTGGCCGGCATGATCTGCGGATGGCTGCAAGAACTGCGCTACCTGCCCCCCGCCTTCAGGGATGAAGCGGTCAACCGCGGCCAGATCAAACGCTTTTGCTCCTGGTGCGGCATTCTCGGCGTCGCCTGCATGGCTGCTATTTGCTGGACCCCCTTGCTCGAAGTCGCCCTCGTCAGCATGGTTGGACTGGAACCCGTCCTGGCCGAGGCCGCACGCGCGCCGCTGTTGATCTACAGTCTCTTGCCCCTATTCACGACACCGCGCAGCTACCTGCACGGGCTTGCCGTCGTCCAGCACCGCACCACTGCACTGGTACCCAGCACTCCCGTCAGGCTGCTGGTGACGGTTGTGATCTGTCTATCACTATCTCAGTGGGATATCGCCGGGGCGACCCTGGCTACGGCAGCTTTAACGGCGGGAATTGGCGCCGAAACTTTGGTCGTCTGGTGGTGTTTGCGAAGCAAATCTTCGCACCATTAGTTAGCAAAGGAGAACAGATCTCACCAATCTAGGCCGTGAAAACCGCCCGGCGGCGATAGTATTGCTGCCCGAAATGCGCCAGGTGATCGCGGAACAGCAGCATACCGCCGCTGCGCAAGGGCTTGCCGGCGGCGATGATATCCAGTACAGCGCGCTGCAAGCGGGTCTCGCGCGGGGCCCTCTGCCAGTCCTCGTAATGGCGGCAATAAATGAAAAAGAGACCGTCTTCACCGGAGGATGGTACCGGGAACAAATATAATTCACGCATCAGGCGAGCCAGATTCGAGTCCGGCAGCCGCGCTTCCAACTGGGTATTGAAGATCCATGAATGGCAGTAGATGGCACCTGCACCCTGGCTGGAAAAATGGTGCTCAAAGAAGGGAAAGGCCCGACTGAAGGAGTCGATACAGGCGGCCGGTGTCATTCCCCCACCCGCCGGAATATGGAGGTCAACCACGACATCCCTGGGCCCCAACACTTCCTCCCATTGCACCTTCTCCAGTCGTCTTTCCCCCCTCAGGGCTGCCCCCGAAGGCGACGCGACCATGCCATAGACGGCCGCATCATCCTCTCGCAACGCGCTTTCCCAGGTCGCCGCTGGATCGTCTGCCTGGACCACAAAACCCTCCTTGCTGAAATGACATCCCGGGGGCATGATGACGACGATTTCGCCGCGCTGCCGATGGCGAAAGGCGCGCACCCCAAAAGAAGGCTTGCACAAGCGGTACTCGAAACGGCCAATCCGGTACAATTCACCCGCGGGATAAAGGCGCAACCATCCAAGTTGAGGGGTGAGAATACCGCTTTCGCCCTTTGCGATGCAATGATTGCCACAAAATGCCTGCAATTGCAGGCAGGTGTCTCTGGTTACCTCAGCAGGGATGCCCAATTCTTCGTGTTTGGCGATTACCGCCGGGACGATGCTCAATGAAACCAGCAGATACCAGGCGCCTGCACGGCCCTGCGGTATGGGCAGATCCTCCGGCCAATGCCCGAACTCGACGACATCCACTCCGCTGACGAGCGACCAATGCAGGTTCCAGGCCAGTGCTTCGAGCGCTGCATCCCGCGCGACCCACCTGGCAATCTCGATCAGTTGCTCGGCTATCTCCGGCTGCAAGCGCGCGTATGCGCAACAGCGCCGGATCTCGGCTGGGTCCAGAAAATCGATGGGACCTGGCTTTCGCGCAGCTGCTGCTAAATCCCAATGTAGCGCCAGGCCGGTCTGCAACTCTTTGCCCAACTGCAATTGGGCCGCAACCTCATCCAAATTCATGAATTTGCTCACCATATTCCGCCCCAATCAGCGCCGTAGCACAGTGGTTTGCATAATCTCGAGACTATTGCCGAATTGCTGGCGCCTGGCGGCGGCGACAATCGCGGCCAGAAGCGCGATCTGAGTTTCCGAAGCCTTCTCGAGTTCAACCGCCTCGAAGGTCCCGGGTGCCGGATTGAGAACATGGCTGGCAAGCTCTTCGGCGCTTTCGTTTGCAAGTCCCGCAGCTTTAAGCGTTTGCAAGACATGATCGGACATTATTTCCCCTCAAAACTGCGATCTTAATTGCAATAGCGGCTTTGTCCTCCTGTGCCTAAGCTACAGCTATTTTCCCCCCAATGAAAGAAAAAATTCAAACACTTAGCACCTCGCCGTCGGTGGCGTGCACCAGAAGAGAGCATTCAGGAGACAGTGGAAATCGGCTAGGCGCCGGGGGCATGACGGGGGGGGGGTGAGGGGGGAAGGCCCCTAGGACAATTTTTTAGGCCAGCCATGGCGGGCTTGCGCCTGCAGGCGAATTTTCTAGAATTATAAGCAACCTCGCCAAGCAAACGTAAATCAACTCTGCGGGAGACCCATAAATGTACCAGGCAGGCTATTCCCTCTCGGACGAAAAACTCATCACGACCACCGGAACGATCATCCCCCAAGCCCTGGGTTTCGCAAATGGAAATATGCTGGTCTGTTACAACATGGGCAACGATGCCTATTTTTCGCCCTTCGGCGCCCACCGATCAAGCGATGGCGGTGAGACCTGGGAGCCGGCAGAATGTCCGCTGAACCAGATTAGCGCAATGGGCTCAATCGGACCGGACAGGGCCATTTTCCTAGATCAGTATCTGTGGAAAGTCGGCCCGGGCGAATACGCTGTATTCGCAAACGATACCCACGACGCTGGGGCAACTTTTACCGGGCCCCGATTGGCCACCTTCCACCTCGAAGGGGCCATCGACCAACACTACCGCCCCCGGCCCGAAGAGGATCCCGATTATTTTTACGAACCGTCTGTGCCGGACTTCTACGCACCGGTGACCAGCAAACACGGTTCGATCATCGGGGGCCATATCTTTGGACGCGTCGTACGCCTGCCAGACAACGCCCTCTGTGTCTCCGCCTACATAAAGATGGAAGGGAACGAGACCCGTAAGAAAGATCCCGGGGATTACGTCAGCCCGCGCCTGGACGGCACCGCGCCCGAAGCCGAGGAAGAGGTTCTGGATTCTTCGCTCTTGTTCATTTCCCATGACGAAGGCCAAAACTGGGAACACATTTCCACGATTGGAAAAATTCAGCCTGGTAAACCTTTCGACGGTGGCCAACTCTACTCGGAAGGTTTTAATGAAACCGGCTTGTCAACGACCTCAGACGGCAAACTTTATGCCCTCATGCGCCACGGCAGCTATATGCTGCTGTGGCGGGCCATCTCCGCCGACGGCGGCAAGTCCTGGAGGGATTTGCAGGCCTTCAACTATCCTGGAGTGGCGCCATCGCTGGCCCTTTTGCCAAATGGCATACTTGCGGCCGTGTGGGGCAGGCCGGGACTCACGGTCGGATTCAGTTTGGATGGGACCGGCACCCATTGGGATCTGCTCGTTGGCATCATGCACGACGGCATCCCGAGCCAGAAGTATGGCTGGCTCGTGCCCACGGGCGAGAATCGCCTGATGCTTTTCTACGACCGGCGCAAATGGGATCCCTCCCAGCGTCGGTTTTACGAGCACGGCATCTACTGCCGCACCATCGAGGTGGGGCCTCCCGCGGTGTGAGATCTCATTTTAGCAGCAGCATTTTCCGCAAAGCCCGGTATGACCCGGCCTTCAATTCGTAGAGATACACCCCATTGGCCGCCGCCGCCCCCGATGCGTCCAAACCGTCCCAGATCACCTGGTGACTGCCCGCACCCTGGGGCCGGTCGACGAGGTGTCGCACCAACTGCCCGGCTATATCGTACACTTTCAAACTCACCGGACCTGCTCGCGGCAACCTATACTGAATCGTGGTGGATGGATTGAAGGGATTGGGGAAATTCTGACCCAGAGTATAAAACTGGGGCACTAGGGGCTGGCGCACGAAGACCTCATCCGCACCCGCTTCTATTTCCCACCTTCCCTCCCCCGCCAGCTCGATCACCTTTTCGTTTACCACCAGCTGCCACAAGCCGCGATCTTGGGGCGGAATTTGCCAGCCTAATTGCAGGGCGCCCCCCTGCATTTGCAGGCGATAATCCCGCCCTTCCCCGGTGCGCGGCACCTGCCAGGTAGCGATGCCCTCCACCTCGACGCGGACATCGAACAAGCTCGGTGGTGGGAGGGGCGGCAAGGCCCGCAGTTCCCCTGGCTGCACCCCCAGCTGAATCATTTGCCGACCCCCAGCTGATTCCGCCCAGAGGAACGCTTGCCGGGGGCCTTCTTGGCTCGCTAGTCCCGCCACCGGTTTGGCCTCTGTGGAACCATTGAGGTCCAGGGTGCCGGCGCTGCTCAAATTGACCCAATAGCCTTTGCCTGGCTCCAGGGCGGCAGCGCGAAAATAACCTGCCTCGAATCCGAAAACCGAGATCACTTGCTCCCCAAAAGAAGAGGCCGACACCACATTTTGCCCTGGCCCGACCATACTCCAGGCGGGGGGCAAAGCGACACTCAATGAAGTTTGCCGTCCGCCTCTAATGGAGGCGGTAGAGGCTTCTGCTAAGTTGATCCAATAGCCCTTGCCCATTTCCATCGAAGCCGCCCTCTGGTAGCCGCCCTCAAACTCAAAGAGCGAAATGGCTTTGGGGAATATACTTTCCAGCGAGGGATCTTCTGCGGCGCAGGGCAAGGAGATCATACTCCAACCCGCCGGAAGCGCATAGGTCGTTATCCCAGAAACTGTAATGGATACCACCGCCAACTCGGAGCTTTGGTTGCCATCGGATACCCTAAAGGTAAAACGGTCCGAACCATTGCAGCTCGATGAAGGCGTATAGGTCACGGTATTGGATCCGGGACTGGTCAAAATCGCGCTGCCATTAGCCGGTCCCGAAACCAGCGCATAGCTCAGGTCGTCGCCCTCGGGGTCGGTGCCCGCAAGAATGATAGTATGGGGGGCGCTCCCATTGACCTCCACGGATTGAGCGATCGCCGTGGGCGCCTCATTGCCCCCTCCCTGGCGAGGCAATTCAAGCTCGATGGTCGAGACCATTTCATGACCAGTGCTCGAGACCACGGTATAATCAAAGGATTCTACCCCTGCGAAGCCCGGCGCTGGCGTATAGGCCCACCGCCCATCGCCCAGAGCTTCAAGAGTCCCCTCCTCTACCTCGCTCACCCCGGTTATCCTGGCAACACCGTCATGCGAGAGGGCTTCGCCGGCAAGGTCAAAAATTCGCGTCTCTGCCGGGAGGATTTTAAAGCGCCCCTCAATCCCCCCAAGAGCGGGCATCCAGGTGGGCAGATGCCCAACCGAATCCAGGGCTTCTCGGCTAAAAGCCAGGCCCCAGGTATCCCCCATGAAAGAGCTCAAGTCATGCCCGACCACGGCGCAAAAACGGATCAGGAATTGGTCCCGTTTTTGCGCCTCATCTGCGGGAAGCTCAGCCGGCAATGTGTCGTGATAGCCCTGAAATAACCTTTCGAAAGCCTCCCATCCCCAGCTATCTCTGAGCTGCAGAAACATGGCCAGCTTAACTCCCACGCCCACCGATGCATAGCTCTCGCCTCCCCGCAAGCCATTCAAGGCCTGGCGCATGACCTCTGATGGGGAACCCGTCCAGTCCCAGCCACCCCGGGCGGGGATGCCGTACTGATCAAAAACATAGCTTGTAAATATATTTACAGTCACCTCGACACTGCCATCAAAGGTATAGGGATTTACCCAGCCCCAGCTTTTATCCGGCCGTCGCTGAGCCTCGTGGCCCAGCTCGTGCAACCACCCCCACGAGCCCCGTTCGAGAAGCCCCTGAAAATCCACCAACTCATTTGCCGCCGCCACCGGCCCCTGAATCGGGTAGCCAGCATGTAGCCAGCCCGCGCTGATCTGGACATCCACGTTGAAACGCTCGGCGTTGGTTCTGAGATGCGCGTGCATCCCCACCTGGTCCTGTAGAGCCACGGCCCCATCCCAGAAGTTCATCAGGTCGCTCAGCCCTTCGAGATCGCGAATAAAACGGGATGGCAGGGAGATCGCTAGATTGGGCGCTACCAACTCGGCATAGGGCGCGGGCCGTTTTCTGAGCTCGTCGAGCCACTCCTCGTCGGTGGTTTTGCCGAGGATAAAAAACGGTGCCTGAACAACTCCCTCAAAGGTGATCTCAAAGGACGGGGCTCTAAGCGGCTCGCTGCCTACATCCACATAAAGTGCCCCGCCAAAGGGACTGGCTACCTCAATTCCCGCCGCATCGAGGGCAAAGGATCGGGACACGCGCGGCATCCGCAGCCAGGTATCGAGGTGTCCAAGATCGTCGGTATGACCGCTCACCTGGACCCGCAATCCCAAATTCACAACCTCTTCCGGGATCCTCACCTCGACGAGCTCTCCAGGCGGCAGGTAGAGACCCGTGCTATGCCATCTCGAAATCGCCGGATCGATGCTGAGGGTGCTGGTCAATCTCTCTGCATCATCGGGAACCGACCCAAAAACCCGATCCGCACTGCGATGTTTCTGCACTTCGTCCACGGGCATCGCCTCGAGCTGGGCAAGTTCCCAGCGCAACAGGGCCTTTTCCCAGGTATCACTCACGGGGCTCGCCGGGGAGGGCATGATATCTTCGAATGCGGTGTCGAGGGCCGCCACCAGTCGGGCTACGAGAGCATCGGCGGGCGGGAGAATGTCGTGGATTCCGCTGAGGAGAACGGCGGCTTGTTGGGCAATCCCCTCGGTTGCGGGAGGCGAACCGCCGAGGATCGCCAACAGGGCCTCTGCGTCGATCTGTGCGGTCCTGGCAGGTACGACGCTCAGGGTCTCGGTATCCCAGCGATTAGTGGCGGTAAAACCGATGCCCGCCTCGCGCAGGAGGCGATTACCTGGAGCGTTGTAGACGGGCAAGCCCCACCACCAGATATAGCCCACCCCATAATCGGCGATGAAGAGACCGCCGCCAGCGCGAATGAATTGGCCGATACTTTCCTCCTTTTCCACCGATAGGGAGGTCCCCAGCCATGGCGGAATGAACACATCGGCCCCTTCCAATGCCGCTGGCAGCTCTGCATCATCAGCCACGCTTACGTCTGTATATCCCTCACTCGAAAGCCAATCGGCCACCCTCTGGCTACTGGTGACTATGCCTATATCGAGTGCATTGCTTTGGGCCAGCCAGGCCAGGCCCTTGCGATAAAAGGCACCGGAAATATCCCCGTAGTTGTCCATATTGAGCATTTGATGATCGGGCATGGCCACGACCCTGCCCGCACCCCAGGAAGCGGCGGCGATCATCGGCCCCTCCGAGATGCGGTCCTCATAATAGGCGATATCATAGGCCTGGGGGCCATAGCTGACCATTCTGCCAGGCTGAACGCCGCTATGTATCGCATCCACCCCCGATAACAGGTCCCGGCGCGCGGCTTGAGGGTCGATGATCCCATTTACCGATCCCCGCCAGCTACTTTCAAGTGTGGTTTCGCCAAGGACCCTGAAGCTAATCTGGGCTGCGCCGGCAAACCCTGCCGGAGGATCGTAGACCAATCCATCGAGGGCCTGATTGACAGATCGGGTCAGACCGGAAAAGAGCATCGACTCATCGGCCTCGCCGTCCCCTTTCTCAAATACCAATCCCTCGGTTTGGGCAAGGGATAGCACCCCCTCATCGACCTTGAGTTCCACCTTGTCTTGGGGCCCCATCGCAAAGGAGATAAGGGGTTGATTGTAATTGGCTGCGGAAAAAACCAGTTCGCTATTGCTGGAGGTGACGGCCACAGAAGGCACCGCGACCCGGGGGGCATCTGCCCCCACCTCGGGGCCACCCAGGACCATGAAGCCTGCCAGCGCCAGGCCCGACATTCTCAATGAAAGGTTCGTCAAGGTTTTCAAGAAAGTTTCCATATCAAAGCCACTCCCGAAAAAAACGAATGAGATCCGATGCCACTAGATCGTGGCCCGATTCATGCAGTACCAGTTCGGCGCGATCGCCGATTCCGAGTTGCTCGTAATGGGCTGCACTGCGCTCCCATTCCTCGACCGTAAAGGGCCACCAGTGGATGCCGTCCGCCTTGCCGTTGATCGCCATGAAGGGCCGCGGACAGATCATCGACACCAGGTCGCTGTCCGAGAAATCGGGCAGCCAACCGGGGATAAAGGCGTGTTCTTCCTCGGTGGCCAGGAAACACGAATAACGCGGATCGATGACCGCCATCTTGCGCTTGCGATGGTTGAACCAGGAAGCACAGCAGGCGGCCTTTATGCGCTCGATTAGTGGGGTGCACATGATCGTTGCAGCGCCTCCGAGGCTGTTGCCGGACATCCCGAGGCGTGAGCTGTCGAGATCGTCTCGGGTCTCCAAATAGTCTATCAGGCGATCGAGCTTGTAGCACTCCAGTCCGAAGAGCGTGGTGCCGCACAGGTGGGCCAATCGTTCCAAACGGTTGCGCCCTGCCGCAGTGGTGCGATTGACGGGCGCGACCACGGCGAATCCGGCATTCGCCAGTTTAGTGCCGCAATCGCCATATAAACCGCGCGGATCGTTGGCCCCGAAAACCTGGTAGGGCGAACTGTTGATCCCGTGCTGGGAAATGACCACCGGAGGTCTAGCGCTGCTTGCAGGGCGCGGCAGGGCTACCACGGCGCGGCTATTGACCCCCGGAAGAAATTCGAATGTCACCCACTCGGCATAGAAATCCTCACCGTCGTGAAATGGCCTCGTCGAACTGTTGCCGGTCGGGACAGCATCGGCTTCGAAGGACCCGAGGACCGCCTGCCAGGCATCCCGCTTGGCAGCTACGGAACGCAGGTAGGCCGCTTCCGAACTGTAGTCGCGCTGCCAACTGCCGCTGCTGCGGGTGCAGCGATCGGTCAGATAAGTCTGCAACTCGCACTCATAGGACTTTTGCAGATCGGCTAACTCTTGCGCGATTCGGTCGCTACTTTTACCCCCGAAATCCTGATAGAACAGGTCCATGTCTTTATCCATAGGTCCAATCCAGTTTAGTGAATGATTTGTGGTTCATTGGCAGTCGACGAGCAGCGAAAACTTGCTCACGCCAGGGGGAACCACGACCTCTAGCTGTCCCTGGACAAAATAGCTCTCCAATTCCCCGCCGGAATTATCGAGACGCATTGCCCCCTCCCCGGCCAGTGCCGAAATAAAGAAACTGTCTCGCTGCCCGCTCAAGTTGTTTAGCGCAACGCTGATTCGCCGCTTGTCGGGCGCAATTGCAAATGCCAGGTTCGCCGCCATCGGCGTTTGCGCCAGGACCTCGTCGCCAAGGCGCAAAACGCGCCCCCTGAGGTAACTTCCGCCCAGGGGGCGCCCCGCGGCGTCGAGCCACAGACTGCCCCGCTCTGCATCGCAGGAAAGTGCTGGCGTTTCAACAGCTGCAAACCATGCGAACTCGGTGCCGCCCTGCCGCTGCACGCGATAAGATTCCGCCGCAACCCTGGTTACTTCTGGCAGCGGCCTTTCGTCCGCCGCAGAGATGCGCCGCGGCCAGAGTAGGGCTAAAATTTTCGTTTCGACGATATCTGCAAGCGTGACTTTGAGATAGGGCTGTTCTGCATAGCGCTGGCGTTGCTCCAGCGGCCAGGCGCGACTGCCATCGGCCCGGCGCCAGGGATCACGGCCATCATCGTGCACTTCGAAAGCGCCGTTTTTCTCAAACAATTCCAAGGTGCTCGCGGGCTCGATTCTCGCCCCCTCGGGCGCGAGAATTCTAACGCATAATTCGGCATCCCCATTCTGTAGATGGTACCATTTATCACTTTCGAAAATTTCGCCTTCGCAGTGCAGCGGCCAGGTAATTGTCGCCGGCTGGGGGCAGCTCAAGGTGTCGTGAATGAGGAAGTACTTATCGGGAAACATCTGGATGTGCCGATCGTAGCGCTCCAGCAGATCCGGGTACACTGCAGCCCCCTTGCCAAGGACCGAAGTGTAGCTGCCGCAGTGCAGGTAGTGCTCGATGCGGGCGTGGGTATTGCGCTCGATATAGGCCCCGGCATCCGTTTTCAGATCCTCGGGCGTCTGTGGTGTGGACTGGCCACAACCATTTACCAGGACGGTATTGAAATTATCTGTGACCATTGCGTAGTCGGTGATGATAACGTCGCTGAGCGTTTCGCCGAAGCCCTTGACCTCAAAGCGATTTTCGGGCTCGGCGTGGGAATTCTGGCTGTCGCTGGCACCGCACTTGAATAGCAGCCACACATCGTCCCGACTCCAGCCCGATCGCATTGCGACTAGGCCGATGCCCTCGAAATATTGGGAAAGCGAGATCTTCGGCGTTGCTGCAGTGACGGTTTCGTCGTACCACAGGTAATTGAGGATGTCCCAGTTCGGCGAGAATTCCCAGCAGCGCATGCGCGCGTGCGGCAGCACCGTCTCTTCGGCCTCGTGCAATGGCAACCATTGGGCCTCGGGCATCTGCAGGCGGCGGGCGCAGAGAAAGAGCAGACTGTGCAGATGATGGTCCCAGGCGACGCTGTAGTCGCAGTAGCGGGAATCGATGCGTCCCGAATACAGGCTCAGGGCGTAGGTGACGCCGCGCCGCCATTGCGGATGCTCCCATTCCTCTTCGCCCGTCAGCGCTTCGAGCGCTAGCAGGAATCTGGCGACATCGGC